>Ga0315327_10000175_pt1 | contig 30190 bp, 31 predicted proteins | sample M110032315metaG_FD_203460 | JGI IMG/M metagenome (GOLD analysis project Ga0315327, IMG submission 203460) | Ammonia-oxidizing marine archaeal communities from Monterey Bay, California, United States - M1 100m 32315 | ecosystem: Environmental > Aquatic > Marine > Coastal | place: USA: California... | reverse complement strand
TGATGAGTTCTATTGGTTCGGATAGAAAATTTGTTCAAATTTTTAATAAATTTGATCCATGTTGTTTTGATGGTGATTCATTTTCTTTATATGAACAACAAGTCAAAGAGGCTGTTACTAATTTAGGCGATGGATATTTTGAAATTTATCTTGATGATACTCATAATGAACATATAATCTCTAATCATACATTAGAAATCATAATTAATGAAATGACTAGATGATGAATATGCTAATTGTCTCTCAGAATATGACTAATTATGATGTAGATCTACCTGAAGATGTAATATACAGAATTAATTTAGCTTGGATAAATGATCTTCAAACATTAAAAGAAATTCTCAGTAAACATAAACAACACCAAATATTTCTTGATCTTCCAATTAATAGGACAAAACCTCCTAACAACAAATATTCTATGGATGAAATCAAACCAATTCTTGAAGATTATAAAAATATCAAATATTTTGCTATATCAAACGTGGACTCAGAAAAACATCTTGTCGAGTTTCTTAAGTATCTTCCAGAGAGAATTATTGCAGTCCCAAAAATTGAGAATCCAACAGGAGTGAAAAATATTGAAGAAATCTCAAACTTGCTTGGAAAAGAGAAAGTAATTATGCTTGATCACGATGACCTCTATTCCTCAATGATTAAATCAAACGATGATCCTAAAAATTTTTCAATATACGTACAAAACTTAATTAATTTTTGTAATTTAAACAATATAACTCTTCTAAGAACAGTTGGTGTAATGTTTGCTGATACTGAAAAACGTGTATCTGATTATGTTAATTAATTAAATATTCCATTCAAATTCATGTTGAATTATTTCAAAAAATCTCTTATTATGAGGTTTATAAAAATCCAATAATTTTTTTCTTGTTTCTTTTTTCATCTGTTTGTATTTGGTAACTTTTTGTTTTTGTGGTTGTTTTATATCATATTCGTCAATGTCTAAAAATCTAAATATTTCTTTTAATTCCTCTCTTGGATTATTACTCATATCCTCGGTTGATAAAATATGAATCTGTTTTCTAGGGAAAACATTAAACCACAATCTTATCTGATTTTCATAGATCCCTTTTGATACATATGATCTTCTAGAATCAACAGTCTCTCGAAAAGAATGTTTATCTAAAAATTCAATTTCTTCACCAATTGCGTTATCAAATGATAATTCTTCTGTTTTGTCTCGAACTCCCAAATTATAATTTGAATATGCTCTGTCTACAGGATTTCTAAAAATTATAATAATTTTTGCATTTGGCAAATCCTTTAAAATTCTCTCAGCAGCTTCTTTTTTCCAAAAATAAAATGGTGTATCTTCTCCAGTGATTGAATTTCCTGTTTTTTCCTTAACTTCATTCATATGTTTTTGCGTAGGAAACATTGAGCGATACCAATTTATTCCTAAATGATAATTACTATCAAAATATCCAATCTCATCATAATCTGCTGATAACACTGAAGGATGTTCACAAATATTGTAATAGAGCGATGTTGTGCCACTTCTCACTGTTCCTGCTATGATGAAATCAGGAAGTACTCTACTTGATGCAGTAATTCCTGCTACTCCACGTTTGACAAATCTTTGATATTTTGAACTTAAAGATTTTCGAAATTTTTCATCCATATAACTTTCTAAAAATTATGATAATTAATTTAATCTATCAATATATTATACTCTAAAAATGTAGTAATGCCTAAATCAAGATAAAAAAAAACTGTAACATGATTGGGTGTATTATTCAGGCACGAATGGGGTCTTCAAGACTTCCTGGAAAAGTTCTCAAAAACGTTACTAATACGGCATCTGTGCTCAAATTTCAATTAGAACAATTGTCATCTTCAAAATCATTGGAAAAAATTATTGTTGCTACTACTACTCTTGATGAAGATGAACCGATTGTAAATTTTTGTAGTAAAAATAATATTGAATATTTCCGTGGTGATCCAAAAAATGTACTTGATAGATATTACCACTGTGCCAAAAAATACAATTTAACGACAATTGTAAGAATACCTTCTGATAAACCTCTAATTGATCCTGAGATTGTTGATGATATTGTAAAACATCACAAGTTTCATGATTATGTAACAAATTTTCTAACATCTTCTTATCCATCTGGGACTGAAGTTGAATTGGTAAATTTTGAAACACTAAAAGCTGTTTGGGAAAAAGCAAAATTACCATCAGAATTAGAACATGTTACTAAATACATACATACACATCAAAATGAATTTAATGTACTAAACATAGAATTTTCAAAAAATCTTTCACATCTTGGATGGGCAGTAGATAGAATTGAGGATTTAATTTTGATACGAGAAATTATTTCAAAAATTGATAAACGACCAATTTTAATCAAAGATGTCTTGGAACTATTTGAGAAAGAGCCTCAGTTAATAGAAATTAACAAAGATGTTGATCGAAATGAAGGTAATATTAAATCATTAAAAGAAGATGAAACTTATTTAAATCATAATAAAAAATGACTAACAAAATTCAACTTTTTAAACCATTTGTAACTTCTGATGAGGAAAATATAATCAAAAAAGTAATTAAAAGTCATTTCTGGGCATCAGGTTCTGGTATAGGATATGTTAAAAAATTTGAAAATAATTTAAATAAATTTACAAAGTCAAATACATGTGTTGGAGTAAATAGTGGTACCGCTGCACTAAATCTTGCTTTATCGTTATTTAATTTAAAAAATAAAGAAGTAATATTACCCTCACTGACTTTTGTTTCGACAGCTCATGCTGTAGTACTAAATGGTGCAAAACCTATCTTTGTGGATGTTGATCCTGATACATTATGTATTGATGAAAAACAAATTGAAAATTCTATTACAAAACATACAAAAGCTATCTTACCTGTACATTTTGCGGGATTTCCATGTAATTTGACAAAATTACGCTCTATATGCCAAAAAAATAATCTATATCTAATAGAAGATGCAGCACATGCAATAGGAAGTACATTCAAAAATAAAAAAATTGGAAAACACGGTGATGCTGTCTGTTTTAGTTTTCATCCTGTGAAAAATTTAGCAATGCCTACCGGTGGCGCTATCACAATAAATAATAAAAATCACAAAAAATTCAGAGAGCAATTAGAATCTCGTAGATGGTGTGGTATTACTGATAGAAAAGGTGTGGATTACGATGTGCATGAATTGGGTTCAAATTATTATATGAATGAATTTTCAGCTGCAATTGGAGTTGTACAATTAAAGAAATTAAATAAAATGATTCAAAAACGTAAAAAGATTGCTAAATTTTATGATCATGAAATAAAATTAAAAGATAAAATTCCTTTTTCATCTGATTGTTCTTATCATCTTTATTGGATACTAGTAAAAAATAGAACACAATTCAGAAAACAATTACAAAAAGAAGGAATTGAGACAGGAACACATTACAAACCTGTACACCATATGTCATATTATAAAAATAAAAATCATCTTCCTGTCACTGAAAAAATCTCAAACCAAATTGTGACATTACCGATTCACCCAAATCTTACAGATAATCAGTTATCAAAAATTGTAAATTCTGTAAATAAATTTTCTTAATTTCTACTTTAATTTTGTTTTTTCAATTATTCTAACATGTGAAACCAAATCTGATAGTTCTTTTGTAGTTATTGACGATGATGCATCTGGTCCTTTTGAATTTTCTAATTTAACATGTTTTTCAATTAAGATATTTTTTGCCTTATTTTGTTTTTTTAATAGAGAAAAAATTATTGGAGCGGTAATTCCCAATGTATGATCTGAAAAACCATCGTATTTTATAGCCTCTTTCCAATTAATTTTATTAATGTTTGTTGGATATTCTGAAATACAATAACAAAATATCTTTTTATTTTTTGAGAATATCTTTTTTATTTTTTCTTTATTTCCTCCCATTCCCATACTAATGATTACTGGTTTATTGGTGTATGATTTTTGTTGTAATGTTTCTAATGAAAAAGGATCTTTCATTAAACAAGTTCTTGATGCAACTTTATATCGTTTAACTTTCAATTTTTCCAGAATTTCTATCGCCTCTGGATAAAATGCACTACAAAAAAACTCAATTCCAATTTTACTTGAAATTTGTTTCAATTTTTTTGCTTTTTCAAATGTAATTTCGGATTTTTTAATAAATTTCCAGTTTGGATGTTTATTGTCATAAAGATCATCTGCACGCCACATTTGAAATTTCACTGCGTCAGCACCTGAATTTTTTGATTCTTGGATTAATTTTGTTGCTTTAGCAAAACTTCCTTCCCAGTTCGATGCAATTTCAGCAATAATAAAAGATTTCAATGTCCTAACAAATTTGGAGCAAGATTTAATCGTTTATTAATTCAGAAATACATATTGGAAAAAACTTTATCATCAGTTTCATTACGTGCTGTAAATAATTCTGACGCCAAATTTTTATTTGATTTATTAGATCAACGTGATCCTCATGCTAATATTTCACATAAAAAAATGCCATCATATGATGAACATATTATTTTTATTAAATCTAAACCTTATACAAAATGGTATATAATTTTAAAATCAAAAGAAAAAGTTGGTTCAATTTATTTATCTAAACAAAATGAAATTGGTATATTTCTTCTAAGAAATTTTCAAAGAAAAAATATTGGGAATTCTGCATTGACTCAATTAATCAAGAAAAATCCACGTAAACGATTTTTAGCGAATATAAATCCAAAAAATAAAAAATCAATGACATTTTTTAAAAATAATAACTTTAAATTAATTCAATATACATTCGAAAAAATTTAAAATATTTATAGTAAACCTGAACTTTTTATTTTTTTAATAAGTTCTTGTTTTGTAATTTTTATTGCAACATCTGAACTATATGCTTCCAAATTTTGTACCTGTTTAATACCATCATATGTTTCTGACAACTCATTTGTATTGAAAAGTTTATGATGTGGACTTGATAACATATACATATTATTGATATCCCACGTGTAACGAATTTCATCATTATTGATTAGAGTTTCATGCAATTTTTCTCCTGGACGTATGCCTGTAATTTCTTGTTTAATTTTACCAAGAAGTTCTGTTAGTGACTCGATTAATGTTAATATTTCATATGATTTTAATTTAGGAATAAAAATCTCAGAACCTTTGCCTATATCTGTAGCATTTAAAATAAATTCTAATGCTTCATCCATTGTGATTGTAAATCGTGTCATTTTTGGATCTGTAATTGTAATTGGTTTATCTTTTTTTATTAAATCAATAAATTTTGGAATTACTGATCCACTACTACCTAAAACATTTCCATAACGTACTGCTACAAATTTAGTTTTATGTTTTTCTGGATTAACATAATTATTTGCACTAACAAATAATTTTTCCATTAATAGTTTTGTTGCACCGTATGTGTTAAGTGGCGAAACAGCTTTATCTGTACCGACACAAATGACTTTTTCCACATCTTGTCTTAAACTATTATCTATGATATTTTGTGAACCAATTACATTTGTCTTTATTGCTTCAAAAGGATTGTATTCAATTTTTGGAACATGTTTTAGAGCTGCGGCATGAAATACTACATCAACATCTTCTAATGCTGAAAATAACCTCTCAGAATCTCTAATATCCCCTACAAAAAATCTTAATCTTTTATCATCAAATTCAGACTCCATTTCAATTTGTTTACTTTCATTTCTACTGAAAATTCTGACTACATCTGCCTTTGATTCTAATAATTTTTTTGTTAATGCATGACCCAGAGAACCAGTTCCACCTGTTATCAAAATTGTTTTATTATCAAACATGAACTCTCACATTACATTATTCTAAAAAAGGTTTCTTAGAATTTGATTTAATTTATTTTTCAGATCCTTTTTTAGTGTAGAATATACGTGGTGCATATACAATTTTAGATCTTGTCACAAAACAAAAAAAAACGTATGATACATATCTTGACTGATGAAGTATTTGGAAGTTTAAACGACACTGCGGCAACTGAAAACACAGTTAATTGATATCAAGAAAATTCTACGTGGATTGATGAAACTAATAATCCAATTTTAAGCCATACACCTTGGAAAAATTAATTTTAATTTTTCGTTAAAATATATGCTAATTTTTCTGAAGAATTTCCATAATTACATAGAAACTCTCGTGAAAATTTTAGTGCATTTTCACAAATTTCATTCCTATATTCCATATCATTAATCAATTTACTAATTTGATTGTCAATATCATTGTAAGAAATTGAAATTGCAGCATTTTTTTCCAAATATTCGAAATTAGATTTTTTATCATCTAACACAATGTTAATGGCAGGTTTTCCAAGAATCATGCTTTCTAATATTATGGTGGATCCAGCCCAACCTTGTGGTGTGATTGTTATTATAAGATCACACATATTCACTAAATCTATAATAGGTTTCAAAAAATAAATTATTGGATTTTCTTGATATTTTTTAATAATTTCTTTAATTTCATCATTATGTGTTGATTGACTAGGATGAATTTTAAAAATTAATTTAATATCTTGATTTTTTAATTTTGTACACAGTTCCTTTATTGTACTCTCAAATCTTCTATGAATCTCTGTTGTATCAAATCCTTGAATCTGAGTAATTGGTGTAGGTGCAATTAAGATTGAAATTTCATTATTTTTCCTTGTTGATTTTTTTAATTTTGTAAAAATATCGTGCCTTGGGCTTCCAACTGGGATAATTTTTTCAGAATTGGTATTAAAATTAGATATCAAAAAATCTTTTTGATAATTACTCCAGACCATAATCTTATCTGTAAATTTATCATACGAGCTTAACATTCCAAATCTTTTGGTTTCACTTGAAAGTAATGTGAATCCATGTTCTAACAAATACGAGTTTATTTTTTTACTCTTTTGATTTAGAAATGCTCTTTCTGTTTCTCCACTTTCATAAAGTGACAAAATATTAACTACATTGATTTTCTCAAAAATTTTTTCAGCAAAAATAATTAATTCAACATACTCATCAATTCTTCTTTTAAATACATTCTTTAATTCATGTTTTATTATTGGCCAAAAAATTAAATCGTTAATTTTAAAAATGCTTTCAAATTCCTTCTCATAACTAAAAATATCGTCTATTTTTTTCCTAAAAATTTCTTTTTGCTCATTTATCGCATCTTTATCTTTTTTCTCAAATAAATCATCTTTAGAAATTAATTTGCAATTATTATTTTTCAATATTTTTATTGAATCACGTTCTAGTGTGACTGGCCTTCTTCTATTAATTATTATAATATTGAAATTTTTATTTTTTAGATTTTGAAATAATTCTTTATAAACAGGTGGATAGATTTCCAAGAGTAAAATTGTTTTTTTATTCCTATTTTTAAAATTAAACCATAAACCAAAAGTTGAACTAATACTCTTATCAAGAATATTTTTTAATTTATTGTATTTATTTCTAGAAATTTTCATAGAGATAGGTATGTTGCCGACATTATGTTTTACATTTATTGAATCCCATGAAAGCTGATTTTCTTTCTGTTCTGAATTTAATTTTATTTCTATCTGATTTTTTTCATCTAATATCTGAATCATTTTCACCATATCATAGGGGCATTCGATAAATGATGGATTTTTACTTTCTACAATTTTTTTGATTGTCCAAAAATCAATCAATTTTTCCATTAGTAATGTATGAAATTCTATTCCATCTAAAAGTCCAAGAACATTTGTTCCATTCAGTTTGAAATCATCTAACGATGAATCAGTATACCAATCACGAAATTCTTTTACTATATCAAAAATCCATAATCTTTCTTCTTTTGTCAAATATTCTTCTGCATTACTGTGTTCTATTCCTAATTTTTTTAATTTTAAATCTGATTTGTAATCAAATGTAAAAATTTCAGAATTTGATTTTTGAGCTTCTGAGAAACTCTTTACTTCATTTGAAACAAAACAAATCTTTCCACACATTTCTATCAGTTTGATCTTTTAATTATTTTTGGTTTTGGAATTGGAATCAAAAATCTGCCGCCTTTTCTCAAAAATTCCTTTTCATTTTGAATAATTGCATCTTTATAATTCCACGCTAATAACAAACCAACCATTTTCGTATATTCTTTTGGTCTATTTTTTGGATTGATAATTTTTATTTTAGTTCCAGGTGTAAATTTTCCTTGTTTCAAAACTGTTGTATCAGTTATAAAATCTAAAATATTATTATCGATTTTACAATAATTTAATAATACATTTCCTTTTGCAGGTGCACCATATCCAAATAATTTATTATTTTTCTTTAATTTCTTAATTTTCTTTAGAAGATCTTTTCTTAAACTTACAACTTTTTTCCTAAAAATTTTATACGTTCCTATTTTATCCATTCCATATCTTTTCTCATTTATTTTGATTCTTTCTACAGATTTTCTTATTTTGAAATTACCTTTCTTTGAAACATATACTCGTATAGTTCCTCCATGAACATTCTTTTTTTCTACATCATAAATTTCTAAATTATACTTCTTTAACCATCTTAGTAACGGAATAATTGAGAAATAAGAAATATGTTCATGATAAATTGTATCAAATTCTAACTTTTGAATTAGATTTAATGCATGAGGTACTTCAAATACAAATACTCCATCATCTTTCAACAATTCTAATATGCCTACTAAAAATTCATGAAGATTATCTATATGTCCCAAAACATTATTTGCAATAATTAAATCAGCTTTTCCTTTTTTTGAAATATTTTTTGCTAATTCTATATTGAAAAAACTATTTTCTGTTCTAATCTTTGTTTCTCTAGATATTTTTGCTAAATTTTTTGCAGGCTCAATTCCTAATACATTTACTTTGTATTTCAAAATTTTTTTTAATAATGTCCCATCATTACTTCCAATTTCAATTACAAATGGTTTTTCTTTCTTTTTTAAAATTTTAGCATATACGTCATTTGCATATTTCTCAAAATGTTCAATTATTGGTTTATTTGCACTTGTCAGATAATGATAATTAGAAAATAGGTGTTTTTTATCTACAACATCTAAAAGTTGTAAATGGTAACATTTCTTACAAATATACAATCGAAGTGGAAATTCCTTTTCTTTATTTCTTAATTTATTTTTTGCCAAAAATGAATTTGAGGGTGGTTGTTTTCCCAAGTCTAAAACTAATTCAAATCTCTTATTTGAACATAATCTACATTTTTTTCTATATTTGTACATCATAATCACTCTATAATTTTCACTTTTTTATAATAACCGCTAGCTTTTGCTAACTTTATCAAAATTTTGTTAAAATTCTTCATATGATTTTCTTCTTCTGATTCTGGTGGAATGTAAATATTACAACAGAATTGCTTTAAAATTTCATCATCTGATAATATTCTCATACTTTGAATTTTTTTCCTATCTTTAGAAATTTGATTCCATGATCTAATTATACTTCCATAACTCCATATTTTTTTTCTCAAAATACCTTTCTTTACAAAAAATCCAATCATAATTATCTCAAGTAATAATAATGATGGAAATAATCTTGTAATTGTTTTAAATGAATAATTTTTTAATAATACGATCCATCGATTTCTTTCTAAGAAATAGAATTTTTGACCTGTCCATCCCCATCCGGCACTACCAAAATGATGAATTACCGATTCTGGAACGTAAAATGACTTGTAACCACACAATCTTGCTCTCCAACCGAAATCTAATTCTTCATGGTATGCAAATAATCTTTTATCAAAAAATCCAATATCATCTATTATCTTTCTTGGTAAAAACATACATGTTCCAGACGCATAACTTATTTCCTCAATTTCTTCATATTCTCCTTTGTCAATTTGACCTTTAGCTCTTGCAAACCCAAACCCAAAAAGATTGATCATATCTCCAGTCCCATCTAAGATATTAGGATCTTTCATTTTCAAAAATTTTGGTTGATATAATCCTAATCCATTTTCTTTGTATGCGTGAAAAAAACTATCTAACCATCCTTTTGTCACTTTAACATCATTGTTCATTAAAATAATAAATTCTCCAGATGAATTTTTTATCCCAACATTTAATCCCTCAGGAACACCCAAATTCTTTTCATTTAAAATAAATTTACAAGCAGGATATTTTGATGCCATTTCACGTCCACTATTGTCTGGTGATGCATTATCAACAACTATTATCTCAAAATTTCCACTTGTTTTATCATTTATTGAATCAATACAATCTTCAAGAAAATCATTACCGTTATAGTTTAAAATAACTATGGATGTCAGACTATTCTTCATAATTAAAACCCAATTTTCTATCTAATAATTGATTACTAAACAATAATAACTAATTAAAACATTTTTTTTCTATGAACCCAAAAATTGAACAATATGATCTAGGCATAAAAAAAATTATTCCACATCTGCATCATGATGATAGAGGATTTTTAGGAGAATTTTTCAGACAAGATTGGAATGATATCATACCAAATTACGTTCCTAAACAATTTTTAATTTCACAAAGCAAACCTGGAATGATACGTGCTTGGCATAGACATTTGCGAAATCAAATTGACTTGCTGTTTGTTAGAAAAGGAATCTTAAAAATTTGTGCATATGACGGTGATAAGAACTCAAAAACATTTGGTATGTTGGTAGAGGTTGTCTCAAATTCTGAAAACCCTGAATTAATTATAATTCCCGGTCATTTATGGCATGGAACAAAAAATATAGGAACAAAAACATCTGAAACATTATACTTCATAAATAATCTCTATGACTATGAAAATCCTGATGAAGAACGAAAAGAATGGAATGATTCTTCAATAATCGATCCAAAAACAAAAAAATTATTTGATTGGAACAATGAGGTAAAGAAATGAAAATCCTTGTTACTGGCGGATTAGGTTTCATTGGAAGTAATTTTATTTTAAAAACTCTTAAAAAAAATCCTGAAATTAAAATAACAAATGTAGATGCTGAATTATCTGGGTCAAATCACAAAAGCCTAGAATCATTAAAAAATAATCTTAACTATAATTTTGTGAAAGGTAATATTACAAATAAACCTATGATGGAAAAACTAATTGATAATTCTGATGTTGTTATTAATTTTGCAGCTGAATCTTTTGTAGATAAAAGTATTCTTGACGCAAATTCATTTTTGGTATCTAACATACGTGGAACTTACACTATTCTAGATATAATAAAAAATCAAAAGAAAAAACTAATTCATATTTCAACTGATGAAGTGTTTGGTAGTCTAGAAAATGAAGATGCAGATGAATCTTACAAATTTAATCCTTCTAATCCGTATGCCGCAACAAAAGCCTCTGCAGAATTGATCATAAATTCGTATAATGTCACATATGACACTGATTGTATAATTACACGTTGTACAAATAATTACGGTCCAATGCAATTTCCAGAAAAATTCATTCCAAAAATTATTCTTTTGGCATCTCAACAAAAGAAAATACCTGTTTATGGAAATGGTCAAAATATGCGAGACTGGATATTTGTAGAAGATCATTGTGAAGCCATTCTAAAAATACTTGATAAAGGTAAATCACAGCAATCTTACAATATTTCTGCTCATAACAATATTTCTAATATTGAAATTGTAACGAAAATTTTGGCAATTATGAATTATTCTAATGATCTAATTGAATTTGTTGATGATAGGCCTGGGCATGATCTACGTTACGGTCTTAATTCATCAAAAATTAGAAATGAATTGAAATGGTCTGAATCAGTAAACTTTGAAGATGGATTAAAGGAAACTATCAATTGGTACATGAATAATACTGCTTGGTGGGATGACATTCAATCAAATGCATTTATCTCAACACCCTGGAAAAATTAGTTTTTATTTAATGGAAGATATGATGAAAAAATGAAAGGAATTATTTTACACGGTGGACATGGAACTCGCTTACGACCACTAACTCATACTGGACCAAAACAGCTTTTACCTATAGCAAATAAACCCATGTCGCAATATTGTCTTGAATCCCTTAAAGAAGCAGATATTACCGAAATTGCAATAATAGTTGGTGGTATAGGTTCCAATAAAGTTAAAGAATATTATGGAGATGGATCAAAATTTGGGGTGAATTTAACATACATTGAACAAGATTCTCCAAAAGGAATTGCACATGCAATTAGTTTATGTCGGGATTTTATTGATAATGAAAAATTCATTGTATTTTTAGGTGATAATATAATTAATACAAGCATTAGAACCTTTAAAAATAATTTTGTGGATGGAGATTTCGATGCATCTCTCTTATTATGCGAAGTTGATAATCCTAGTCAATTTGGAATAGTATATCTTGAAAAAGATAAAATCTTGCAAATGATTGAAAAACCAAAAGAACCTAAATCTAATCTAGCAATTACTGGAATTTATTTTCTAACTCCAATAATTTTCGAAAAAATTAAAAAACTTAAACCATCTTGGCGTAATGAATTTGAAATTGTTGATGCTTTACAATTATTATTAGAAGAAAGAAATAATATTTCTTATGACATAATTACTGAATTTTGGAAAGATACCGGAACACCTGATGATATAATACACGCAAACAGAATCATTTTGGATAACATACACACTAAAAATCTTGGAACACAAGAAAAAAATATCGATATGACTGGAAACGCATCTATTGGAAAAAACTCAATTATAAAAAATAATTGTAAAATTATTGGTCCTGTAATAATCGGTGAAGACTGTATACTTGAAAATAATTGTATTATTGGTCCAAATGTAAGTATTGGAAATAACTGCAAAATTGCTAATTCTCAAGTTGAAAACTCAATAATTATGGATAATTGTATTATAGATTCAGAAATATTTATAGAAAATAGTATAATATCTGATAATTGTCAAATCATATCTGAAAAAGAAAAATTAGAAAAAAAGAAATTTTTACTTGGTGAATCTACAAAAATTAGCTTTTAATTCTGAATTATTTGTCATACATCTTTTCAATCAAATCATACTTTATCTCAAAAATCTTCACATGATAATCAAATCCATTATCTTGTGAATCAAATATTTTTTTTAAAAATGGATAATTTTGTTCATTGAAATGTACATCATTAAAAATACTGTTTCTTCCAAATTTTCCATCTATGAATAAATGGGTTAAACCCAAATCTTTCTTGTCAATAATAAATTTATTTAGTGATGAATATCCATCTGCTTCAATTAATTGAATTTCACTTGTTATATGTCCGTGACCCCATCTATCTGGTTCAGGTATATTTGGCCAATTACTTGAAATTGTTGCAGATTTCACAAACTGACTTTCTGGGTAGAAATAATTTATTCCATTACAATTTTCTACAACAAATTCTGTAATCTGAAACGCTTCTTTATCATGATTATTTGAAGAATCTATATCTTTGAAACTAAATGCTCCAAAAAATACAATAATTAAAACAATAATTATTGCACATAACACCCATTTTCTTTCATCGAGTTTTTTGTATACAGTATTTATGAAAAATAATGATGTTATTACATAGACTGGAAAGATTATGAAAAGATATCTTGGATCTTCGAAATTTCTTCCATATGCGTAAAAAGCTGGAAGTATTAAGAAAAAAGTAAAAAGTATAATTGACAAGATTTTATGATTAATTTCTTTATATTTTTTTTTACTAATCAATAGAAAAACCCCTGCAGGCATGAAGAGTATGAAAATTGGAATCAATGTGAGTCCAAACATCTTAAGAAAATTTGTGCTAATTTGTGAAACAAATACTGTTGAGTTATCTTGATTTTCTGTGATCCATATCTCATTAGGTGTACGTATATCAATTGGTCTATAATCTGGATCTGTAGAAATCGGTGTTAATCCTTGTAATACTTCATATTCTATAAACGAAATTACAGCAAAAAAATGAGATAAAAGTCCATCACTTCCACTTGCATCTATTCGTAAATATGCAATAGGAATTATAATTAATAAGAAAAGAAAAAGACAGAAAAAATACCTAAATATTTTTTTGTTAACATTTTTTCTTTTTATAAAAAACATTATAGTCATAGGTAAAAATAATACAAGTGCTTCATATCTCACTGTAGATGCTAATGCTAATAACACAAATGATGAATACATAATTTTATTATTTTTAGTTAAGAAAAGGCAAAATAATACTGCAATTAATAAAATATAAAGTGGCATTGTATCTCCTTGTAAAGAGTTTAATACAATTCGTGGTTCAAAAACAAAAATTGCTGCTCCTATTAATGATATTTTTTCATTAAAAAATTTTCTAGATAAAAAATATACTGGAATAATTGTTATGATGGATATACTCACACTTAACAAACGTTGCAAATGTACTGCATCAAAAAAATTATTTGGAATAAACATGTAAAAAAAAGATATGAATGATGACCACCCATTATTTGCTAATGGCCAATTCGTAGGAAAATGTCCTACTTGATTCATCTTTATTGCATATCCAAAATAATCTACTACATCTAGTCTAAATGGAACTTCTGTTGGAAAATAGATTAGGCGTAAAACTATCGCTATGATTGCAATTATGGCTAGTGAAAATACTGCATTTTTTGTAATTCCAAAATTCTCCTTATCTAATCTAATTTCACTCATAAAAAATACTCCTAAGTCTCATTTTTTTGTCTCCGTGTATAAAAACTAAGAAAAACTGTTTCCAAAGAATTTGCAAGAAGAAATGATGTAGCAATACCAATAATTCCATAGGACATGCCCAAAATTATCATTCCTATTACTATTGTAGAAAATAATATAGTTCTTCCAATTAATAGTGGTACACTATTTTCTGCAGCTAATAATTTTGAAGTTAGAATTGCAGAAATTGTTGTTGGAATCAAAGCAAAACTCATAATCCTGATTGCATCTATTGCAACAATATAATTTGGAAATATGATAGGTAATATCAACGGAACTGTAATTGAAGCTATTATTGCAATTACAACTGAAAGTATTACACTTAATTTTTTTAATTTTTTGTTTGAAGTTCCAACAGAATCTAATGGTAAAATATATTTAAAAATAACATTTGGTAGTATATGCAGAACAGAAAATATCTGAAGTGCTAATGCATAATTTCCTAAAACTGTGAAACTAAGAAATAACGGAATGATAATTTTATCAACTTGATTTTTTGAAATATTTGCTATGCTTAACATATAGTTATTTGTAATAAATTTAGCATTTGATTTCATTAATGAAAAATCAATTTTTGAATCTCTAAATCCTTTGTAAACTCGTATTAAGTATGCTGAATATGCTAACGCAAGGGCAAAAAGTATTCCTTCATAACCAAATGCATAATAAAATCCAATACCTAAAACTAAAGTTAAGATTTTTTGTAATAGAAAATATTTTGTATAGCTGACAAATGATGCTCTTCCTAACAAATCGCCAATTGCTAATGTATTGATTATGTAAGCTAAAATCATGAAACTGATATCAATCTTAGAAAAAATTATCATAATTGCAAATGATATTACTATTCCATTAATTACAGAAATGAGATATAATGTTGATTGAATCTTAATTTTCTTTGCAACAAAAACAGTAATTACATTTTGTGTTCCTAGCAATGCTATAGAAGTAGCTATTCCTGCAATTCCCAAAAAATAAAAAATTTCTCCATATTTTCCAGGCTCAATAATTGATGCAAGAAAAAACCAAAAAATTGCTGTTATTCCTGTTCCTAAGAAATCTGCTAAACCAACAGAGACCAAACCTTTTTGTTTTTTAATTTCGACCATATTTCCTCTTAACATTATTCATTATTAATTAAACAATGATTTGTTTTAGACATTAGTAGAAAAGTATTTGGAAGAAAAAATATCTAAATTACTATATTTTTGATAGTTTGCATAAAACTAATAAAACAAGCTCACCATGATTTTTTATTGTCAATTTTAGATTTTACAACAACTCTGAATTCCCCTACTAACAAATTACTTGACGAAATCATGGATTTCACAAAATATCCTCAATATTTGCCCCAACAATTAAAGAAAATTGAAATACTTGAACAAAATAATATTGAAACTCATACTAAAGAAACCTTAACTTTCTCTAATTATCTAAAAAAATCCTTTGAGCAGGAATCAATTCATAAAAAAATTTCTGATACAGAACTTAACACAAAAATTATTTCTGGACCTGCAAAAGGAACACTGGTCTCTATTATCTTTAAAGAATTAAATTCTGATACGCAAATTTTTGTAAAAGTAGATCTAAAATTAAGTTTGGCAGCAAAATTTTTACAACCAATAATAAAAAAATGGTATAAGAGAATGGTACTAGTAATATTGTATAAGATAAATTCAAATATAATGAATGAAGACAGAGATAATAAAAAATAACATGGCTGATAAATCAATAATCAATTGGGATAATGTTTTCGCTCAATCGTCCACATTTAAAAAAAATACTCCATGTAAATTTGCATTCGTTGAAAATTTCATCGAAAAAAGTTTTTATCAAAAATTGTATGATACATATCCGAAAATTGATGAAACTTGGTTTGATGGTTCTAATATAACAAAATCTCAATTTTCTAGATCTTGGGGTGGTGGAAAACCAAAAGATGTTGGAATAATACCTGAAAATGATTCTTATCTTAGTAAGGAATGGAATGAATTCAAATGTTATATTGAATCAGATGAATTTATTCAAAATATAAGAAATTTTTCTGGAGTTCCTGTAAACAAATTAAAAGGTTTTAGTTTCACTGCATACGGAAAAGGTGGATTTCAATTACCACATATTCATAATACTGGACCACATACTTTGATAATGATGATATACTTTACAAAAAATTGGAATCATAGTGATCCTGGTGGAACATACATTCTAACTGATGTAGATGATGAATCATCAATAATTTTTGAACCATATAACCTCGACAATAGTACTGTAATATTCCATGACGGTCCAAATGCTGCTCATGGAGTTAGACAAATTACTAAAGATGTAGAAAGAAATGCAATACAGCTATACCTGGAAGAAAAAACTGATTCTGGTTGGACTGGATATGATTCATCTAAAAACAATAGAGAACTAAAAGATATTTGAAATATTCATTATTAGCAAACTAGTTAAACTAATATCCAAAATCATATTTGAGTGAGATTTGAAAGATAAAATTATTTATTGGCTTGATGCCAATTTATTTGGTTTTTCTTTACCATATTACATACAACAAAAATTAGAACATGAAAGTTATGCAATTATTGATATCACCAATAAACCTAAAACTTTTTTTGATCAACAAAAATTTGTTGAATTTAAGAAAAATTGGTATTTGCATGACAATATTGATCTAAATGATAAGAAAATTGATATGCAATATTTATCATCATTTGAAAAAAAATATAGAATTAATTTATGGAGTATTGCAATAAATGAACGTATATTTCATCGCTTTAACAGATTATACAATTTTTCTGACGATGAAATTCTCTTGATCTTACAACAGGAGTGTCAATTATTTGAAAAAATTTTAGATGAAATTAAACCTGATTTCTTTGTAACTACTGAACCAGCATTACATCATCACGAATTATTTTATGAACTATGTAGAGCGAAAGGAATTAAGGTTCTTATGATGAGTATTCCTAATATCGCAAATAAAATTCTAATATCTGAACAAACAAAAAAGTTTGATCATATGGACACTTATGAATCTACACCTTCTCAAAATCGTAATTTTGAACAATTACAAAAATATTTAGAAGAGAAAAAAATGTCAAAACAATTAACAAGTTATCGTTCAGGATTTAAAACATCAAAGATCTTCAGATTAAAATCATCCATAAATTATCTTCTAATGTCAAATAATTCAAATATTAAAACACACTATACATACTTTGGAAGAACAAAACTTCGTGTATTATGTGATGCATTGAAAATGTCACTAAACGCTAGAAAACGAAAATCATTTATTAATAAATTTTTAAAACATGATATACATACTAATGAAAAATTTGTTTATTATCCATTAGGAGTTGATGAAGAACGTAATCAACTTATTTCTACACCATTTTACACTAACCAAATAGAATTAATTAGAACTATTGCTAAATCATTGCCTATTGATTATAAATTATATGTAAAAGAAACCCCAGATGAATCTATTAGATATTGGCGTTCCATATCTGAATATAAACAAATCTTATCAATTCCTAATGTAAAATTATTTCATCCTGCTAGCAATGCTAAACAATTTCTAAAAAATTGTTCTCTAGTTATATCTGCAGGAGGAACATCTGGCTTTGAAGCTGCATTTTTTGCAAAACCATCTATTGTTATTGCTGATTTAGCATATACCATATTACCTTCCGTCTTTTGTATGGATTCGTTAGAACAATTACGAAAAATGATAAAGCAATCACTTGAAACTTCAGTTGAATCAATTGATTTAGATCGTTATCTACTTTTTCTTGAAAAAAATACTATTGATTTTAATCTTCTTGAAATAGTAAAAAATTATCAACAATTATTCTATTTTGGAGGTAATTTGGTTGATGTAACCATAGAATCTAGTAAAATGAAAAAATTTCTTCAAGATAATTCTTCCTTGTTTGAAAGTTTAATTAATGAATTTATTAAAAAAATTAACGACCATAAAATCGGATCAAGTTAAATCTATGTGTTAACTAGTACTTTTGCTACCTTCTTTTCCTTAGAATATTAAATATAGTACAAAAAAATTACTAACATATGAAAACATCTTTGTCTAAACTTAAGAAAAAATATTCTTTGATTAAATTGGTAATTACTGATGTTGATGGGGTTCTTACTGACGGAGGAATGTATTATTCTGATAAAGGTGATATTATGAAAAAATTTCATGCTAGGGATGGAATGGCTGTAACACTACTAAGAAAACAGAAAATACCGACAATAATTATCACTAAAGAAAAAACCAAAATTGTGAAAGAATGGAGTAAAAAAATGTCCATTGATCATCTTTATGATGGAATACAGAATAAACTTTCTTTATTAACAAAAATCACAAAAAAATATAATCTTCAACCACAAAATATTGCCTTTATCGGTGATGATGTAAATGATGTTCAATTATTGGAATATGTAGGATTGTCTGCAAGTCCTAGCGATGGTTCACTGGAAGCAAAAAAAGTTTCTGATTATATATGTAAAAATTCTGGTGGAAATTGTGCTTTTAGAGAATTAGCCGATCTAATATTAATTTATAAAAAATCAAAATTATAATGATTGTAATGAAAAAAAGATCTGAAATTCTAGAATCATTTGATGAAAGTGCAAAAATAATTCTCGATTCAAAAAAACTAGAAAAAAAAATTCAAAACTCAATTATGGTTATAACAAAATCATTAAAAAATAAAAATAAAATTGTAATCTTTGGTAATGGTGGAAGTGCAGCTGATTCACAACATATGGCTGCAGAATTTATTGGAAGGTATTTACTTGAAAGGAAAAGTCTTTCTGCAATTGCACTTACTACTGATACTTCAATTATAACATCAATTGGTAATGACTATAGTTTTGAAAATATATTTTCACGTCAGTGTGAGGCAATTATTAAAAATGGTGATGTTGTAATTGCCATATCAACTAGTGGTGGTTCAAAAAATGTCCTAAATGGAATTATAACATCTAAAAAACTCGGTGCAAAAATTATCTCTTTAACTGGTAATAATTCAACAAAAATGAAAAAATATAGTGATATAATAATTGATGTACCATCTAAAAATACACCTCAAATACAAGAAGCACATAGAACTATAATTCATATAATTTGTCAACAAGTTGAAAAAAAATTCTTCAACTAGAAACATATCATTAGTAAGTCACATTTATAAAAAAAGAATTCTGAATTTCATCATGGTATTCATTACTGCAGAAATTGGAATTAATCATAATGGTGATATCAAAATTGCAAAAAAGTTAATTGATATTGCTAAGCATACAGGATGTGACGCTGTAAAATTTCAAAAACGTACTGTGGAAAAAGTCTATTCTAAAAAAATTCTTGATTCATCAAGAGAAAGTCCATGGGGTAATACAACAAGAGATCAAAAATTAGGATTAGAATTTGAAAAAAAGGAATACGATATAATTAATGAATACTGTATCACAAAAAATATTCATTGGTATGCTTCTGCATGGGATATTGAAAGTCAAATTTTTCTAAGACAATATGATATGAAATACAATAAAGTTTCTTCTGCTATGTTAACTCATAAAAAATTATTAGAAACTATAGCTGAGGAAAAAAAATCAACATTTATTTCTACAGGTATGAGCACAATGGATGAAATTAGAACTGCAGTATCTATTTTCAGAAAACATGACTGTCCTTTTGAATTACTACATTGTACTAGTACTTATCCGATGGAATTGGATGAAGCAAATTTACTATGTATTCCTAATCTAAAAAAAGAATTCAAATGTAATGTTGGCTATAGTGGTCATGAAGTTTCAGGATATTTGGTCAGTTTATCTGCAGTAGTTTTAGGTGCTACCTCAATTGAGAGACACATAACGCTAAGTCATGCAATGTATGGTTCAGATCAAGCTGCTTCACTTGAACCAATTGGTTTGGAAAGATTAGTTCGAGATTTAAGACACGTTGAGAAAATCATGGGTGATGGAAATAAAGTGGTATTTGCATCCGAACTAGAAACTATGAAAAAATTAAGAATACATTCCTAATTCTTATTATTTAAGAATGAAAAAATAACCGAAGAAATTCAAAGAAAAACAGTTCTCTGAAATTAAATTTTATTTTCTTATGAGATTATCTTGCTGTCCATCCACCATCGACTATCAAATTTGCACCCGTCATGTAATTAGATGAATTTGAACATAAAAATAGAATTGCACCTTTATAATCCTGAGGTTTTGCCATTCTATTGAATGCATTTCTCTTTGAATATTTTTTGATAAAACTTTTTGATAATTTTTTAGTAGCGACGCCACTTGGAGTAAATGTATTGCATCTTATTCCATATTTTCCGTAGAGATTTGCAACATATCTGGTTAAATTTAAGACTGCAGATTTTGATACAGCATAACCTGGAGGAGTCCACAATTTTTCATTTTCATATGTATCAAAATCTGGACCGACAACACCATATGTTGAAGAAATATTGATAATTGAACCACCAAATTTTTTCATTAATGGTATGACATGCTGAATGCATAGGTGCATGGCATCTATATTTACTTTGAAAGCATTACGCCACAATTCAAAAGGATGTAATTCATAATTCTTAAAATTTTTAATATGAAATGTCTGTCTAGATGCAAAGGCTGCATTATTTATTAGAACATCTATAGTCCCAAAATCATTTTTTATTTTTTTAAATGTGGCTGTAATTTGATTTGGTTTAGTTAGATCACATTTGTAGACTTTTATTTTTTGACCAGTAAAAGAAAATTTATTTTTTATTGATGAACTTTTATCAATATCAATATCAATTAATGCAATATTTGCACCACTTTGAAGTAAAATCTCTGAATAAAAACTTCCTAAAAGTCCTGATGACCCAGTGATTACTATATTTTTATCTTTGACAGAAAATGTTTCATCATAATTTCTATTTTTTCTTATAATTTGTTCAATCATAAATAAATCCGATGCTGTATCCACTTGATATGATAAGTCAACATCCATTTCATAAAATCCTAATTTATTTGTCATATAATTTCCTGTAGATTCAAATGAATCAAATTTTGTAACATATATTGCACCATTTTCAATTATCTGATTTTTAATATTTTGTCTCCGTGGTCTGTTTTCAGGATCATAATTTTTTGGGAAAATACTAGATCTAGTTTTTTCCCAAAACAGTGATTTTGTAAAATATCCACTAAATACAGAGTCATATTTTCCTTTTTGTAATAGTTTTATGGCTTCATCAATATGTTTTCCAGTTCTAAGTGGAGATGTATTTTGAAGAAGTACAATTAAGTCCGGTACATATGATTTTTGTTTTTTTAGATAATCTAGAGTATGTTTAATTGTAGGTTCAAGTGTTGCAGAATCATTAGATATTTTTTTTGGTCTTGTAATTACTTCTGCATTTAGTCTTTTTGCCTCTTTTGTAATAAGATTATTGTCAGTTGATACAACAGTCTTATTAATTAATTTTGAATCATGTGATGAATTTATTGAATATTCTAATAGTGTAAAACCGTCAATAAGTGCTAAATTCTTTAATGGAATTCCTTTAGAACCACCTCTAGCTGGAATAATGGATAAAATTTTCATATTGTTAACAAGTGATTCCAACTAAAAATAAAAGGTTACCATGTAGTCCAACCACCATCAACAGAAATATTTTGTCCAGTCATGTAAGTACCTAAATCACTAGAAAGTAATGCAACTACTCCTTTCAAATGCCATGGTTCACCCAATTTTTTCATTGGATTCATGTTTTGTAGTTCTTCCTTAAACCACTCTTTTCCATTCGAAAAAGTGCCAGGTCTTGGAAAAGGACCAGGACTAATACAATTTACTCTAATATTCCACTCAGCACAATAAACAGCAAGATATTTGGTCATTTGGATCATGGCTGCTTTTGATGCATTATACGCCAATGCATTTCCCATATTGGATTCTTTATGGTAAATTTTAAAATTTGGAGAAACAATTCCATACATTGAACCAAGATTCAATATATTTCCAGATCTATTTTTCCTCATTTTTTCAATTATTTGTTTTGTTAAATAAAATGGAGAAGTGATTCCAGTTGTTAGAGTATTCTCAAAATCATTCCAACTTGTTTCTTCAATTTTTAAAACATTTGGCCAAGTAAATGCATTATTTACTAATATATCTACATTGGAATTTATTTTTGTTAGAAATGTATCTATTTCTGATTTCAAATTAAGATCAACTTTATAAAATTCAACTTTGACTTCAAATTCTTTAGAAAGTCTTTTTACTACATCATTACCTTTCACTTCGTCTTGTCCAACTAATATGATGTCTGAACCTAATTCTGCAAGAGTCTCACTAATAGCAAGCCCAAGATGTCCTGTACCGCCTGTAACAACAGATAGTTTGTTATTTAATTTTATAAGATTACTAATTTTCTTAATTTCTGTCATTAGTAACATCGTATATTATATCATTAATAAAAATTAAACTTTGTTTTAAGAGGGAAAGATTATCTGTTTGCATATTCCGATAAATTTGATAACTAAGTGGTCCTGAAAATTTAATTTGATTCAAAGATTTGAAAACTTTTTTGAAATTAACTACACCATCATTTAATGGTACACTAGGACCTCCTAATACTCTATCTTTAATATGAACAGAACCTAAGAATTCCATTACATCGCTAATAGATTTTTCACAATCATAACCATAGCTTGCACTGTTACCCATATCAAAACAGATTTTTAGTTTGTCATGATTTAGCTCATTTAATAATTTCTTTTCTATTTGAGAGGTTAAGGATGTTTCAAAATGAATTTGAATATTGAATTCAGTTAAGTCATCCAAAATATAATCTTTAAAAATCTTAACACATTTGTTAAATTTTTGTGGAGAGTTGATATTATTTTTTTCTAATATTGGAAAAATAATATTCTGGAATCCAGCAATTGAACTAAATTTAATTAATTTTTTCATATGCTTAATTTTAGATTCTAAACTTACACCATCATTGTCAACAAACAACGGATGTTTTAAAAACCAATCAAAAACAATGTTTTCTAGTTGAACCGAATTTTGTTTCGATAAATCGATCATTTTTTTTCGCCCATCCGAATTTAATAATGGATTTTCATATTCAACAGGGTCATCATAAATCCACTCAATTCCGTCAAAACCTAATTTTTCTATTATTGAAAATTCCTCTTCCCAGTTTATTGGAAAATATTGAATATCTTTTTTGATTTGTTTTAATCCCCTGCCCTGGACTAACAAATGGCTGTAATGATTGTGTGACAATTCTATTCAATTAATGTTGAAATTATGAAAGTTTTTCCTTTTTGTTTAGTGATATTAGCAATTTTGTGGTAGACATACTCGATATGTATTGATCAGGATCAATTGGATTTTTATTTTTAACATTGGAAATAAAATAATCAATAGAATTTACTAACGAATTATTGTAATCATTTTTTAAATTAAAATCTTTTTCAATTATTTTTTCTGGTTCAATAAAAAAACCATCTGAATCAAAGTTATCTCTAGGTGAATATAGTATGAGTTTTTGATCTCGTATTGTGAGATATCCATTTGTACCTAAAATGGATATTTCATTAATTAACGGAGATGCATAAGAGTTTAAAATTGAAGCTGAAATATCATTATTGTATTTTAGTACTATGAGATCAGTATCAAATGCAGTGCCATTTCCTGAAATTAAACTTGGATTATAAAATGAATATTTGGGTATGCCAAAATGTAGATTTAGTAAATCTAGAAAATGAATTGATACTGTGTTTAAAATATTATTAAGATTATTTTCTCCATTTGCTCTCCACGACTCCAAATATTCTTTTTTAAAAGCTAATCCGTGAGATGATATTATAGATATGTGTAAAATTTTCCCAATTGTTTTTGATATTAAATAATTTTTAAAAGTTTTATTTATCTCACTAAATCTAAAATTAAAGTTAAAAAATAATTTATTTTTCAATATTTCAGGGAGTTTTTCTAATTTTTCTAATTCATTTAAATTTGTAGTTGGTGGTTTTTCACAAAAAATATAGCCACTAAAATTTTGTTGTAATGTCTCAATATAATCAAAATGAGTATCATTAGGTGATGAAATAAAAACTGCATCACAATTATACAGATTATCTATATCATTTGTATAGCGTTTATCATCCACTAATTTTTTAGGATGATATATGAAGTCCACATTACAATCTGTTCTGTTTTCTAGAATATGCATTAATCTCGCTGCATGGTTTTTGTACCCAATAATTCCTATTTTAAGAATCAACTGGGCACCTGTCGCATGGAAAACATGAATTACGTTTACCTATTTCATGTGCATTTCGAAGTTTACTATATTTATCACCATGCCAAATTTCATGAATGGTTTGATTTTTTATTGATCCAACTGCTAATTCACTTTTGTAATCAATATCACAAGGATTGCATGTTCCATCATACCAGACATACATTCTTTCCCACAAATAATTACATGCTCCTTGACCCATTATCTCTTTTGGATTATGATAGGTATCCCAACGATTTTCTATTTCAACCATTACAACATGATCAACGTATTTTTGCCAAAATTCTTTAAATTTTTCAGTATTCTGATTTTTATCAAATTTTACTCCACTGACACGTGTTGCACATTTAGAATTAGGATACTGAGCATCTCTAATTTTTTTAAAATTTTTAATATTTTCAAATATCTCCTCAAAAACTCCACGAACTCTTATTGTTTCGTATTCTTTTTTTGTATACGAATCTACGGAGAAAACCATGTCAGTAACACCACTTTTTAAAATTTGATGAATTAATTTTTCATTTAGAAATGTTGCATTAGTATTAATTTTTAATTCAAAAAATTTACCTTTACAATATTCTAACATTTCTCCGAGATGAGGATGTATAGTGGGTTCACCTCTAGAGGCAAGAGTGACAGCTTTTGTTCCTCCTTTTACTGCTTCATCTATGGTTTTTTTAAATAAATCTAAATCCATATTTCCCATAAAGTCTGAATCTGATGTAAAACTTTTATCAATCTGAAAACACATTACACATCGAAGATTACATGCAGAAACTGGTTCAATTAGTAAATAAATTGGAAAATCATAAATTTTTTTTTCCTTTGGAAAATTCAGCATTTTAAATCTAAAGATTAAATACTCCCACCATTTTTCTGCCGAATTCACATTTAGAAAATGAATCTCTTGAGGAGATAATAATGTGAAATCATTTTTCTCAAAATCAGTTAATATTCTCTGAAGAATTTTTTTATCATCTTTTTCCACTGTTCTTATTTTATCTGCTATTATTTTTTTGAGTAAAGGTTTATCAAATTCTTCATTAGTTAAAAATGAGACTTGTTTCTTCATAATTATTTCTCCTTATGTTCATTATTAAATTTCATTATTTTTCTCTTACAACAGATACAATTGTATAAAGTATTGCTGCTGTCATCATCATTATGCTCCCTAAAACAAGTCCTCCAATTCCAACTAGTGCATAATTTGTAAAAATATCTCTATCATAACCTAAGTTCTGAAATGAAAAAAACATGAAAAAAAATCCAAATCCTAATAACACAATTCCAGGTATTCCCCAAAATTTTAGTGGATGTGAAATTGATGTAAATTTCAATGTACTAATTATTACAGATGTACCATGAGAAACTGGATGTTGTGTAGATGTTTCTCCTTCGTAATTTACCTTAATCGGTACCTCTGCTATTTTTAATCCTAGATTACTTCCTTTGATTAAAATCTCAGTTGAAACCCCCATTCCTTCATCAGATACTAAAATCTCTTTTAATGCTTTTTTATTATAACCTCTAAAACCACTCTGTGAATCAGTTAATTTTTCTTTAATAGATAAGTTTGTTATTTTTGTAATTAATCTAATTCCTACTTTTCTATAAGTTGGTACATCTTCCGTTCTTTCATTAAGGAATCTTGAACCAATCACTATGTCTGCGGATCCTTCATTAATTGGTTCGAAAACTGAATTGATGTCTTCAACCCTATGTTGGTTATCTGCATCAAATGTAATTAAAGAATCTAATTCCATCTCTCTTGCCTTTTCAAATAATGAACGAATTGCAGCACCGTATCCTAAATTCTTTTCATGTGAGATCACAATTACGCCCATCTCTTTTGCAATCTCTTCTGTCATGTCAGATGATCCATCATTGCATACTATGATTGAATCCGAAATCTTTCTCAATTTAGTAATTATAGATGCAATATTTTTTTCTTCATTAAATGCTGGAATTCCAATTGTTATTTTCATGATTACTACATCTTTGATTTAGTTTAAAACTTAACGTATGATTCCTTATCACATCTTACTTTTAATGAAATCAATACTGCCTACTGGTGATGGGTCTACTTGGTGTAAAATGGCATGGTAAATGCTTGAATAATCCAAAACATAAATCAAATTCACAATTTTTGATAAAATACTGCCTTTTATCGAAGTGATATCAAAATATTCAATTTTTTCTTTCTTGAAAAATTCTTGCATTATGTTCCATCTCTCAATAGTTTTGACATGATCATTTACCCCTCTTAATAAAATAGGTTGAATTTTTGACATTTTCTCCCATGCAACAATTCCGTTATGTGATGACTCAATAACTTCTTCTGCGATGACATGAATCTTTGAATTCTCTTGAAGAGAATTCTTAAAACGAATTGCAGCTGATTGCAATCCCCATGGATAATATATCAAAGGTATTTCCTTTATCCATTTTGCAAGTTTTAATGAAACATTCTCCTCAGTTAAATTTCCTGAAAAAATATTATCTCTTGTTTTATAGAGTGAATTAATTGTATCATTGATATCTCTCTCATCAATTGGAATCACATCCTTCAAAATACTCAATATCGAAAAAAGAAATTTAAGAAATGATGCTCTTGGTGAATGAATCATAGGAATTTCTTTAAAATACACATCATTTTCATTACAAAATTCTTTCATTTTACCACCCGTTGAAAATGCGGTAATTTTTGCATCTATTTTCTTTGCTTGTTCTAGAACAGACAAAGTTTCTTTTGTATTACCTGAAACACTAGTTGTAATAACCAAAGAATTTGCGTCTACGGTTTTAGGAAGATGATATCCTTTGATATTGCTAACATGAATATTTTCTTTTGATAATATTGAAGCTATAACGTCTCCAATTGAACCAGAACCTCCCATTCCTGCAAAAACAATATGATCAATTCCTTTTGAATCAAACTTGTTAAAATCTGTAGAAAAACTCTCTTGAGCTATTTCGGGCCATTTATCATATATCTGAAACATTTTTCTAGAATCTACTTTCTCAAAATCTTCCAAATTCATTTCTAAATATTGAAAAAATTGTATAATAAAATACTTATCTATAGATTTCTAACACTAGAAATATTACCCGTTGATTTTCAACTATTGTGTGAGTCTTAAAACAATTGAATGGAAAAATAATTCTGTGGTGATGATTGATCAAACTAAACTACCAAATATTCTTGAATATGTAACTTATACAGATTATAATCAAGTTGCAGATGCAATACGTACTTTAGTTGTTCGAGGTGCACCTGCTATCGGCGTATCTGGAGCATTTGGTCTAGCATTAGCTGCATTACAAAGTAATGCTACTCAAAAAATAGAATTAATTAATTACCTAGAAAATGCCAAAAAAATTCTGTTTGAAACTAGACCTACTGCGGTAAATCTTGCATGGGGATTAGATAAAATCATGGAAGTTGCCAATAAGGCTGACAATGTTGATCAAATAAGAACTAACGTTGTTGAATATGCCAAAAAAATGGCCGAAGATGACATAAAAATTAATATGTCAATGGGAAAAAATGGCTCTGAATTATTCGATGATAATGATACAATAATGACTCATTGTAATGCAGGTGCATTGGCAACAGTTGGTTATGGTACTGCTTTAGGAGTTATTCGTGCAACAAAAGATAGTGGTAAAAATATTCGAGTTATTGCAACTGAAACTAGACCTGTACAACAAGGTTCACGATTGACTGCTTTTGAATTAAAACATGATGGAATTGATGTTAGTCTAATTCCTGATACTGCTGTAGGTTATAGTATGGCAAATGATCTTGTAAACAAAATTGTTGTTGGTGCTGATAGAATCTTGAGAACTGGACATGTGTATAACAAAATTGGAACATATCAAGTTGCAACTATGGCAAAACAACACAATATTCCATTCTATGTGGCTGCACCACTCTCTACATTTGATATGAAGAGTAATCCTGAGGATGTTATAATTGAACAAAGAAAAGCATCTGAAGTAACCGGAATTGGAGATAAAAAAACTGCACCAGATGGTATAGATGTAATTAATCCTGCATTTGACATGACTCCTCCTGAACTAATTGCCGGAATTATTACTGAGAAAGGTATTGCAAAAGCGCCCTTTGATGAATCTATAAAAAAATTATTTCAAGCTAATTAATAGAAAGTTTTTATTCATTCCATATTTTCTCATTTCATGAGTACAGTTAATGTAGAACAAGTGCGTGATTCATTGAAAAAATGTATGGATCCTGAAGTCCCATTAAGTATTGTTGACATGGGTCTGATTTATGAAATTGATATAACTGAAAATAATGATGTAAACATCAAAATGACAATGACAACAAAAGGCTGCCCATTACATGAAACAATGGTTGACGATGTTAAACGATATACAAAAAAAGTTTCTGGTGTAAATAATGTTGATGTAGAAATAGTATGGGATCCTCCATGGACTATGGATAAAATGTCTGATGCAGCCAAAGCCATGATGAAGACAATGGGATCTCAAAGTACTCCTGCTCCAATTAATTATGAAACAGCAGTACCACAAGGTGTAGGAAAATTAGTAAAACAAGAAGATGGTTCTTTGATCCTTGCTAACGAACACGAACAAGGTTTCATGGTTAATCAAGCCATCATAGATTTCTGGAAATCTTGTAATGGCCAAAGAAAAGTTACAGAGTTAGTAGACTTGTTTGCTCAACAAACTGGACTACAAAGAACACAGGTTGAAAAAGAAGTAATGCAATTACTAAAACAGCTTCATGAAGGTGGATTATTAGTCATACCAAATGAAAACGATGCTCCAAATGTTGAATTTAAAAAATTAAATTAAATTTCTTTAATCTCTATTATCTTTGCCAAAACAGAATCCATTTTTACAATCACACGTTTCTCTTCCCAACCTAATGCGACATACCAATCTCCTGCATCATCATCATATTTTGTTTCCAATGTTTCAATTTTTTCTGATTTGATCTTGTAATTTTTTAAAACTTCAGACATCGCAAGTGACACTGCATCTTTTTCTGTCTTTAATCTTCTATCCATTAAACCAATACCAGGACTCATGTGATGATCTAAAAATTATGTCTAATATACTTGATTATTTAAAAAAGGGCCCGATGGGATTCGAACCCATGGCCTGGTGGTCCGAAGCCACCCGCTCTATCCAGGCTGAGCTACGGGTCCAAAAAAATAAGCATTTAACGGGTCTAAATATCTGTC
>Ga0315327_10000172_pt1 | contig 30235 bp, 53 predicted proteins | sample M110032315metaG_FD_203460 | JGI IMG/M metagenome (GOLD analysis project Ga0315327, IMG submission 203460) | Ammonia-oxidizing marine archaeal communities from Monterey Bay, California, United States - M1 100m 32315 | ecosystem: Environmental > Aquatic > Marine > Coastal | place: USA: California... | reverse complement strand
AGATGATCAAGATGGTTGTGGTCTGGACAGGCGCTATCATCCTAGTACCTTGGGTTATCTCAAGTGCTGGTGGTTGGGATGTCGTTGTCTCTGGTCTTGGTGGTAAATCAGGATTGGGTGCAGACATTTTCGGTACACCATTCGCATGGGGTGTGTTTACTGGATTTGGTGCAGCTGCGTTCCTTGGACATATGGGTGGCCCTTGGGGTGATAACTCATTCTATCAACGTGCGTTTGCAATTAAGGAAAAATCGATTGTTCCTTCTTTTGTACTTGCATCGTTTGTGTTCATCGTGGTTCCGATTATGATGGGTCTACTAGGATTTGTTGCCGCTGGTTCTGGTATGGAGATTAAAAACGTAGGTGTAACTAATGCACTTGTTATTGCAGAGTTTCTACCAGCTGGTGCAGCTATATTCTTCATGTTCATGGTGTTCGCTGGTCTAGTGTCTATTCTAGACTCTCAGTTTGCCTCTGTTGCAAACATGACAGGTCATGATATCTATAATAAGTTTAAGGTAGGAGTCTTTGGTGCAGATGAGATACAGTGGGCAAGATATGGTATGATTGCACTTGCAGTAATTGCTCTGATCGTTGCGAACATTCCAGGCATGACGCTAGTGTACCTGTTCTTGTTCTTTGCAGTACTACGTGCAAGTGTGTGGTTACCTTCAATGATATCATTTCTTAAACCAGACTTGATAACTGAGAGGGGTATGTTTTGGGGTATTCTAGTTTGTGCTACAATCGGAGAAGTTCTGTTTGTATCTGGTAAACTAGGTTTCTCAGACACAGCGTTCCAAGGTGTGTTGATTGCAATCTTTGGATCACCACTACTTGCTGTAGGTATTAGTAAATATCCTTCTTTGGTTAGGTTGAAATGAAAGTCCTCTTGGTTATAGGACCACAAGGTTCTGGTAATCATATATGGAGCAAAGTACTAACGACATGGGCAGATAAGGAGTATTGGGTAGGACATAAGGATGAACCACATTCTATGTTGTGGTCAGATATGGATAATTGGAAGACCCATCATTTTTTAAAAGATTCGGTTGTATCCATATCAATACCATATATGGTTAACGGAGTAACAAAATTTCCAGACATAAAGGGATGGAAAGAGATTATGGTGAACCGAGGAATTGATCATAAGATATGCGTTACAACAAGAGATGGGTATATTAATTTTTTACAGAATGAAAGAGTACGTCCAGAGAATAACCATAAAGAAGCAGTAGAATATATTAAGGGTTTAGATGTAGATTGTTTCTTATCCACAGAAACTTTGTTACTGTATCAATGGCAGTATATAGAACAAATATCTAAACAGTTAGATTTTCCTATCCCACACAAAACTGTCGATTTCACACAATCGTTTAATGAAAAATATGTGCATTACGTAGAAACCTTTCATCTGGATGATACAGTCAGAAGGGTTTCTGGTATAAAGGAACGTGATCCGTTCATATATGGTGGATAGATGTTAATTAATGACTTAAATTATTGGAAAGAAATTTCAAATTTTGAGGGCAAATATTTAGGTATAGATAAACCAAAAAGTCGTTATCATCAGTTACAAGCCCCTCATAATTGGTGGGTAAATTATCCAGTACAGGATTTTGATTACAAGTTTAATTTATGGGGGTTTAGAGGTCCAGACTATTGTGAATATGTTGCTCAACCTGTAAATATATGTTTGGGTGACAGTTTTACTGTAAATTTAGGAGGACCAATAGAACACAGTTGGGCATCTCAGCTGGATGAGTTATTAGATTTACCTACAATTAATCTTGGTATGGATGGAGCAGGAAATGATGCTATACGTTTAGTGTATGATCGGGCATGTGAAGTATTCGATGTACAAGAAACCTTTGTCATGTATAGTTACTTTCATCGACGGTTAATAGATAATGAATTTGCTCATTATGGTGGAAACACACAGTTTAAACCAGCACCTCCACACACAGATTATCAGAACTTTGAATACTTTGACAAAAATATGATAGTAGACGCACATCAAGCATTCATTCCTGATTGGTGCTATACTTATGAGGAGATGTATCTAATAGATAATAACCCTCATTTTGATTATCCTCAAGGTGGTCGAGAGAAGTGGGCAAATAGAGATTTTCATCACATGAATGAAGAATTGAACGGGAAAATAGCAGAGTATTTTTATAGTGAATTGCTTCGAGAAAATAAAAATTCTTGGGGTCAACCAACATTAGATATGGAATAATGAACTTTTTAGTATTAACCCCTGATGGTGTAGGTAGCACATACCTACAAAGAGCACTTACTGTTTATTTAAACATAAGTGGAGATGACTACTATAACACACACGAACTTTTAAATGGGTTGCTATTGGATAATGATGGTAATTTATTTAAGAAGATGCAAGGTTATTGTCAATCCCTTTCAGAAATATGTAAATTATTGGAAACCAATCGAGCAAAAATTATATCAAGGTTGGCCAAATATCATATAGATAATAGACTTGAGGGCAAGAATCCAATACCGCCGAAGGGTATATATGTACGTCCTTATACACAGGGTTTGCAAGTAATAGAACGAAACAAGAAAGAGAATTATAAGTTTTTCTATGATGTTTGTAACCACACCTTTGGTAAGAAAATATACTGTACACGTGATCCTTTTGAATATGCTTTAAGTTGGGGTATAAGAAACATATCAGGAAAATTTAATGTGTATTCTATAGAAGAGAGAATAGAAACACATGGACAAGATGCTACATATGAAATAAACTTAAAATTTATGGAAGAAAAACTTGATCAATATAAGAGATATCTATATTGGGTTAAGGATAATTTTCCAGATGCAATAGAGATAAAGTATGAGGATATACACAGCAATATAGATTTGGTTTTGAGAAAACTAACTGGATCAAATTTTGATATGCGTAAAAATTGGGGAACTAGTCTGCAAGAATACAGCACACTATTATATAAGATAAGTTTAATCTATAACCCTGACTTAGAGTATTCTGATAAATTGGTTGATTACCAGAAAGTGCTTATACAACAAAAAAAGATCTTTCGTTCTGGTATGCCAATCAAGATGAATACTTTAGAGGATAAGAGAAAAAAGGTGATCAATTTTTCATCATGTCTAGATAAATATAATACTTGGACAGAATCTTCAAATGAATTTTCTAAGATAAGAATTGATGAAATTTCAGAGAGAATTTCAAAGGAGAATAAAATTTATGAACTGGTGGATTGAAGAGTACAAGAAATATCATGCCGAGAAGAATACTAATTATCCTGGCAATAACTTAAAACCGCAACTACATCATATAAAGGACTTGGTGCAGGATACTAATGCCAAAACACTTTTGGATTATGGATGCGGTAAGGGACTACAGTATACAGAGTGGAAGCATCATGAAGAGTTGGGTGTCATGCCAGCATTGTATGATCCTGCTGTTCCAGAATATGAGAACCTACCTGATGGTCCTTTTGATGGTGTATATTCTACGGATGTATTAGAACATATACCAAAAGAACAGTTACCACAAACTATTATGGAGATTTGTAGTAGAGCACAGAGGTTTGTGTTTCTTGCAATATGTACCAAACCAGCAATTGCAGTACTTCCTAGTGGGGAAAATGCTCATTGTACAGTAGAACCTATTGCTTTCTGGAAGAAGATGGTGGAAACTCATACTCCAAAACCTGTATACACACACATCAAAACATATGGTAATTGTAATAGTTACGAAATTTTGAATGAAGAATTATATCTGGAGTGGATGTTAGATCAAGTTGTAGAGTTAGGAGAACATAAATAAATACATGGGTAAGGAAATACTAAAATTAGGAATCGGGTTGTTAGTCCTTGCTGGTTTCGTTGCTATAGTTCTTTACTATGGTGGTAGTTTATATTAGGAGGTTAACATGAGCAATCCAGTTGTTTTAAGGTGGTTGATCGCACATCAACCAGCATATCTCTTTGTACGTACAGCAAAAGCATTTGCCAAGGAATTAGATAAGTTGCTTCCTGGCCAGTTTGAGGTTGAAGTTTTAAGGTTCGGGGATTATATGGTGAAGTATGGTGATATACCAGAATTAGGAATAAAACCAGCAGAGACAAGTCTTGAAACTTGGGGAGAAATTCCTGATAAGTTTAGAAAGAAGCTGGTTTCTTCTGAATGGAAAGATGTCAAAACTAAATGGTCTGCATTTTGGCAAGGACTTAGAGAGCAAAAATTCCATATGAGTCAGACTCAAATTACTGTTCTTGGCCGTCATCTTGATAGACGTTTCTCTGTTTTAGATTTACCTTTTTTATTTAAAGATCATGATCATGTAACTAGGGCATTAGATGGTCCTATAGGTCAAAATTTATTAGATACTTTACATCTGGGAGAATGGGCTTCTACAGTCCATAAGAAAGATGGTCGGGATACCAGTGGAGTTAGGGGATTAGGATTTACCTATAGTGGGGGTTATCGTATTATAGGATCTAATCATTCAATAACATCTTTAGATGATCTTGATGGTATAGACTTGGTTACAACTCCTAATACTGATAAATTATTTAAAGAGGTAGGTGCCGAAGCAAAACCACGAATTAATCAAAAAATTCAAGAAATTAGAGAATCTGCTTCTAATGGAGGAGCAGTGGAGACAACGTATCTTAGATTCTCTGGTAAGAATATACTTAAATCTAATCATAGTATGTTTCTTACTACCATCTTGATAGGACAATCATTATTTGATTCTTTTACTTCTGAACAGCAGGAGGCATTTACCATTGCTTCGAAGAAAGTTGCGAAGATAGAACGGAAATGGTCATTAGCAGATTGTAAGAAATATGAAGACACTGCTAAAGCACGTGGATGTACTATTGTGGATATTTCAGAAGAAGATACAAAGAGATTAAAACAATCTGCACCAGTTCAGTACGAATGGTCTGTAAATAATGCTCATAGAATATCTGCTTTAGTGGATGCAATCCGATCCGCATGAGAAAGGTTCTGCCTTTTCTCTTTGTCCTTTTCATGGCAACATCTGCTATGGCAGAGAGAGTTGCAGTTGTTATAGGTGTGGAAGGGGAAGTTACTGTTGTTCGTGAAGGTAATCATCTTCCAGTTACCAGAAGAGAGAAGTTATACAAAGCAGACCAGATACTCACTGGTCAAAATTCAGCAATAGAATTGAAAATGTTAGATGGTTCGTTCATTAATTTGGGGGAACTGGCAGACATGTTTATAAAAGAGTTGGTCTATGATCCTATCAAGAAAGATGGGTTCATGGATCTTGAGGTTGCTGTCGGTGCTTTTCGTATAGTTAGTGGGTCTATCGCAAAATTAGGTCCAGACCTGATGCAACTCAAGATACCAGTTGCAACAATTGGTATTAGAGGGACAGGTCTTGTTGGCAAGGCAAGTCCAGTAGGGGCAGAAAATTGGGTTATATTGGTTAAAGACCCCGAAGGACATATTGGAGAATTAGTGGTACAGAATACAGTGGGTATTACAATTTTATCAAAGGAAAGTGAAGGTGTCACTATGATCTATCCAGATAAAAAATTAGCAAGAAAAAAATACACTCAACGATTTATATTAGAATTAATACAGCAAGTGCCAGAGATTAAATTTATACCGATACACAAGAAACAGTTTGATTCACTGTTCGAATTTCAAGGAATGAGATTAGAATAAATAATGATATGTTTTCCTTCATCAAAAAATTAATTAGACGTATCAACAAGTGGTTGGATGGGGATTCTCCAAAATTTCTTAGTGGAAAGGGCAGATAATTCATTTAAAAAAGGGAGTTGACAAACCTCCCCTTTTCCTCTATTATAGTAATATAGTAAATTTTAATGGATAAATATTGTTATGGACCCTACAATACATACAATCATCGCAGTTGGTGCTATTTTTATAGCATATCAAGTTGGAAGATATTTTGCTGTGCGAAATGCTTTTGATGATATTGTCAGTACTACACTAGACAAACTTGAGAAGGATGGTTTTCTTGCCGTCAAGGAAGATAAAGACGGACAAAAAGACTTTATTCCTATTTCTACAATTATTGCCAAAGCAATGAGAGATGCTCGTACTACCAAATAAAATTGTTATTACATTTTTATGTACTCTTTTAGCAACCTCTGCTCTAGCCGATGCCCCTTGTGATTTCAAAAGCAAGGATACGGTTGTGTATGAGGGTACATTGGAGTCTGTCCGACTTATTAAAAAGGACATTTTCCCATACGTTGAAGATACTCGAAAATGCACGATGTCTATTGAGGCAAGAGTGAAGGGTAAGTGGTATCCATCTAAGGGTAGTTATATCTTTGGTCCAGATATGTCTCAAATGGATGCATGTGGATTAGCAGAAAACAGGGCAAAGGTCAAGGTAATGAGAGAGATTATTCCCGAAACATTAAAAGGTGAAAAAAGTCTCAAATGTGACTTGACAAATGTACGGCAATCGTGTAAGTTTATATACATGGATGTCGTTATGGCAGATTTTGGACAACAAAGAGTAAGGATGAAAAGTTGTGATGAAAAAAAGTGAAGAAGAGTATTTTGATTTTATAGCAGGACTTCGAGATGGGTGCGTACTTTTAATGGGTATTATTGGAATATCTTTAATGGTTACACTAGGTGGTTGTGGAAACACTATCAGTGGGGTTGGTCAAGACATTCAAGATGTCGGGACAAAAGTTACTGATTGGCAGAACAAAAAACCCACAGAAAAGAAGGCATCTAAATGATGTTTAAATTTCTCATTGGCATAGTTACAGGTGTAATAGTCACGGTATTTTACCCTGACATTATACCAGTTGTGAAAAATGTATTTCTAGACACTGGTGCTAGAGATATTGCGGTTGAAACATTGAAAGGAATTAAATGATGAACGCAAAACTACTGGCAGGGATGTCTATCCTTGCTTTAACCTTGGGAGCCTGTAAGACTACAGATGACCCAAAATTACCTATTAATTCAAAAATTTTGAAGTATAAGACGGAGAGTGCTAAGTATGCAACTTCTATTATACCTGATTGGTATGAAGAGATGCCTACAAAAAAGGGATCGATTTTTACTGTTGGAGCTGCAACAGCACCTGATCTTCAACTTGCAGTTGATATTGCTAATTTGAATGCCAAGGTTGTTCTTGCTGATCGGATTAATGGTAAATTGTCTTCAATGACGAAATCATTTATTGCTAAATTTGGGCAATCTGATATTAACGCAACGGTGTTGACAGAAATTGAAAAGGTAGCAAAGAATGTTGTAGCAACAGTCGATGTTGCTGGTTATGCCCCTGCTAAAGTTAAAGTCTTTCCAGCAGGGACACAGTTTCGTGCATTTGTCCTTTTGGAGTATTCCAATAAGGAAGCATATAAAATCATCATGAATCGGTTGCGTAAAGATCGGATGGTTTATTCTCGGTTACGTTCCACTGAAGCATGGAAAGAACTTGAGAAAGAAGTTGAAATCCAAGAAAAGAAGGATGAAGCACAGTCACTCACAAATCTTGAAAAAGTGATCAAGAAAAATAGAGAAGTGACCGTTGAAAAACCTACTACTTAGTTCTGTTTTAGTTCTCACTCTGAGTGGATGTTTGATGCCATCAGGCATTAACCCCTCTTTAGGGTGTGGTCCTTTTGGATGTAGAGAAAAAGATTATTATCTCCCAGGAAAAGGTGTTTGGGCTCCCAAACCAGTGATTAGAAGTAAGGCATTATTTGGTGCCATAGGTGGCGCATCTGTTGGGGCATATGTTGGTGCGAAAGGTGGCAGTCCTTTATCAACTGCTGTGGGTTCAGTTGTTGGTCTTTTTATTGGTTATGAGGTTGGAACAACATTTGATAAAATAGATCAGATACATACCGCATTGTTGTGGCAACGTGTGCTTGAGAAAAATCCAGATGGAGTACCCAGTTCTTGGAGAAGTCCATATAAACCAATATCAATTGTTGCAACCCCAATTTCCACAAATGGAGATTGTCGGGAATTTGTCACTAAGGTTGTTGTTGATGGAAAGATGAAAAAATTAGTTGGTACTGCTTGTAAAATTAACGGAGAATGGGAAGTAAAGGAAATGAGTTCATGAAGAAGGATATAGGAAAATGATTTTAGGTTTAACAATAATAGGTGGCATCGTAGTAGCAAATGCATTGCTCACCGTAATCTTAGTGGCATTTTAAAATGAAAGTTGATGTACGAAACAATAATGTAGATAAGGCATTGAGGATACTCAAAAAGAAACTCCAACAAGATGGCATGTTTAATGAATTAAGAAAGAGGGAATTTTTTGAGTCTAAAGGAACTAAACGTAGACACGCAAGAGCTGCTGGTAAACGTAGAGCACAAAAAGAGACTCAAAAACGACTTGAGGAGTTTGGTTTTTAGTGGCAAAGATAAAGAACAATAGAGGTAAAATGTCCCATAGTAATACTAAAAAAGCAAGAGATCCAGAATTAGTTAAACTCTGGAAGAAAAAACTTGAAAAGAAGAAAAATGGCACATGACACTAAAACAAGTACTCCGTTAAAAGAGCATCATCCCCCTACATGGTGGATAAAATGGATTGCTTCAATTGTCCTTGTCTTCGCAATGATAGCAACAACTAATGATTTATATCCTTGGAATATGATATTACAGTTTGTGGGAGTTGCTGGTTGGTTGTGGGTTGCGATTATCTGGAATGATCGTGCGTTGATAATTATAAATGCTGTTGCGTGTGCAATATTCATTAACGGTATAGTAATGTATCTTATCAAACTGTTAGGATAAATATAGATATGATGACTACCGTAAAAAATATGTTATTTCAAGAGAAATCATCTGATATAGATTTGGACAAGATATTAGAAGAACTGAAATGTCTCCCAACCTATGAGACACAGATATGTCTTCAAGGTGTAGAGGGCAGTGATGATCCATTTTTGGGATGCGGTGTAGGTGGTGGAAAAAATAGTTGGGAAAGAAAACAGAAACATGATTATAAAACAAAGGATTTCAAATTTCCTTTATTTGATATGCCATATATAAATGGTTTGATGTCAGTATTTGATATGACGCATACAAGAGCAATGATTTTGAAACCAAAAACTTGCTATAGTTATCATAAAGACCGTACAAAAAGAATCCATATCCCAGTATATACAAATGAAGATTGTTGGTTAGTCTTAAACAAAAGAGTGTTTCATGCACCAGCAAACGGTAATTACTATGTAGTGGATACAACGTATATGCATACTGCCGTAAATACCTCACAGGAAGATAGATTACACATTTTAGGAAATATTAATGACACGTAAAATTGAAGTCAAGACTGATAATAGTACTTGGCAAGCACCCAAGATACGTAAGAAACGTAAACCTATGACTGAAGAACAACGGATCGCTGCATCTCAACGTCTTGAAAAGGCAAGAGCAAAACGTGCAGAGAAAAATCCTGATTTTGGTCAGAGTGGGATACATCCCACCTTACGAGACTTGCCTGATGAGCATCCTGCTCATCCTAAAAAAGTTAAACAGTGGATTAAAACCCAAAAAGACCTTGCGAGTGCTGAACGTGCTGGAGTAAGACAAGGTATTAAAGGTGCATATGCAAGACAGTGTGATCATGAAGGATATGTTCGCAATATGATGAAATATTTGCGTGATGGAGATTGGGTTGATAATTTTTGGGGCGAACATCAGGAAAAAAGAACACAATGGAAATGCGTTGCTCTTGCTTATGACAAAGATGGAAATCCTAAACGTGATATAGGTACTTGGTATCCAGATATAGGTATGGTTTATACACAGGAAATGTTCAACGAAGACAAGGGAATAGAAAATGTCAGAAAAGAACAAACAACCAAAAAACGAAAACGTAATACAGGGACCGTGGAAAAAAAGAAACGTAAAAGTCCCAAACGAAGAAACCGTAAAACTTCGTGAGCAATTATTGTTTGCTGAAGAATTAACTGAACAGTTGATGATACAGATGATACATACTATTCATGAGAATGGTTTTGATGTAGATTCTAATGAATTTTTGCATGATATGGGTTTTACAATAGAGTGTGTCAAAAGTGTAATATTCAGAGAAATGGGATTACAACATCCAATGAGTAATATTATGAAAGAATTAACAGTTTCGACTATAGATGAGACTAATACTTTGTCAACAGAATTGGATATACATAAGGTTGTTAAGACAACAAAATTTGTAAGTGAATTAGAAGATGACGATCCCAACATGGCATGAAGTATTCAGTCCTACTATTTTAGAAACTTTGGTTCCAGAAAAGTTTGTTAAAATTGTAAACAAAGTTGGAGATAGAGTGCTAAACAATGAACAACAGAGTGCTCAGTGGGATTGGTCTGATAATCTGGTAGGTAAGGTTCATAAGGAAATTCAAATACCAATAACCTCTGATGCTGAAAAAAAGTATCTTTCTGATACTATGAAGAGGGGTTGTTTGGACTACCTAAATTATATAAGAGATAAGAATAGAGCATATAGTTGGTACAAGATGGCAGGGCATAAGACAGTGCCTAAAATAGAAAACATCCATTTAACCCAAAGTTGGATTGTTAGTCAATATGCAGGGGAGTATAATCCTTGGCATAAACATAGTGGTGACTTTTCAGCAGTCATCTATTTAAAAATACCTGATGACATGGAAGGTGAATACCAAAAGGATGCTGAAGATCATTATCCTGCGAATGGTTTAATCGAATTTATGTATGGAGAGGTGTGTGATATGAGAAGTGATGGTATAAAATTTAAACCTGAAGTTGGCAAGTTGCTAATTTTCCCTTCCTATTTAAAACACTTTGTCTATCCATTTCATGTTGAAGGTGAAAGAAGGAGTATGAGTTTTAATGCTCATATGCAAGTGATTAAAAAATGATTTTAGTTGATATGAATCAGATATCAGTGGCAAGTGTCATGATGCATCTGAATATGGAGAAGACGACCGCACCAGACGGTAATACGGTACGACATATGATTCTCAATTCGTTACGTATGTATCGTACACGATTTCATGAGGAATATGGTGAACTAGTGTTGTGCTATGATTCCAAGCATTATTGGAGAAAAGACTTTTTTCCTCAATATAAAAGCAACCGTAAAAAAACAAGAGAGGAATCTGATAAGGATTGGGATGCAATTTTTCAATGTCTTAACGAGATCAAATCAGAACTTAAAGAGTACTTTCCCTACAAGCATCTTGAAGTCTATGGTGCAGAAGCAGATGATATAATTGCCGCCTTATGTCTTGAATTGGAATATGACAATGGCAAGACATTGATCCTTTCTGGTGATAAGGACTTCATTCAACTACATAAATATAGGAACGTGTCGCAATATAGTCCAATAACAAAGAAGATGATTAATGGTACTGATCCTAAAGAATATTTAAAAGAACATATTTTGAAGGGTGATGCTAGTGATGGCATACCTAATGTATTATCACCTGATCATACTTTTACAGAAGGGTTACGGCAACGTCCTTTAGGAAAGAAGAAGATAGAATCGTTTAAGGAAAATGGTCTACCTACTGAAGAGATAAAACGAAACTATCAAAGAAACGAGAAACTAATTAATTTGTCATTATCTCCTGATGACCTGTATATCACAATTTTGAAAGAATACCAAGAAGCATTAGAAGGAGATCGTAGCAAGTTGCTAAATTATTTTATAGAAAAAAGGTTGAGGAACCTTACTGAATCGATAGGAGAATTCTAAAATGCCAGAACAAACTTACACCCCATTATTTTCAGAGATTTTGGACAAGGTGTCTAAACTGAAAACTAAACAACAAAAGGTCACATATTTACAAAAATATAACACTGATGCTCTTAGACAGGTACTCAAATCTTCCTTTGATCCTAAAGTCAAATGGGCATTGCCTTTTGGTGAAGTACCTTATATCGCCAATGATGCTCCCGAAGGTACGGAACATAATGTTCTCTCTTATGAAAGTAGGAAACTTTACCATTTCATTGAGGGTGGCAATCCACAACTTTCACAGAATAAACGAGAAACTATGTTTGTGCAGATGTTAGAAGGATTACATCCAGATGAAGCAGATGTTCTTGTCGCCGCAAAGGATAAGATTTTGCATCAAAAATATAAAGGCCTTTCTGCTAACGTAGTGAGAGAAGCATTTAACTGGACAGAGGAATATATGTTACCAGATCCTGTAGTATATCCACAGACTCCAGGTCCAGCAAATGGTTAATACTGACCATTATAAAAAATGGCAATGTAAACATATCATTCCTCTACACGAATGGTCCGACCATATTGGACGGTTTACGGGAATGTTTATTTATGATGAGGAATATGGTAATGAAGATGAAGGTTTTGGGCCTGGTACTCGATTTGAAGACCTTCCTAAAAAATGGTGTTGTCCTGACTGTGGAAACCCTAAAGATGAATTCGTGGAAATTGTATAATGAATTATAAAAAATGGCAATGCGTGGCATGTGAATATGTTTACGACGAAGAACTAGGAGATGAAGAAGAAAATCTCCCGCCTGGCACCAGATTTGAAGATATACCAGATGATTGGTATTGTCCTGATTGTGGTGCTACTAAAGCAATGTTTATAGAATTGGAAGACTAATGCTTATTGAGGACGATATTAAACTAGATTTTTCTGATGTACTTATTCGTCCTAAGAGATCAACTCTAACATCTAGGAACGATGTTGAGTTGTCCAGAACCTACACCTTTTATCATAGTCAAAAAGAATGGACAGGGGTTCCTATTATGTCAAGTAATATGGACACAACTGGTACGTTTGATATGCATGGAGAATTGAGTCTTCATGGCATGGTTACGTGCATTGCTAGACACTATAACAAAGATGGTATGCCTTGGCACTTAGCAGAACGAAGAAACAAACTCTGTGTTATGTCTGGTATATCAGACAAAGAGATACTTGAAATAGTGGGTGTTGCCAATACATATTCTGATGTAGCATTTGTTGGTCTTGATGTTGCAAATGGGTACACCATCAATTTTGTAGAATCTGTTAAGAATTTGAGAGGATTGCTTCCAAACGCAACAATCATAGCAGGGAACGTAGTAACAGCAGACATGACAGCAGAGTTGATTCTTGCTGGTGTGGATATTGTTAAAGTAGGTGTTGGGCCTGGCAGTGTGTGTACTACACGTATTAAGACAGGAATAGGATATCCACAATTAAGTGCTGTTATAGAATGTGCCGATGCAGCTCACGGTGTAGGTGGTCATATCATAGCAGATGGTGGTTGCAACTCTTCTGGTGATATAGTGAAGGCATTTGCCGCCGGTGCTGATTTTGTAATGATTGGTGGTATGTTATCAGGGCATGATGAGTGTGATGGTGATTTAGTATTTGAGGATGATAATCCAGACCCAGTAGGCATGAAATTCTATGGCATGGCATCCAAAACTGCTATGGACAGACATGGATATTCTAATAGAGAGTATAGAGGTGAAGAGGGCAAAACGGTGATAGTACCATACCGTGGTCCTGTACAGGATACAGTTAATGATATTCTTAGTGGCATTCGATCTGCCTGTACTTATGTTGGTGCGAATCGTTTAAAGGACTTGACAAAATGTGCTACGTTTGTTAGAGTAAATAGTACGCATAACAGGATATATGAATAATTTTTTTACGTAATCGTTTAGAATCAAGGACTTACCAAGTACGATTTTACTTGACATTCTCTCTCTCATATGATATATTATATATATGATAAAGTTTATTGTTTACGGAACCATTGCTTGGTTCTTATTCTCCTTTTACGTTGTAGGATTTGTACCTCTATGATTTTAGACATTAACGGTTCAACTAAAAAGACCAGAAAATTTGTAGAAAGTGCTGTGTGGAGTTATGCTGAAAAGTTGATGAGCAAGAGATTAGTTAATACTCTTAAACTTACCATTAATTTGACTAGGAATTTGACTGACAAAGAAGGTGCAGAAGGATTTTGCATCTGGGACGAGTGGGACGATTTAAGAAAGACTCCAAGAGAATTTACTATTGATCTGGATTCCAGTATCAGTATTCGGAATATTTTGACCAACCTTGCACATGAGATGGTTCATGTGAAGCAGTGGGCCAAAGGTGAAATGTACGAGTATTCAAATTCTAACATGGTTAGATTTATGAAGAAAAAGTACGATATGAATGATATGGATTACTTTGATTATCCTTGGGAAATTGAGGCATTCGGCCGTCAGTTGGGATTGTTCATCCGTTGGTGTGAAGCCGAGGGATTAGGTAATCGTTCTGAAATGAAGGAAAAAACATAATGAATAGTTTTCATCACAAATGGGTTACATTTTGTAGGATAGCAGGAGATACTCTCGGAGTCTTGATAATTGGTGTTATAGCCTATGCATGTTGGATTGTGTTCTAAGTGTCACCAGCAGAATTTATAGTTGCAGGATTGATACTCTTCAGTCCTGCTAATGCTACAGAGATAAGACCTGATGGTTCAGTAGAATGTCTTGCCCTCAACATGTATCATGAAGCAAGAGGACAAGGCAGTGCTGGACTCCTTGCAGTATCCTCAGTAGTATTAAATCGAGTCAATGACAAACGATTTCCCAACACAATTTGTGAGGTCATAGAACAAGGACCAACCAGAGAGAGTTGGAAAAAGAACGGTGAATTTTATCCTATCAGACACAAATGCCAATTTTCTTGGTGGTGTGATGGACGTAGCGATATTCCCAAAGACATAAACACTTACACAAAACTCTTGACAATAGCAAGATCTATGGTATATAATGATATGGCATTCATCGATATAACCGATGGTGCTTTGTTTTATCATGCTTATTATGTTAAACCAGCATGGGCAAAGGTTAAACGTAGGACTACACGTATTGGTGATCACATCTTTTATCGTTGGGAAAGTGGAAAAAAATTCTAACCTAAATAGAGGAGAACTTGGAGTGATGCTGTGGAACGAGAACCTTACTGGGACTACATGGGACGTAGATTGAGGGAGCAAACAGTTATGGGTGATTATGATTTATATAAAAGAGAAGTTTTTGAATTACAGAAGACTCTTCAGCAAGCATTGATAAGGCAAAAAGAACTTGTAGATCAAGCACACGCACTCAAAAGAAAAGTTGCACTACTAGGTGGTGATGAGAGACAATTAGAAATGGATTTATAATGCCGACATATACATTTTATGATGCACAGCTCCGAAAGGAGTGGGATGAAGTGATGACAATTTCTGCCAGAGGGCAGTATTTAGAAGACAATCCCCATATACAACAAATTATTAAACCTGTAGCAATTGCAGGAGATCATCTTATGGGCATTGGTCCTAAAGTAGATGGAGGATTCACAGAGAATATGCAAAGAATTGCCGCTGCTCATCCTGATTCTCCCCTAGCAGACAAATATGGAAGTGGTAAGTCTAATGCTCAAATCAAGGCAAGAAATGTTATTAACAAATATAAATAATAGTGGTACATGCGAGAAATCGAACTTCAGCACTGATGCACAGCATCCAAAGAAGCTGGGAAGTCCCTCCGCATTTGTGCCATTAGAAAGGGGGATAATGCGATATCCTTTATCCCCCTTTCACTTTCAATACGTATGTGATTTGTATGAAACAACAGAGGATTTAAAAACATGGCGAGCAAGAAAAAAAATAAAGAAATTGGTGCGAGTAGCTTAGTTGCCATCAAGCATATCACAGACAATCAAAAGATAGTCTTTGATACGTGGAAGAAGGGCAAGAACCAATTTCTTTTTGGATCAGCAGGAACTGGAAAGACCTTTGTCTCTCTCTACCTTGCTTTGAAAGATGTGTTGGATTTAAAGACACCTTATGAAAAGGTGGTTTTGGTACGATCTCTCATACCTACTAGAGACATAGGATTTCTTCCAGGAGATGAGGAAGACAAGGCATCATTGTATCAGGTTCCATATATGAACATGGTACAGTTCATGTTTCAAATGCAAAATGAACAACAGTTTAATACACTCTACGATAGACTCAAAGGACAAGGGACTCTATTCTTCCTATCAACTTCATTTTTAAGGGGGTTGACATTTGATAATTCAATCATTATAGTAGATGAATGTCAGAATTTAAATTTCCATGAATTGGATACTATTATTACGAGGGTAGGACAAGACTCAAAGATAGTTTTTTGTGGTGATTTTGATCAGACAGATTTGGTTAGACAAAATGAACGAAATGGTTTACACGATTTTCTCAGAATTTTAAGTGAGATGGAAGAATTTAATTGTCTAGAGTTTACTATAGGTGATATAGTACGGTCAGGGTTTGTCAGGAACTACATTATTAATAAAATGAAATTAGGAGTTGGAGTTGAGTAATGACCGAAGTAAATCCTAACGAAAATTTTGAAGTTAGTATTAGAGTTTTAGGTAATGAAATATTTGCTCTTAAAATGGAGACAACTAAAACATCTAACAAGTGGATGTTTGCATCTATAATTACACTTGGGTTGTTGATATGGGGCATTTCTTTATTTGGACCAACTATAGTGACATTTATGAAAGGTATTGGAGCATAAAATGAATAAGATTGATGAATACAAGAAGAAGATTAATTGGGATGTCTGGGCAGATGTAACTTCCAAAGTTACACATCGTGTTAGTGATAAAGTATGGGATTATGATAAGATAGATGCCCAACGCAATGAAGAATGGAATGGCATACATAAACTTGTAACAGACCATGCAGTAGAGAAACGTGTAACAGCAGAGGAAATTGCTAAACGTAACTCTATATTTTATAATCACAGAGAAATTAACAAATAGAGGATAAATATGAATATTGAAAAATTACAGGAAGAATTAGAAAATGATGAAGGTGTTAAATATGAAGTATACCTTGACCATCTCGGTTATCCTACCTTTGGTATCGGCCATCTTATTACTGATGATGATCCTGAGTGTGGAGCCGCCGTCGGTACAAAAGTCGATAGTGATAGAGTTAAAGAGGCCTTTGAAACCGATGTCGAATCAGTTCTGTCCGACTGTGACCGACTTTACGTACAGTTTGAACATTTGCCCGAAGAAGTCAAATTAATCATTGCAAATATGATGTTCAATATGGGACGTACCCGTCTGAGTAAATTCAAGGGTATGAAACGTGGTGTAGATGCAAGAGATTGGAATGCCGCCGCAGACGAGATGGTAGATAGTGCTTGGTATAGTCAAGTACCAAACCGTGCAAAAAGATTAGTAAAGAGAATGAGAAGTGTATGACCTTTAATCATGAACCAGTGGAGTTGCCCACTATAACAGCAACAACAACAGACGGTGTTCGTCTATATGAAACACCAGAAGGAAATTTTTATCCTTCAATCACTACAGTTTTGTCTGTAAAAAGCAAACAAGGATTATCTGAATGGAGAAAAAAAGTAGGCAATGAGGTTGCTAACTATGTTTCTGGCAAGGCCGCATCTAGAGGAACTAAGGTTCATCTTATGTGTGAAGATTATCTCAATAATATGTCCACTAATTTCCCATCAAAATGGGAAAAGCATAAAAAGGATTTCCTTCCTTATTGCTTGTTCGGACAACTAAAAGATAAAGTGTTGTCAGATATAGATAACATCCATGCACAAGAGGCAGGACTCTATTCTGATAAATACAAGGTAGCAGGAAGAGTAGACTGTATTGCAGAGTACAATGGTGTACTTTCTATTATAGATTTCAAAACCTCAACCAAAGAACGCAAAGACGAATGGAATGAAAACTATTACATTCAATGTTCTGCTTATGCAGAGATGTATGAGGAAAGAACTGGTACAGAGATAGAACAGATTGTTATTCTGTGTGTAACCGAAGATGGCACTGTGCAAGAGTTTGTAAAAGAGAAGTTTGACTATTTGGATGCGTTAACAGAAACCGTTACGGAATGGAGAAACCAAAATGAAACACCTAGCAGTAATACTGGCAGTGTTTCTGTTGATGGGATGTCAAACAACTGATACATTACCACCCGCCGAAGCATCTACCACAAAAATAGAAGCAGACGAAAAATTAGCAAAAGAGTCTCAAGCACCAAAAGAAAAAGCAGAGCACGAAGGAAAGAATCCAAATAAACCAGAATTTGGACAGCCTGGTACAACAGTGGTTACAACACAAAAACCTCTTATGTGTGGAGATCCTACATATGTATTAAATTCTATTACAAAGAATTCTGGAGAAGCACCTTTCGCAATGTGGAAAGATGCACAATATGGATATCCAGTAATTATGCTTTATAACAAGAAAAAGAAAACGACCACAATTTTAGAATATATTCCAGGTTATGCGTGTTTCCTTTCAGTAGGAGAGAATGTACATATACAGGGAGTAGATTTTTCTTCTAAAACGGATGGAATTTCTGTTGAAAGAGGGTTGACAAAACCTCTAGGAAGTGCTATAAATATAGTACAGTTTGATGATGCAAATTGAAGACTGAACTGGACGAGGGTGCAATTCCCTCCGCCTCCACCAAAAGGAGATTAGTGTGGAACAGATATTGATAGGGGAACAAGATGAAGAACCCCTTAGTACGAGAAGTAAGTAAGTGGATGTTTAGAACATATATTCTTTGGAGTATATGTGCAGATATTACTTTACTTGCTGGTATAATATATCTAATCTTTTTTTGATGGGGGCGAATTAGGATCGACAGGCAGGGATAAATGAGTGGAGAATTGTCGGATGACTCCGTTATTGGTCAAAACACTAAACGCAAACGATAACTTTGCATATGAGGATTTCGCACTAGCTGCGTAATCAGATCGGAGTTTCGGGATGTACTTGGCAACAGAAACATCCCATTTCACATTAACGCACTAAGGCGAGTGTGATCTTATTAACACGGAAAGGATATGATGCGGAAGTTAGACACCATAAAATGTCCGTTTATTCATTTGGTGTAATGAACATCAGGGGTCACTCCCTAATAGGTGCGAGTGGGGTCTACGGTTAGCCCCACACTTTATAAGGAATATAAATGAGTTTATTGAACACCCCCAAGACCTTCACACTGGAAATTGAGAACATTGTGAAAAATAAAGAAATTTCTCATATGGAAGCAGTTTTATGGTATTGTGATAAAGAGGGTATAGAACCAGACACGGTTAATACCCTTATTTCAAAAGGATTGAAAGAAAAAATTGAAGCAAATGCTAGAGAATTAAACTTCTTACCAAGACAAGCACAATTACCAGTTTAGGAGACAACATGTTTGCAATATTATTAATTTTTCCCATATTATTCTTTTCCACTAATAAAGATTTTTTTGATCAGGTTGAAATAGAAAAAGAGATGGGGGCAAAATGGCACTATGTAGGCAAGTCTGATCTTGACCCAACAGCAAAGGCAGTTTTGCCTTTACAGCACGAAGGTGGAGAACCCCACATTTATTACAAATTGAAGATGCCTAAAGATGGAACTACCACTAACTGATTCTTTCCAACCTGTCTGGAAACAGAAATTGGCAGTCCCAAGAGCACAGTATATGGATTGGTATTTAACCGTGGCATTGTATGAATTTTTTTGTGAAAAGGATGTTTTGGATATTGGATGTTTTACAGGAGCAAATACGGTATATCTTGCTTCGATAGCAAAGTCCAAAAATAGAATGGTATATTCAATTGATGATTTTAGTCGAGCAAAGAGTGCAGGAATTTCTACTGATCGTGCAAAAGGGTTATTTTATGCCCACCTCGATTTATTAGACACCAGAGAACATTGCCAACTGTTAGTGAAAGATTTTATGGATATAACTGATGAAGAAGTTGCTAACGTAGATTTTATTCTTCATGATATTCCTTCATCAGATACAGAACAAGTGTTGTCCCTCTTAAAGAAAATCAAATCAAAGACAATTTTTATATTAGATGATTGGAAAAGCAAATATCGGGTACAGTCTAAATTTGACATAGATGTGCTTTTAAAACATGGACTAAAGGAATTTTACAGAACTAAAAATCGATTTTATGGTGCAGTTAAATGTACAAAAAAAGAATTTGATAATATAAAATACAAGGTATTTCATATTACATAATATAAAAAGAGGAGTGAAAAATTATGACGTATGAATTGAAAGTTCCTAACGGCAGTTACAAATCGAACAGTCTATTCTGGTTGTTCGTTCTAGTGTTTCGACACAGATTAATGCATTTAATCAAAGACAGAAAATTTATGGACTAATGACACCTGTTGACACATACCTAATGTATTGTGCTATGAAGGCACATTTCGGTAAAGGTAAATATGATTTTTTGCAGTACGAAGGAAAGACCAAGGTATCAAGGGATTCCTTTTACAAACGGAAAGATCGATATTTCTTTGCTCGACTTGCTAAAAAATATGACGATCCCAAAGAGATCCAAAATTGGTTGCTCTCTAATTTTATCAAAGATAGAAGAGGATATATTGCTAATTTTAATGATGAGAATTATGATTCATGGAGACTCAAAAGAGAGGGTTTCTTTGATATGTTTGCTGTAGAGATGCATGGCCTAGTTCAAGAGTTTGAACCTCTATTTGAAGTTCATAGCAACACCCACCCAAAATTACTAAAAGAATATCTTGGAAAACGAGTCTCCATCGAAACGATGATAGTACTCGAAGTCTTGGTGGAATACTGTGATACTTGGGATAAACATTTGGGTGAAGATATATCTTGGCAGGACACCAGAAAGTTGATGAATGATTACAAAAGGTTCTTGACAATTGACCCAAAAAGGTATAAAATGAAACTATTGAAATTAATTGAGGAGAATGACTAATGGACGTTACATTACACTTAGATGGTGATCCCACTGTTCGTGAAGAAGGGTTTTTTGAAGCAAAGGTTTTTGAACTGAATAAACAGATCAAAGATTTGCAATTTACTCTTGCAGAATTAACTACAGAAAATGAACAGTTAAAAGAACGAGTTACACAACTTGCAACTCGGCAACCTCAATGGCCAAAAGGATATCGTCCTCGTAGATACAATCCTCAAGGTGATAAAAAACCTCATCAACGGTACGAAAGGAAATAATGGCATCTCCCTTTAAGACCGATTCAGTTACTTTGATAGATCACATGGGCAGTGATCTATCAGTAGTAAACGCCGCAAGGGTTTCTTTTGCAAAAACATCTGAATGGGAAATCATACCAGAAGCAGGACCAACCGAAGGGTTATTGACTTTTGAAGATGAGAAGTTGATAAAATATCTTGCCAAGCATAATCATTGGAGTCCTTTTGGTCATGCATCAATGCAGTTTCATATTAAAGCACCAGTATTCGTTGCTAGGCAGTTGGTTAAGCATCAAGTTGGATTGGTGTGGAATGAAGTATCAAGACGATACGTTGAAGATGAAGTAATATATCACACCCCAAAAGTTTGGAGAGGATCGCCGGAAAATAAGAAACAAGGGTCTTCTGATAAAGAAATAGACATCAATCCTCGTAATGATTTGGTGAATGATTATCAGCAAGTGTTAAAGACGGCAAAATGGGTATACGAAGAACTTCTTAGGAAGGGTGTATGCCCAGAGCAAGCACGTATGGTTCTACCTCAATCAATGATGACAGAATGGTATTGGAGTGGCACTCTGTATGCATTTGCTAGGGTATGTAATCTACGTTGCAAAGATGATGCACAACTTGAAACTCAAATGGTGGCAAAGGAAATTGATGCATTAGCAATAGAACTTTTTCCTTACAGTTGGAAGGAACTGCGTGATGACAAACAATGAATATAACACAGTAACAGTGACAAAAATAATTATGTTGATGGAAGAAATAGCACTTCTTGAAAGTCGATTTGAGGAACATAATTCTGGAAATTTACACACAACTGTTAATGTATTACGGAATAGGGTAGAGGAATTGAAAGGAAATATCCATGATTAAAACATTTATGCTTCTGTTGGCATTTACCATAACAGCACCTGATGGTGAAATAAGAGATGAGAGAGTTCACGTATTGTCCCGACATTTTGATACACAGACAGAATGTAAAGACTTCATTAATTCTTGGAGTGGTGTTATTAAAGATAGAGGACTTTCAACTGTAGAAGCAATGCTTGCCGAAGGGTGGACAGTATCTTTAGATGAAATTGGTTGCAGACGAAATCCTGCTGAAATGCAAGAAGCAGTAATAAAAGTTAATGCAGAAAATACAGAAGAAAAGTAGTGTTAGACACCTCTATTAGAATGAGTAATTTTGATCCTATGTGGGTGCCATCGTATTTGGCAGGAACTTCTTTGGTTGTAGGCAATGGGGAATCCAGATCATGGTTTAAACCTTGCCACCAAACAATTGCAAAAAAAGGTGTTAATGTCTGGGGTTGCAACGCAATCTATCGTGATGGTGAAGTGGATATTTTGGTTGCGACTGATCCTGCTATGCAACAAGAAATTTATGCATCAGGATATGCACAAGACAATGTTTGTTTTTTTACGGATTGGAATAAAATCCCCGTTGAAATTGGAGACACTTTTCTCTTAGGTTATGATATTCCAGATGATTTAATACATATCCATAAAGAGATTGAAGCAGAAAATTGTATTGTACGAGGTAAAGACCCCACTACAGTACAAGACAAAGTTAAAGAAGCACTTAAAATGAACCCCAATTTAGATGGCCCCGATCTAATTCAAAAACTGGAAAAGGATACTGGTGTCTGGATAACAGATGTTAGAGAGGGAGACAGTGTTTTTGATTTTGATTTCCCTAGAGGGTGGTCTACTGGAACTTCTGCTTTACATCTAGCATGTCAGAAGGGTGCAAGAGATATATACTTCATAGGGTTTGATTTGAGTCAATATGAGCAACCCCTAAATAACATCTATAAGGACACGGATAATTACCTTCCTTCTGACTCCAAAGGATTCAATCCTGTTAATTGGGTTCAGCAAATGCAGGGAACTTTCGTGGAATTTAAAGATGTAGAATTTCATTGGGTAGATTGTCAATTAGGTGATGAAAAATTTTATTATTCTAACCTAAGTTACTTGACAAAAGACGAACTTTGTGATACACTACAAATAATATAAACATACGCAAACATACGAAAATATAAGGAGATACATATGTCGTTAAGTGCATTAAAGAAACAGAACACCTTGGACAAACTGCTTGGTGCAGTCGAAGAGGAAAACAAACCCCTCGAAAAGAAATCATACGTTGATGAACGGTTATGGAAACCAGAGCTGGATAAAACTGGTAACGGTTACGCAGTCATTCGTTTTCTTCCTGCCGTCAAAGGTGAGGAACTTCCGTGGGCAAAGGTCTGGAACCATGCGTTTCAAGGTCCAACTGGACAGTGGTATATTGAGAATTCTCTTACCACAATCGGTCAGAAAGACCCTGTATCAGAAATGAATACAGCATACTGGAATTCTGGTGTGGAGTCTGATAAGGAGATTGCTCGTAAGCAGAAGAGAAAGTTGCAATACTTCTCTAACATCTATGTCGTAGAAGACCCCAAACATCCTGAGAATGAGGGTAAGGTATTCTTGTTCCGTTTCGGTAAGAAAATCTTTGATAAGATTATGGAAACGATGCAACCAGCATTTGAGGATGAGGTTGCAATCAATCCATTTGATTTCTGGAAAGGTACAGATTTCAAATTGAAAATTCGGAAAGTTGATGGTTTCTGGAACTATGACAAGTCAGAGTTTGGTAATACTCCCTCTGCATTGTTTGATAATGATGATGCAATAGAAGAAGTGTGGAAGAAACAATATTCTCTCAAGGAATATAGTGCTCCCACTAATTTTAAATCCTACGATGAGTTAAAGACTCGTCTGGATACTGTTCTTGCTGGTACAACTGTAGTAGGTAATGTAACTACTTCATTTGATGAACCAGAAGAAACTGTTACTATTGATACGAAAGAGGAACCTGTTCCTTCAGTATCTGTAACAGATGATGGAGATGAAGATACTATCTCTTATTTTGAAAAACTTGCTGAAAAGGATTAAGCATGAAAAAGACCCTCGTAGTTGCACTCGCAACCACACTACTCTCAACTGTTGCTCTTGCAGAAGATCGACAGGTTACAGTAGAACTACCTAAAACAATCACAGTGACCTGTTCGGACAGTGTACGTCCTGGGACTGTGGTACTAACCAATCCACCTAAATTCAGTTGTGCTGATTATGATGTTGTTAACAGAGTAATCGGTACTGGAATTTCTGTCGGACCTGATACTAGAATTAGTCGTATTTTACGTGCTGTTCGTAGGATTGAAAAACCTACTCGTAGGACATCAACGACAGTAGCAAGAAATGATTCTTGGAAGGATATTAATCCAACGGATAATAGACCACCTAGTTATTGGCAGGACGGATTCAGGAAGGGTGCTTGGCAACCTCTAGATGATTTTGACAGGAGATTTCCTGGGATGAATCGCAACCGTGCATGGTTTGAAAAAAATGAAAGCACGAATTGCTCTGGGATGGTCAATATAAATGATTTACTCAGTGGCAAATGCAAAAATGCTAGAGTTCGAGTTGACTAAAAAGTAAATGCTTTGAGAAAAGGAACCTTCGGGTTCCTTTTTTTTTCTATGACCTCCGACCAATCTTACTGAGGTTTTCAGCAGTTGAACCATTACCCGACCGACTGCTTTTTGCTCCCCACGTATACGTATTGGAATGGGCAACATTGGACGTGGGGGCATTAAAAATTGGAGGATGATCTTTATTAAACATTTCTTGCGCTGACATATATCTTTGACCGTATAAATTATATCTATCTATCTGATTAAGTTCCTGCCCATAATTTTCTGGAGCACTTTGCAAATATTCTTCTATATCACGTCCTTGACTTATCAACCAATCTTTACGAAGCATCCATTTCTTTCTATAATTAGGATCTCCACGCATTGGTTTTGGTGGATTTTTAGGAAAACCATAAAAGGTGTTAGATTTAACGCCCTTCACCCTCTTTGATCCACCCAATGGCATTGGGATTTTTGGTGGTTTATAGCCCTTATACTGATCTTGCAAGGCACTTCCACTCAAATTACCCCGACCACCTTTTATTGAAGTTCCCTTATTATTTCCTGACCCTAGAGACATGTCTATTGGATCTCCTGCTCCTAGTCTGGCTCCAATGCTATCTTTGTCGGAAAGTCCCTTACCCGCTCCCGTTGATGTGAGAAGGTAACTAGCCAGTTGTTCACCTACCCACTGCCCACCAAGCCAACCTATCCCTGCTCCACCAAGTCCTCCGATAAAAGTCCCTACGCCTGGCAGGATGGCAGTTCCTATCGCTGCACCAGCGGCAGCTAGTGCATAAGTGCCTAGAGTACCAAGTATAAGACCACCCAGACCTTTGATCTTATCAGCAGGGGAGGCGTCAGATGTCAATAGTTCATATGTTTGATATGCTCCAAATACCGCTGCCAATGGACCCCATAGTTTTGATATCACTTTGGCACCACCAGGACCAAACGATAAAATTTTTGCTAATTTTGGGAACTTGCTTACTGCTTTCTGATATTTGGACATTTGCATTTTATGAATATCGGTAGCTTTCACCATCTTATTTCCAGCACCTTTAGTTATATCATGCCATCTGTTTGTCTGGCCAGAAAATCTGAAACTTCTTTGGTTAGCACCTTTCCCAGTTTTAAAACTTGCTCCTGCTTTTGGTGCTTTTAAAGTTCCTCCTTTTGGAGCACCAGCTGGGGCCACTGGTGCTGTCATTGCAGTTAGTCCTTTTCCTATATTTCCAATAGCACCTATAAAACTACTAATAGCTAATTTAAGGGGTTTAAAGAATAACCATTTACCAGCAACATATACTCCTGCTAATATTCCCAGTGGTCCGAATCCAATTGTAAGTGCAAGGCCTGCCAGAATACCACCGATGCCGAAGATTGCCTTCCAATTTTCTGTTAATGTTTCTAACCAATCTTTTTTAGGATCTTTTATATCTTTATAAAGTTTTTTCACACCCTTCCCGAAAGATTTGAGCTTGATGACCATCCAACCCCAAATCTTGCCCAACCAAGGAAAGAATCCCATATTTTTCCCTTCCCATGAGAAGGGCCCTTCTCCTTCTCCAAATAAAGCCCTTTTAATATTTTTCCATGACAAACCCCACTCTCTCAAAGTTTTAGATAAACCTTGTGGATCAAATACCCATGCTCTAAAATCTTTCCATGTTTTAGTATCCAAAAATTTGATAAGTCCTACCATAAATCCTGCCATCAACGCACCAAAGAATGTGAACTTTGCAGCCCCTTTAAGTTTATCCCATTGCGTCATGGACTTGAGCATACCCCCCACACTCTTACCAATACTCTTTAATGTTTTGAACTCCATTTTTGATTTGGCATTGTCTTTTTTTGTTTTTTCAGTTTGTTGAGCAGACAGTTGATCTTCATCTTTATCTCCCTTCCTCATGAAATCGAGCATACTGCCATACCATTTTCTGTCTTCTTTGGTTTTTCGTTCCAGTATATCATCAACCTCGGTCATCTTTGTCTTTTCTTCATGCTCCGCTTGTAATTTTTGTGACTTAAAGGTTGCGGCGACCTCTAAAAGACTTCCGAGATTTTCTTGAAGACTAATTTTATTATCTTTTTTATGTAGATCTGCACCCTGCTTTTGAAGATTCAGAATAGCCGCCCCCAACACAGCAGTTTGCGTGTCAATATCACTTCGTGTTAGTTTGCCTTCTTCCTTGGCATCAACACTAGCATTTTCGATTGCGTCTATTAGTTTTTTGTTGTTGGGATCATCTGCCATTAGTCTTTATCCTTCTTAGTACCACCAGAACCACAGTATAGACCAAACCATGCGGCTCCAGCACCTACTACTACAGAGACAAATGCACTCTGAGCATTGGTGGGGTCAGGCAGGGTCATAAACCAATCTGTTACTCTATAGAACATAACACCATAGAGGGTGATCAGGAGTCGTGGCCACACTCTCCACTTATCAATTGCTTGAGCATGTGCTGTATTATACCAACTTGCTGGTTGAACTTCAGTAGTAGATCGATCTACCTCTACGATATTAATATCAGAATTTGCCTTCTTCCGTGCCATTTTTCAATTCCTCAATTCTATTTGAGTTGTTAGTTATTCTTTCTCTATTATTTATAGGAGTATGGTCAAAAATAATCTTTTCTAATTTAAGAAAATCAATACGTTCATTCGGTACATATCTCCACACATAATCCCCATCTAATTCCCCACCATTTTTAGTAACACCAAATACGGTCTGTGTCAACCCTATTTTAACAATAAGTGCTCGTTCTCCATCCAGTAAGACATGATCCCCTTCTTGGAATTGTCTGTTGAGTTTAAATGCAATACCTTTTGCCCACTTGGTTGTATAATCCTTAAAAATGAATGCAAGGACAACAATCAATACCATCCCAATGTAAGGAAGAAGGAATGCTGTAATTTCCAATGCCGCTGCTTCTGCTGAAATTATTTCTGCCGTTAATCCATTATCCATCGTCTTTTTTCCAACCGTCTTCCTCTACTCTACGTTCTGTGTTAGGACTAGAGGTCAAACTCACCGCAATAAAACTTGTTGCAGCGAGCATAGGTATTACATATACCATCTTATCAGTCAAATATGCTGTAAGGTATGTAGGCACTAGTACTATGACTGCCTTGAAAAGTCCTTCTCGTAACATGTGCTTATCAACCTTTACTCTTCCGTTCTTCTTCCTCTTGTCGTTTTTTTTCTTCTTGTAATTGCTTTATTGTTAAACCAAGGTATATATCCCTCTCCCACGGTATCATATTATCTAGTTCTTCCAACCTCCAATTATTATGATATATCAAAGCAAAATTTGTTTCATAATAATTGGCAAGGTTATCATGTGAGAGGGTTAAACGAAAAAATTTTGAAACCCTTCTACTAAAACTTCACCTTTCTTCTTAGTTTTCGGATTTACAACATTTACTGTGTGGGAAAGTTTCGGCATAGTATCGAAAAATTCACCTATTTTTTCCAAGTGATCAGAATTTAGATTATCTAAAAATTCTGTTAATTCAGTTTCAGGAATATCTATATCTTGATGTATAGTTTCTCCCTCAACTATTTGGTGTACGCATTTACCGAGCATATTAAAAATCTGTTGTGATTCTCCGACATCTTTACCCCCCATAGACATTACATCTTTTAAGGTAGGATATTTCATTACCAGTTTAACATCATCAGAAAGAGTTATTTCATTAGTATGACCTACGACCATCGTGCATTCAAGTTTATCTAATTCTATAGTAACAGGAACTCTTGTTTCATTATCATCAGGACAGAGTACAGTTAGTTCTACACTCTCTCCTATGGATTTACCTCTTAATTTTACGAAGATGTATTCTAGATCAAATGCTGGACACGTCCAAGGATCTATTTTCTGGAAAGTACATTCTTGAATAACATTTGCAATTGCTTCTTGCATTTGCTCATCTTCTTCTGATTCTTGAGCAATCATTAAAATCTTTTGCTCTTTCATAAGAAAAGGTCTGAATTTGATTTCTTCTCCTGTTGATGGTAAGTTAATTTTATATATCTGTGTTTTTAGTTTCGGCAGTGCCATAATATTTTCATCCTTTATATTATCCTAATTTATTCATAAATTTTGGTACATTTCTCATTAAATTTCTCTCAGCATGATCTAGAACCGTATTTGCCATATTGCCTAATACATCATAACCTTGATCGTCAATATCTATATTCTTCCAATATCTGAAAACAAAAGAAACTGTTACTTTTGCAATGTCTGTTGCAGGAGCATAATTTAGGTCTATTGATCCTACTGACTTGGGATATGCTTCCATACATTTTAGACCATACCTTCTTTTAGAGTTAGTATCAAGCAGATAGATAGATAGAGAACCAACATAGTCGTTATAGTATTTTAAATTCCAGGTTTCTCTTTCATAACATGCTTCTTGCCATGCTTCAAAGAATTTTCTTTCCCCTAATTCTGAACCGCATTGAAATGTTATATTAATATCCTCTGCAAAATTAACACCTTCGACAACTGATCTGATAGGACCATATATGTTTGGGTCATCTCCTGTTGATAAGTTTCTCCCAGGAAGTTGAACTGATTCTGCTCTTAGTTGGATAGTTCTTAATCCATCCCCCTTTGAACCTCCTACTATTCCTTTTAAACCAGAAGGGAGAAATTTCATAGCGGCACCAAGTAAACCACCACTACCACCACCACTTGGACCAGTTCCCTTAAAAGTAGTGGGTTGTCCTATTTCTATTTCATATCTACTAGGTAATGCAAAACCTTCATCAGAACGTAAAAATCCCAAAGCATCGTTTAATAGACCGTATCCTAGTCCTTCGAAATTTGCCATTAGATCATTCCCCTAGAGTCTGCCCATACCTCTTTAGCAGATGCTTTTTTAAATCTCTGTACAGGTAACAAAGTTGCTACAGTAAATTCATCTGCATCTATTCTACGAAACTGTGATTGCACATGTCCTGCAAGGTATCTGTGTACCGTTGGTTTAATAAATTTTATATTCTTCAATTTTTTATAATCGACCATTAATCTAGTAGACTCATCAAATCTGGTGTTGTTAGAAAAATCTACTAAACGGTCCAGAAGTCTAATTCTTGTAGGTATTGGAAGATAGTGCAAATTAATTCCGAGGAACCCGTCAGGATATTTTTCTAAAGGCAATACTAGAGGAAAGGTATCATAATAGGGTAGAGTCTTTCTATGTTTTGGGTTATAGAAGAACATATTAAGTCTACCATAGAAAGGTCTTGCATTTCTTTTTCCATCTCGTATTAAATCCATAGCACCTGGTTTTCCCAATTCTCGAATTTTATCTTTATACCACTCCGTGGAACGTGGTCTTCCACCTTGTGCCTTTATTACTGCCTGTATATACTTACTTTGTGCCATGTTATTATTTATACCGAATGTCCAAATGATCCTCTGTTAATATCTTAAATTCCATGCCGTTATTTTTACACCAATTTTCTGCATATTTCCACTTTGCTGAATTAATCCCCCATGTTTTAGTTTCTTTGTACCATCTCTTTGTTTTTCTCTTGGGTTGTTTAGGGGGTTCACATTGCTTTTTTGGTTTAACCTCTATGATATACTTTTTGGTAGTGCCTTTTGCTTGCCGTACTTTAATGTAAAAATCTGGAAAATACCTGTGTATACGTCCATCCCAAGGAGATAAATAGGGGATAATGTATTCTTCACTTCCCCACTCAAGAATGGCATCATTGGTGTCACAGTATACCATA
>Ga0315327_10000169_pt1 | contig 30354 bp, 44 predicted proteins | sample M110032315metaG_FD_203460 | JGI IMG/M metagenome (GOLD analysis project Ga0315327, IMG submission 203460) | Ammonia-oxidizing marine archaeal communities from Monterey Bay, California, United States - M1 100m 32315 | ecosystem: Environmental > Aquatic > Marine > Coastal | place: USA: California... | reverse complement strand
TAATGTAGACAAATCTTTGTGTATTGGTTGCTGCAGTTGTGAAATTATTGCACCAGGTGTGTTTGAAATAAATAAACAAAGTCAAACAAACCCAAAATCAAATGTGATTAATCAAAAAGGTGCAGGAATAAACAAAATTATGAATGCAGCTGAAACATGTCCAACAAAAGCAATTAATGTAGAAAATATTAAAACAAAAGAAAAATTATTCCCATACTAAATTTTTAACAAATTATAATATTTTTCAATTTCAGAATCAGATAATTCTAAAGATGGGTTAAACATACTATGAACGGGTCCTGCTGAATCAAATTTAGATCTTGGAATTAGATGCACATGAACATGGGGTATTTCTTGACCTGCATCGTCACCATTATGTATTGCAAGTAAAGTTGAACCAGTAATAGAATCAATTTTGGACATCATAGTGTGGACTAGAGAAAATAAATCAGAGTTTTCATCACTAGTCATATCTTGAATTTTTTTATGATGATTTTTTGGGATTACTAATGCATGTCCTTTTGCAAGAGGAAATGCATCCAAAAAACAAATAGAATGAGATGATTCATTGAGAATTTTTACAGGAATTTGTTTTAAGACAATTTTACAAAAAATGCAATCCATAATTATAAAATTAATTTTTTAAATATCAAAGTATCTATCAAGGAGTAACAATAGTAGCCCATGGCAAATCCTTTCCAAATTTTATTGTAACCTCATCTCCAGTACTTAATTCACAATTTTCAATAATTTTAGGAACAGAATCAATAGTTTCCACATAACAAGTACCATCATCATTATTCAAAATAACGACATCTTCAAAAACATCCTCACGAATCAAATGCCAGAAGGGAAAAACCATAGTAGATAGAACAATTCCAGCAACCAAAAACGCACCACCAAAAACTAATCCTTGTTGTTGACTAGAGCTTAACTTCAATTTTACCATGTACCGCCGTCCCCACCATTTGGATCTAATTTTTTGGCAGGTACGTTACCATGTGCTTTTTTCATATGCTTTTTTAATCGCTCAGGATCATGTAACTCAGTTCCACAAACATCACATTTTGTTTTACTTTCATTAGATTTGTTACGATTAAACAAGCCCATATTATCACAAAGATGGAGAAATACATTATAAAGGATACTGAATTTTTGTCAATTTATGGCAGTAAAAAATATCACAGTACTAGGTTCTGGAGTTATGGGTCACGGAATTGCTCAAGTGTCAGCAACTGCAGGATATAATGTAGTTTTACGAGATATCAAACAAGAATTTTTAGATAAGGCAATGGAGAAAATAAAATGGAGTTTAGATAAACTAGTTTCAAAAGAAAAAATTTCAAAAGAAGAAGGAGAGTCAATATTTTCAAGAATTACACCAATTGTTGATTTGAATGAAGCAGTAAAAAATGCAGAGTTAGTAATTGAAGTAGTTCCAGAAATTATGGATCTAAAAAAATCAGTTTATGCAGAACTAGATAAAGTAGCAGGACCAGAAGTAATATTTGCATCAAATACAAGTACATTACCAATTACTGAAATAGCAAACACAACATCTCGCCCTGAAAAATTTATAGGAATTCATTTTTTTAATCCACCACAATTAATGAAATTAGTAGAAGTAATTCCAGGAGAAAAAACAGCACAAGAAATTACAGATTTAACTCAAGAATATGTAAAATCAGTTAACAAACAAGCAGTATTGTGTAGAAAGGATGTTCCAGGGTTTATCATTAATAGATTATTCATTCCAATGGTTCACGAAGCATGTTTTGCTCAAGATAGAACTAATGCAACACTTGAAGAAATTGATTCTGCAGTGAAATTCAAGCTAGGTTTTCCAATGGGAATTTTTGAATTAGCAGATTTCACAGGTATGGATGTAATTCACAAAGCAACTGTAGAAATGCACTTACGAGATAAAAAAGTAATCAATCCACATCCAACAGTAGAAAAAATGTTTGACGAAAAGAAGTTAGGGCAAAAATCAGGAGAAGGATATTACAAATATTCTGATGACAAATATGAAAGAGTAAATTTATCAGAAGAATTAGCACAAAAATTCAACCCAATTCAGTTAGTAGCTAATATTGTAAACAATGCAGCTTGGTTAATTACAAACGGTGCAAGTGATATAGGGGAGATAGAAAAAGCAGCTCAATTAGGATTAGGATTAAAAAAACCACTATTTGAAACTGCAAAAGAAATCGGAATTAAAAACATTGTAGATGAATTAAATAAACTTACAGAAAAATATGGAGAGTTTTACAAACCAGATCCATTACTAATTTCTATGCAGTAATTAGTTCTAAAATTTTATCAACAGCTTCTTTAGAAGTATCAGCACCTATAATTTTCACATTTTTTCGATGATCAACATAATCATCAATGTACGGAGTAATAGCACTATCAAAACCTCGAATTGCAACCATTGGTTTTTTACTCATATAAGCAGCGCATACCTCAGATAAAGTTCCAGAACCTCCACCTACAATAATTACACCATCTGCAGATAATGCATTAAGAAAATCACGAGTAAATCCCATTCCAGAAGGAATCACAATATCACAATAATCATTAGCGAATTTGGGATCATCTTGAGGAATTATCCCCATAGTTAGACCATTAGCATCTTTTGCACCATGACAACATGCATTCATCACTCCACCTAATCCACCAGTAATTAGTAATGAACCAGATTTTGCAATTTCTTTTCCAATTTCATATGCAATTTTTTCATGTTTTGGGGTACATCCAGTAGTATTATTTCCAATTACTAAGATCTGTCGTTTCTTTACCACAGTAGATCTAAGAGAAACGGTTTGAAATATGTTCCCAGAGAAAAGGATATTAGTGAAATATCCAAATCATCAATATGAAAACACGTTCAATGCCAGTATGTTTTAGTGAAAAACAATACAAAATGATTGAAGAATTTGCCAAGAAAAATGGCATGCTTAATGCAAGTCAAGCTCTTGAAAAATTACTTTCTAAATAGACAGTTTTTCTGATTTTAATTTATTTTTATTTTTCAACATAATCATAGATCAGGTTAGCAACAGGAGGTTTACTTGTTTACATTTAATAATTAAATATTTTTCAAGTAAATGATAGATATGGGATTATTTAGTAAAAAAGCAACAAATTGTACAATTTGCAATAAAGAATTAACACACAGACATAAACCAAAAAAAGAATGGAATATCAAAGGTTCACTTTGTGGAGATTGCCATTTTGATAAATCAAAAGAATACTATGAAGGTCAAGTAAGACAACCATGTGTTAAATGTGGAGTTACACAAAAAATTACAGATTTGTGGGAACCTAGATGGCAATGGGACATGGAAGGATTATTATGCAAAAAATGTTTCGATGAAAAAGAAAAAGATCATGATCAAAAGAAAAATTTTTGTGCATTATGTGAAACAAAAATGGGTTTAATTAGACATAATCCAAAAGGACATTGGAAAATTGAAGGTCAATTATGTAGAAAATGTTGGGATGAAAAGAAAGCAGAGTTTGGCTAAATGTGAATTTTTTTAAAAAATATCAATGTGATAAATGTGATAAAAAATTTTCAAAACAAGAAGAATTAATGAATCATGAACAAATAATTCATGGGAAAGATTTACAGTATGATTGCAAAGAATGTAAGAAAAAATTCTCAAATATGGAAGATATGAGAACTCATTTACAAAGAGAACATAGTTACAAAAAAGACAGATAATTAAATTGCTTTTACAGTTTTAACCACTGGTGGTCTAACTTTAGTAAATACTCTGAATCCACAAATACATTTGATCTCAGGTAAACGAGATAATTCAGTGTTTGAAACACTTGTTCCACATCTTAAGCAAGCATAATTTACATCAAATGTTTCAGTAGGAGTTTCTTCTATTTCTTCAGTAATTTCTTCAGCCATGTTTATCATCAATAATTTCTATAATTTAAGGATACCAAATCATATCAGAGATAATTCAATATAGACATCATCAGGAATTTTTAGTCTCATCAATTGTCTAATTGCTTTATCATCGGCATTAATATTAATAATTCTTCTATGCATTCTCATTTCCCATTTTTCATAAGTTTCAGTACCACTGCCACAAGGAGATTTTCTTGTAGCAACATGTAATCTTTTTACAGGAAGTGGAGTAGGACCTTTTACTTTAACACCAGTTTTTTTACCAATACCCATTATTTCATCACAAACAGTGTCTAATTTAGGTAGACTTATGGAGGTGAGTTTAACACGGGCAGTTTGTGTCATAAAAAACGCCTATGGTTTGTACTCTTCAGTAATTTCCTTAACAATACCTGCTGCGATTGTTGCACCCATATCTCTAAGTGCGAATCTTCCCATCTCTGGGAATTCTTCGAAGGTTTCGATACAAGTTGGTCTAACTGGTCTAATCTTAACAATTGCTGCATCCCCAACTTTAAGGAATTTTGGATTTTCTTCCTCTACTGCACCAGTTGCTGGGTTAATCTTTTGTAGGAACTCAGTAACAGTTGCTGCAACTTGTGTTGTGTGTGCGTGCATAACTGGAGTATAACCAGGTGCAATTGCTGTTGGATGGTGTATAACAATAATTTGGGCTTTGAATTCTTTTGCTACATTTGGTGGGGCATCAGGAGTACCAAGAACATCTCCTCTCTTGATATCTTTCTTTTCAATACCTCTTAGATTGAAACCAATGTTATCACCTGCTTCTGCAGATGGCATTTCTGTATGGTGAGTTTCAATTGATTTGATTTCACCAAGTGCACCAGAAGGCATTACAATAATTTTTTGTCCTGCTTTCATGACACCAGTTTCAACTCTACCGACAGGTACAGTTCCTACACCAGTAATTGTATAAACATCTTGAATTGGAGTTCTTAATGGTTTACCAATTGGTTTTTCTTCTACTTTAAAGTCATCAAATGCTTCAAGTAGTGTTTTACCAGAGTACCATGGCATGTTCTCAGTTTTCTTAACCAAGTTATCACCTTTCCATCCAGAAACTGGAATGATTGGTACTTCATCTAGTTTGTAACCAACAGATTTTACTAATTTTTCACCTTTCTCTTTTGCTGCTTTGAATGCATCTTCTTTGTATTCAACTGCATCCATTTTGTTAATTGCAACAATAATTTGTTTTACACCTAGTGTTTTGAGCAAAAATGCGTGTTCTCTTGCTTGGCCACCTGCTGCAGTTGCAGTATCAGTTTCACCTTCTTTTGCTGAAAGTACTAAGATTGCGGCATCTGCTTCAGAAGCACCAGTAATCATATTTTTAATGAAGTCCCTGTGACCAGGAGCATCAATTAAAGTAAAGAAGTATTTGTTAGACTCAAATTTTTGGAATGCTAAGTCTATTGTAATTCCTCTTTCTCTTTCATCTTTAATATTATCCATAACCCATGCATACTTGAAAGTATCACCTTTTCCGGTCTTCTCGGATTCGGCTCCGTGTGCTGCAATGGTTCTTTCATCTACAACTCCTAGATCCATTAAGAAATGACCCATAGTTGTGGATTTTCCGTTATCAATATGACCTGTTACAATCATGTTTAAGTGTGGTTTATCTGCCATATCGAATTCGATGTCGAGGGCATATATTACTGTAATGAATTTTTTTAACAAAAAAACATTTTTTAAAATAAATTTGTGATCTTAAGACTTCACTAAAAGCACATAAATCAAAGAAGAAAAAAATAGATATATGAAAATTACAGTTTCAGTTATCAAAGCAGATGTCGGTGGAATCGGAGGACATACAAAACCAAGTGACGGCCTAATCAAAGCAATTAGAGATACCGTTGAAAATTCGGGAGATTTACTCATTGACCATTACATAGGATATTGTGGAGATGACACACATATCGTCATGTCCCATACACATGGCGTAGATAATGAAAAAATCCACAAATTAGCATGGGATGCTTTCATGGCAGGAACAGAGGTTGCCAAAAAAGAAGGATTGTACGGTGCAGGTCAAGATTTACTCAAAGATTCTTTTTCAGGAAATGTTAAAGGAATGGGTCCAGGAGTTGCAGAATTGGAATTCGAAGAAAGACCTAATGAAGCATTTACTGTTTTTGCAGCAGATAAAACAGAACCAGGTGCATTCAATTATCCAATATACAGAATGTTTGTAGACACATTAAGCAATACCGCATTAATTGTAAACAAAAGTCTTGCAAGTGGAGTAAAATTCAACATCATGGATGTAGAAAAAGCACAAATTGCAGAATTACAATTATGGGAAGACAAACCAACAATTGAAGCAGCATTAATGTATCCAGGAAGATATGTTGTTGATTCAGTATACACCAGAGACGGTGAACCAATTTTAGATGCATCAACTGACAGATTACACAACATTGCAGGAACATATGTCGGAAAAGATGATCCAATTTGTTTAGTTAGAACACAAAAGAATTTTCCAGCAACTGAAGAAGTGGGAAGCATGTTTAACAATCCACATTATGTTGCAGGCAATACCAGAGGAAGTCACAACATGCCATTAATGCCAGTTAAATTAAATTCAGCAGCATCAATTAATTTCTGCATTCCAATTGTAGAAGCACTAGTTTTTAGTATGCATAATGGTAAATTCACAGGACCGTTTGATGGATTCTCAACACCTGATTGGGATTACATTAGAGAAATTGCAACAAAGAAAGCAATGGCAATTAGAAGTCAAGGATTCATTCATCCAGCCACATTAGTTCCGTCAGAATTAGAATATGCTGAAGGATATAGAGCAAGAATGGACATTCTTGAAACAAAAATGAAACCAATGGAAGATGATAAATCCAATACAGATAGAAAAGAAAATTATGAAGATCCAGATTAGTGATCTCATATTTTTATAATTTTACGAAATAGTTAAATCAAAAAAGAACACAGTATCTACAAGATATGAATACCTTTCAAAAAATCTTTGATTGGAAGACGTATATTTCTACAGTGATAGCAATAGTTTCATTTTCAAGTTTTCTAGTAGTATTATTTGGGCAAACCATACCAGGAATAATTATAACATTTTTTAAAATAGCTGGAGATTATGTAATTCTAGCCACAGTGGTAATTTTTGCATTTACATGGTTCCTCAAAGCCAGACCACACAATCGACCCAAAAACTATAGAATTGTTCCATTAGATGTATTTGGTAAAAAAAGTACAATTGACGGAATTAGAACAGATTTTAAAACACATGATGTAGCATGGAGTTTCATGAAACAGTACAAAAAAGAATATCCACTGCATAATTTTGCACTAGTATCAGATATCAAAGATTCAGATAAACCAACAATTTACAGATACATCTAGATTCAAACTTTTATTCAGGAATAGTTAGAACCAGATTATGGAGTATTCTATTTTAGCAGAATCTTTTGAAAAAATGGAATCAACTAGAAAAAGATTAGAGTTGACTCAATTTCTAGTAGAGTTATTTGAAAAAACACCACATGAGGTAATTTCAAAGATAGTATACTTAATTCAAGGAAAAATAAGACCAGATTTTGAAGGTATTGAGTTAGGGGTTGCAGAAAAATTAGCAATAAGGGCAATTTCAAAATCATCAGGAATAACAATTAAAAAAATTGAAGAGGAATACAACAAAGGAGGGGATCTAGGACACGCAGCAGAAATAATTCTAGAACAAAAAACACAAACAACATTTTTGGTGGAAAATATTACAGTAGAAAGAGTATATGAAACATTATTTAAAATTGCAAAATTAGGAGGGTCAAAATCACAAGACATGAAAATTAAATATATATCGAGTTTACTAAACGATGCAAATCCATTAGAAGCAAGTTTTATTTTAAAAATTTTACTTGGAACTCTAAGATTAGGCATTGCAGAAAATACAGTTATGGATGCATTAGCAATTGCATATTCAGGCGATAAAGAAAATAGAAAATTACTACAACATGCATATAATGTATCAAGTGATTTAGGAAAAGTTGCAGAAATAATAGCAATAGAAGGAATACAAGGAATTGAAAAATTTAAAATAAATTTATTCAATCCAATCCGTCCAATGCTTGCAGATAGAGTTAAGAGTGAAAAAGAAGTAATCGAAAAAATAGGAAATGAATTTGCAATTGAATACAAATTAGATGGCGAAAGAGTTCAAATTCATGTAGAAGGGGAAAAAATAGAATTATTTTCTAGAAGTTTAGAAAAAATTTCAAATTACTATCCAGATATTATTGAAAAAATTCCAAAAATAATTCAAGCAGAAAATGCAATACTAGAAGCAGAAATAGTTGCAATTAATGAAAATACAGGAGATTTTTTACCATTTCAAGAATTAATGCATAGAAGAAGAAAATATAAAATTGAAAAAGCAGTTATAGAATATCCAATTACAGTGAATTTTTTTGATGTATTATATTGTAATGGAAAAAATTGTACAGAATTAAACTATAGTGAAAGAAGAAAGAAATTAGAAAATATAGTTAAAGAAAATGAATTTGCAAAATATATTCCAATGACAATAGCAAAAAATGAAAATGAAATTCAAGAATTTTTTGAAAACAGCATAAATGCAGGAAGTGAGGGGTTAATGTTAAAAATGTTAGATAAACCATATCAAGCAGGGTCAAGAGGAAGTCACTGGCTAAAATTAAAAAGAGAATATAGAAATGAATTAGGAGACAGTTTAGATCTTGTAGTTATTGGAGGATTTTTTGGTAAAGGGAGAAGAACAGGAAGTTATGGAACATTATTACTTTCAACATATGATGAAAATACGGATACATTTCCCAGTATTTGTAAAGTGGGCACAGGGTTTACAGATGAAAGTTTAGATCAATTATATCAAATTTTAAATCCAAAAACTACAATTAAAAAAAATCCACGTATCATTAGTGAAATGGAAGCAGATGTTTGGTTTGAACCAGAATTAGTGATAGAAATTGTAGCATCTGAAATTACACTTAGCCCAATTCACAAGGTGGCACGAGATGAAATAAGAAAAAATGCAGGATTAGCATTAAGATTTCCAAAATTTACAGGAAAAATAAGAATGGAAAAAACTGCAGAAGATGCATCAACAGATGAAGAAGTAATTTCACTGTACAAAGCACAAAATAAATCAGCACATGATAAAAATTTGATGTAATAAGGCTCGAAAAATATCAAAAACCATAGAGGATTTAAATTACCACGAGGTTTCTTACTCTATGTTATGTATAGTGGAGAACTCGAAGTTCAAGCAAAAAGAAAGGCAATAGCAGTTTTACAAGATGAGATCAATAGAATTCTAAACGCATCTAGAGAACTTGGAACATTAACTGATTCTTTAATGAAAAAAGATAAGAAAGCAATCAAAAATACGTTAGAACAAATCTCAACTATAGAAGAAGAAGTAGAAAATCTTAGAAGAAAAATTACACGGGAAGTTGCAGATGTAGGAGGATTAATCATGAATAGAGAAAATCTCCTAAACACAGCTTACACAATGGATGAAATAGCTGGTTACATTACAGGCATTGCATTCAAACTTTCAAATGTAAAGATTACTACGCTAAAAAGTTCAAAACTTGACAAAGATATTTCAGAACTAATCTCATTAGTAGTGGATGAAGTCTACAAACTAAATGAAATTATTAGAAGTCTCAATACAAATACAGCCAATGCAATTGAATTGGCTCAAGAAACACAAACCATAGAAAGAGAAATAGATATCAAATATAGAGAAGCAACAATAAAACTTCTAAACGAAGTAAAAGATCCGAAAGAATTGTTGTTAATCAAAGATGTGATAGAAGGTATTGAAGAAATGTCAGATAAATGTCAGAGAGTTTCAGATTCATTCATCCTGCTAGCATTAAGCCTATAGTAAAAACAATTTTAATTTCTAATTTATTTTCAATATCAATAACTATGGTTCTACACTATAGAATTCATATACATAGAGTATTTTATTAAAATATGAAAAGTGAATTAATTGAAAATAGGATAATCGTGTGGGATATTGAAGATTCACGAAAACTTTTCAGTCAGGGATATTATGGAAAACCAATTGGAATTCCAAAACCAGTAATTGAAGAAATAGATGCACCGTTAATTTTAGATTTAATTGAAGGGTTATATTTATTAGAAAATAAAAAAATTAGCATTACAAAATTAAAACAAAAAATAAATGTTAAACAAATGACAGAAATTTGTAAAAAAGAAATTCATGAATTTGGGGGAAAATACATTGTTTACAAAAATTTTCGAGATAAAGGATACATAATTAATCCAGGAATTAAATTTGGATGCGATTTTGCAGTATACGAAAAAGGACCAGGTATTGATCATGCACCATTTTTAATTCAAGTGTACAATAGAAATGAATCAATAACTTCAACAGGAATTGTTCTTGCAGGAAGACTTGCAACAACAGTAAGAAAACAATTCATTTTAGCAATTCCAAAAGGAAAAGATAAAGTAGATTTTCTTGCATTAGATTGGTGGAAAGCTTAAACAGATTTTATGTGACCAGCAATTCTATCATAAATTTCAAAAAGTTCCTGCGTAATTCCAAATGCAATATGATTATCCCATTTACCACGTATTCTAACAGCAGTATCAGTAGGTTCAACATAGATGGTTGCATCCTTAATGGATTGTTTTGTAATCATTTCATTAAGTTCATTATCAGAGTTTAATTTAGTAGTTAAATCACCATATCCATTCCATTCAACTTTAGTAACTACTTTTGAACCAAAATGACCTTGAGTGACTAAAGATGTTTTTGCAGTATAATTTTTTGCTGAGGAACCAACATTCTTTCTAACAATGAAATGTGCTTGATATCTATCTTGTGCACCCCATGGAAGTGGATTTGGATCTTGCATGATTATCCTTTTTGAATTATTTGTACGACGTCAATGTTAGAATTTTTAATATCAATACAACCTTTGTTAGTAACCATTCTAGGAGTTTGAGCAAAATATCTACTATAGTAATCATCAGTTTCAACAGCATCAGTACCAATTTCTTTAGAATCAGAATCTATACCGATCTCTTTTAACATAGCACTAAATTTTTCAGGCCATGTTTGATAAATGAAAGTATCAGATTCTGTATCATGCATAAAATATCTCAGAATATCCCACAAATAAAGATATCAAGAAAAAATCCCTAGAGATCAATCCAAATAAATATGCAAAATGTTTTTATTTTTTTAACTTGAAATTCCAAGGTAAAACTGCATTAATTACAGGTAGTGGAACAGGAATTGGCAAGGCCATAGCAACCAAATTTGTTGAAAATGGTGCAAGTGTAATTATTCTAGGTAGAAGAAGAGAGCCTTTAGAGGAAGCATCAAAAGATCTTGAACAAATAATTTCAGAAAAAAATAGTGGCGCATCAGTTAAAATTTTTGCAGGTGTAGATGTTGCAGACGAATCAGCAATGAATGAAATGTTTGATGCAATAAAAAATGACAATGTCAATGTAGATTACATAATTAATAATGCAGGGGTTTCAGGTCCAGTAACATGTTTTCCAAATTCTCCATTAAAAGATTTTAAAAGTACAATAGGAATTCACCTTACAGGTACATTTTGGGGCTCAGTTCAAGCACTAAAAGTAATGAAAGAAGGTGGAAAGATTATCACAATTTCAACATTCTTTACCGAAGAAAGACCACTTGAACAAAGACCTTACAGATTTAGAAGTCCATACACTGCATCTCAAGGAGCAAAAAATAGATTAGCAGAACTAATGTCATGGGAATTAACAGATAAAGGAATTATTTCAATTGCAACAAATCCAGGACCAGTACATTCAGATAGAATTTACAAAACAGTGTATCCAAAAGCTGCAGCCGAATTTATGAGAGTTAGTGGATTTGAGTACTTAACTCCAGTAGAAGTTGAAGAAGCAAAAGATGATTTGTTAGAATGTATCCTTGCAGATGGAATAGATAAAGAAGGAATTGCAAAAAGTGCTGAGAAATTAGCAAATGGAAAAGATGTTGCAAAATTAACAGAGACATTTACAAATCTACTTACTAAAATTCAAACAATAGCTGAAAAAGTTCAAAATAATACATCACATATGATTGCAAACAAAGAATTTTTAGCTCAAACACAAGTAGCAGAATCAGTTCTAAACTTATGTGATGATGAAATTGCAAAAATCCTTAATGGTAAAGTAATTCCAGGAGACAGAGTATTTTATCCAGTAAAACCACATATTGGAACAACAGTTCCAGGAGTTCATCAACCAGACTTTTCAGGTAAATCAGTAGTTTTCACAGTTGACGGTACGGATAAAACAGATGCTGAAAGAGTAGAATTTTTAGCACAGCATGTTGAGAAAAATGGAGGAAAAGTGGCATGCTTCATTTCACAATCAACTCCAAAAGAAGTTCAAGAATCCATCAGCAGTAAATTCCATTCACATATTGTAGATATTACAAATCCGGAAGAAGTTCAAAGATGGCTAAATACTGCCAAAACAAATCTAGGAGAAATTTTAGGAGTAATTCATGTTACTGGAAAACTTCCAGAAATTGAAAAATTAACTGAATTAACTAGATCAGCATGGGAAGAATTAACTGAAAAATTCATTTCAACTCCAGCAACAGTTGCTCAAAGAGCACTAGAACACTTTGTTCCAGGAGGAGACAAAGACCCAAGATTATACAAAGATACCAAAGGAGCAATCATGATCATAGGACCAGATTTACCAATAGGACGTAAAGTCACAGGAACTCAAAGAGCACAAGTGGAGGTTTTCAGAGGAGCACTAAGACCATTTACTGTAACAGTTAATCAAGAACTAAGCGATGTCTTAAAATCAAAAATCAGAATGTTTACAGTTTTCCCAGGTTCAGTTACAGGTTCAGAGCCAAATAATGAAAAAATAGCAGAAGCATTTAATTTTCTAGTTACAGAAAATGCACTTTCATCTGCAGAAGTAGTATTCTGTGTTGATGAAACAAGATAAGGATGAAAATATTTCCAATGTTAAAAAAAGAATTCACACAGTAAATTAGAAGATAAAACTAAGGAGCCGACTAGTCTCCTCAGCCATTAGATCAAAAGATCTAACGAACAATATATTTCAAAAAATTAGTATAAAAATGCAATTAATTTTTTGAGGCTAAAAAATAAAAGAAAAAGAGCCATTAGTTAAAGAATCAAAAAATAGTTTTACAGCTGTAATTAAAAGTACAACAGAGATAAGAATTTTCAAATTTCTTTCTTTTACACTTAAAGATAATTTTGCACCAACTAATCCACCAAAAAAAGAACCAATTGCTAAAAATCCAGATTGAAGAAAATCAGGATGTCCCAAAATACTATGAACTATTATACCAGATAATGATGCAAATAATAAAATTAATTGTGAAGTAGGTGCAGCTCTCTTCATAGACATTCCCATTCCAACAACCATCAAAGGTACAAAAATAATCCCACCTCCAATTCCAAAAAATGAAGAAATGATTCCTGCAAAAAAGCTAGATCCAATTATAAAAATAATTAATTGTTTTGAAATTGTTTTTTGTCTAGATTCAATCTCTTTTCTTAAAAATATGTAAACAGAAGATGCAATCAAAACAAACCCAAACAAAATTTTAAAAATATCTGGAGCAACATCAGTAGAAATTATTGCACCCAAAATGGTACCAGGAATTGCAAGTAATCCAAGTTTTAACCCCAAAGAATATTCAATTCTTTTTTGTTTGGAATAAGAAATCGTAGATGCAACAGAGTTACTGAATGCTGCAAAAAGACTATTACTTGCTGCAACAGTTGGAGGAAAACCCAAAAATGTTAAAACTGGAACAATAATAATCCCACCACCAAGACCAAGCATAGAACCTAATATGCCAGCTACAAATCCCAAAGGAATCAACCATAATTGATCAATCATTGTAATCTCCAATCAAATAATTCTATCATGTATAATTAGACTACTTTAGAACAATTAAAGTCCATGAGTATGAATCACTTGTAGACTTAATCTCAAGGATTAAAGTTTCGTCACCCAGTCCAGTAATTGTTGATTTTAGAGGAATAGTTTGAGAAGATTCAGCAAATTTTATTTTAGCAGCCTCTAGCCAGGCGTTAACAGATTCAAAACCTCCAGGTTGTTTTTCATCCCAACAATCACAAACCAAAGTTTCAATCATAATTTTAAAAACAATTTCAACTTCATTGAATTTTGAATCTAAAAATGGAGATGATTCAACTAATGCAAGGGCCATTATTGGATTATCAGGGGTTCCACCCATACTGATATTTCCAAGAGATTTTCCATCTGGACCTTGAATAGCAGTGGTAGTACAATAGTTAATGGTAGACAAAATATCATCACGAATTGCGCAGTAATTTTCAATAGTATGATCTGTGATAGGAGTAGGAATAGACATGAAAATATTTTTTTCAGATAAAGATTCTTTTATTTTTTCAACATCATAAAAAGTAAAACCAGATTGATAGAGATTATCCGAAGAAGGCATAGAGGAATTTTCAGGAATTAAAAAAATAACAATAGCAGATATCATTATAACAATAATTGGAAGGAGGATTTTTTTATTCACAAATAATTTATAAATAGATTACAAGATAAGGTTTTGCAATTTTAGATAGAGATTATCTCTAAAATAGAATCTTTTGTAATATTATTTTGTTCAACAAATCCAGATGTAACTTCAAGAATATATGTTGCCTCACCATCAGGTACAAAACTTGGACATCCGGCAGCAATTTCAACTGGTATTACACATGGAGGAACATTTGTTTTAATATGGACTACATTACCAGCATTATCAAACCAAATCATATCTAATTCAAATTGCATATTTAGCATCCATAAAGAATACAAACCCTGTTCTGGAAATACAAAAAGCATTCCTTGATCTAAGGGTAATTGATCTTGAAACATCAGTCCACGAACACGACTTGAGTCAGTATCAGCAATTTGTATTTCAAGAGGGATACCATCAACTTTAATTATTCCTCGAGGAAATTCAACTTGTTCTAATTTAATGTCACTTGGCAAAGTAAGCAATCCAACAGAACCAATAATTACAGCAGCAATAAAAATAGGAATTAATGCCTGAGCCCTAGTAGTCATAAATTTGTTTAAAAAAGTCCTTTTAAAAAATGAATACGTTAAGTTACAGAATTTCTAAAATCACTAATTGAAGAAATAGTATTCGTAGTTTGATGACCAATATCGTGCAGTGTACTACTATTGTATTTTTTATCCAAATATCTACCTGCAACTATCATAGGACCTCCAATTGCACATGTAACACCAGTAGGTTCAGGTATCCATAACATCAAAAATCCAATTTTTTGTAATTTTTTACCTGGTGCAGGTGCTTTTTGAAGTGCACCTAAAGATCTAGCAGCAGGAGAACCATCCATTTTTGCAATATCAGAGTAAAGATTGGCTCTACGTTTAGCAGAATCAGAAAATTTTTGTAATTTTGCGAGTCGTGCCTTTAGGGGATCTGTCATTATAACATAAATTAGAAAAAAAATAGTTAAGATTCAAAGATCAACAATGGTCACCCTCAAGTCAACAAAGAGTAGCTAAGATGAGCCTAACAGACACTCAATTATAGGAGATTTAATGTACATACAAAGAATACATGAACCCAAAAAAATCAAAAAGATTAGAATCAATCAAGGCAGCACATGAGGTAGAAAAAACACGTTCGAGTTCCAGAATGGAAGATTACCTAGAGATCATTGCAGAATTAGTAGAACTTAAAGGATATGCTACAACACTAGACATTTCAAGATACATGAATGTAAGTGCTCCAAGTGTCACTAAGATGTTACAAAGATTAGATGAAGGCAAATTTTTAGAATATGAAAAATACCATGGAATCAACCTAACAAAAAAAGGAATACAAATTGCAGAAGGGATTCGACAAAATCATGGAATTTTATTAGAATTTTTTGAGATTTTAGGAGTAGGGTATGATACGGCAAACCAAGATACAGAAGGAATAGAACATCATCTTAATCCTAAAACAATAAAACAGTTAAGAAAATTCATTACGTTTCTAAAAGCAAATCCAAAAGTTATAGATAATTTTAAAAATCTTTAAGAAATAATTGAATATCATCTTGAGAACTAGTAGAGTTTAACAAATTTCTTCCAATGTCTGAACGTTTTGGAATTTTTATTTGTCCTTTTTTACCAATACGTACAGATGCAAAAAATTTATCATTTGTGTAAATATCAGCATGCATAGAAGTGTATTCTCTACTTACAGTCAAAAGTAATGCAGTTTTAGATTCAGAGAAATTAAAAGGGATTTCATTAGAAGTTAATGATAAGGATTCAGAATCTTTAGCAACAATATCAATGTGAACTTTAAGAAATTTTTCAATTTCATTAATGTTAGTTCCACCCCTGCCAATAATGGATGCAACACAATCTTCATGTACAGTGACTTTAACACGATTTTCAGATAAAATTTCAACTTCTGCACCAGAATCATATCTTTGAAAATAATCTTTGATTTTATCTTCAGCCAATTTTTCAATACCAATTTTTTCACGTTTTACTACAGGCACAATGACATTTTCTTCTCCAAATGTGTAAATTTCATGCTCTAAAACATTATTCTCAAAATTTCTTATCTCAATTACAGGTCTAGCCAAATCAGATTCAGTCATCCCAGTAGGAACTTTTACCTTCAATTCTAAATCATAAACTTTCTCAATATCACCATTATGAACAAACACCACAGTATCCAAAACATTAGGAATTATTCCAAGTTCAATTTTACCAATAAAACGTTGAATTGCATCCAAAGGAGAATTAGCATGAATTACTCCAACCATCCCAACACCAGTTAATCTCAAATCAGAAAAAGTTGTAAAATCTTCTCTTCGTCTCACTTCATCAAAAATAGTATAATCAGGACGAACTAGTAATAGAATATCAGCAGTGTTATCAAAACTTCCATCTAATTTACTATATTGGGTAATTCCTGCATCAACTTGTAAATCACGTGGAGATTCAAATGTTTTAACAATTTTATCCTGATCATGATAGAAATTTGCCAAGCCAGAAGCCAACGTACTTTTTCCAGAACCAGGAGCCCCAGAGATTAGAATTCCTTCAGCCCTGTCAGTCAAACGTTTCATTAATGCTTCAGAAATAGTATAATCATCAAGAGATAATTTTACAGTTGGATGTACAATTGTTATTTCATATGATTCAGAAAAGGGAGGATAAGTAATTGCTATACGATAATCATTGTGCTGAATAACAGATGCCCCAGTTTTAGAAATTTCAATAGTACTAGAATCAGAAATATTCGTAGCAGATAATATTTGAGAAGAAATCATTTTCAAATAATCTTTAGAAAGAATATCCTCACCAATTTTTGTAAGCAAAAATTCACCAGGTTTTCCTCTTTTTGCAAGAGGATATTGATTTTCTTTCAAGTGAATACTCATTGTAGTATTATCAAAAAATTTCAGAAATTCAAGTTCTTCTTGAACAATTTTAGGCTGTAAGAAAACAGTTTTTACATCTTCAGCCTCTGCAACTAAATGTTGAACTTTATCAGAAGTGTAAAGTACAGCATCGTTTTGTTTTGCAATATCAATAATTAATGCATCAATTCTTCCACTTGCTGCAAATTTAATATCATCAATATCAGGATGAGAACCCTTTAAAATAATTTTTAAACCAAAATCTTCAGATAATTTGTTTAATTTTTGAATTTGTTCTAATCCAACAAATCCTTGTTCCTTATGATTTGAAGCTTGAGATTGAAGTTCATCAAACACTGCTTGAGGAATTATAATTTCAAAATCTCTAATAGAACCAGATGTAATTTGTTCAGAAAGATTTCCATTGATAATTACACTAGTATCAGCAACAAGAGTATTCATAAAATGTAATCAATGTCTGAATATAAAAAATATTCAATAGAATCTAGTTAAAGAAAACAAACATCAAGGATCAAAATGACTCACTATCATTAAAAAATTGTAAAATAGACAATTAAATCATGAATCAGGGGAATGCAAAAAATAAGGAATTTTATGAAAATTGTACCCAATATTTTGAATTTTTAAGAAAAAAGAGCACTGTAGACTATGAGTTTGAAGACGAATATTATTTCACCATGCCTGCAATATCCAGTCATTAATAGTACAAGATTTAGAACTCACCATAATTTCTAAGATATGGAACAAAAATTACAAGATCTTGCAGATAAAATAATAAAATATGCAGAGAATGCAGGAGTGCAATATTGTGATGCAAGAGCAGAGCAACAAGTAAAAAAATCAATATTGATAGAAAATGGAGAAATCGAACACATTAGAAATAGTGAAGACAGAGGAATAGGAGTCAGATTAATCAAAAATGGTTCATGGAGTTTTTGTTCAATAACCAATCCAAATTCATTTGAAGAAATAAAAAATATTTTAGATAATTCAATAAAAAATGCAGAGAATACAATTTCAAATAAAAAAAATAAAATTAATTTGCATGATAATCCAATTAATAAAAAACAAATTGATTTTCCAGTTTTAAAAAAACCAGAAATAGAGGAATTAACAAAAATAGGATTAGAATGCAATAAAATAATCAATGGCACATCAAAAATTATAAAATCAGTTACAAATCCATACTATACAATTAATTCAAAATATTTTACTAACACAGAAGGTTCAGAAATTTTACAAAATTTTACAGATGTAGTAATAGAAATGGTTGCAACATCACATGAATCAGGCATAACACAATCAGTAAACGTTACAGAAGGAGGAAGAGGAGGATTAGAATTAATTACAAACAAAGCCCAACAAAGTGCAAAAGAGATTGCAAAAAAAGCATCTGAGTTAATTTTTGCAAAACCAGTAAAGGAAGAAGAAACAACAGTAGTAATGAATCCAGATTTTGTTTCACTTCTTACACATGAAATTCTTGGACATCCATCAGAAGCAGATAGAGTACTAGGAAAAGAAATGGCATGGGCAGGAGGAGCTTGGTGGAAAGGAAAAATAGGTGAAAAAATTGGTTCAGAAAATCTAAATGTCTTTGATGATCCCACAATCAAAGAAAGTCTAGGATGGTATTACTTCGATGATGAAGGAGTTAAAACCGAAAAAACAAACCTTGTAGAAAAAGGAGTTTTAAAAAACCACATGCAAAATAGAGAAACATCAAAAGTATTCAACACACGTCCTACGGGTAACATGAGAGCAACAAATTATCGATATATGCCTCTAATACGCATGGCATGTACTTGTATTGGTAACGGAAATCAAAAAGTTGAAGAAATAATTAAAGACGTAAAAAATGGATACTATATTTCAAATATGAAAATTCCATCAATTGATATGAAAAGATACAACTGGAGTATATCTTGTCAATATGCACAAAAAATTGAAAATGGGAAAATAACAGATTTACAAAGAGATGTAATTGTAATGGGAACAGCACCAGAGTTTTTTAATTCAATTGATGCATGTGGAAATGATTTTACAGTAAGACCAATAACTAATTGTGGTAAAGGAGATCCAATGCAATCAATGATTATGGGTAATGGAGGCCCTACAATCAGAGGTACAGCAACGGTGAAAAGTGTAAGTTAGTATGGAAAAAAAATTACAAAAAATTAAGAAACAGGTAACACAGTGTACAAAATGTGAACTCAGTGAAACAAGAAATAATTCAGTTCCAGGTAAAGGAAATTTCAAATCAGATGTAATTTTTGTAGGAGAAGCACCTGGAAAAAATGAAGATATGAAAGGAGAACCATTCATAGGAATTGCAGGGAAAAAATTATCAATTGCACTTGAGAATGCAGGAATTACTCGAGATGATGTATACATAACAAATATTGTAAAGTGTAGACCACCAAAAAATAGAGTTCCAACAATAACTGAAAGAGATACATGTAAGAATTATCTTAAAAAAGAAATAGAAATCATTAAACCAAAAATAATTTGTATTTTAGGTAATACAGCATTCAATTCATTATTGAATGGAAAAGAAATTATAAAATTTAGAGGAAAAATTGTTAGAAAAAATAATCAATTATATTTTTTAACAATTCATCCAGCTGCTACAATTTATAATCAAAAATTAATTAATGTATTAAAAAAAGATATGAAAAAGTTGTTTAAATTAATAGAAGAGATAAAAGATAAGAAAGAAATTAAAATAAATATTGAGTACACTTCCTAAAAAATTCTATCAAAGAGACACAGTGATTGTAGCAAAAGAACTACTAGGGAAAAAATTAACTAGAAAAATAGGCAATTATGAAATGTCAGGAACCATCATTGAAACAGAAGCATATAGGCACAAAGATGATCCTGCTAGTCATGCATTTAGAAACATTACAGATAGAAACAAGGTAATGTTTGGAGAAGTGGGAATAGCATATGTCTATTTTACATACGGTATGCACTATTGTTTCAATGTAGTAGCCAAAAAAATGAAAACATCTGCAGGAGCAGTATTGATTCGAGGAATTGTTCCAGAAAAAGGGATTAAGAAAATGCAAGAAAACAGAAATATTGAAAATTTAAAAAATTTAACAAATGGTCCTGGAAAACTAACACAAGCATTAGAAATTACAAAAGAACATTACGGAATAGATTTAACAAAAAAAACAGAGTTATACATTGAAGAAGGTTTAGAAATAAAAAAAATAAAAAAATCAACTAGAATAGGAATAAAAGATGGAAAAGAAATGCTTTGGAATTTTCAGATATAAAAATTATTTTTCAATATTTTTTTCACTATCATCATCAACATCATCATCAGAATTTTCATCCAATGTCCAAGGAGCAAATTTAACCATTATTCTCTGCCAATCTAATTTCAAAACTAAAATAATTACACCAGTCATTGCTGCAGCAAAAATTAGAAATCCAATATAAACAGGAGTAGCATCATCAACATTTTCTAAAAAGGGTTCAATGAATGACAATCCAACGTAATGAGAAATAAAGACAATGATGTAACTAAGGACAAGTTTTCCAGCAAGGGTTGCAGCAAAAAATCGTTTTGGATTATATTTTGCAAGTCCTAAAGGTATGAAAATTATATCATCAGGCATTGGTGTTGCAGCAGCAAAAAATGCAGCAGCAGCACCATATTTTTTAACTAATCTCTCAAAAGGTCGCATTCTTGTTCTAGTTTTACTATTCATAATTTTACGGCCACTAAAACTTACAAAAAATATAATTTGTTTTGCAACTGTAGCACTAACAGCTGATAGAATTGCTAGTAAATGTAAATCATATTCAGAACCAACGGACATCGTGGCAAGTAACAAAAATCCAGGCAGAGGCACAAAAGGGACAAGAGAGCCAATGAAATTAACTAAAATCAGAATAAGATAACCATCATCTGGAGCAAATGGGAAAATATCAGTTAACTCCATTAATCAAATGAATTTTATGCAATATTTAATCAAAACTAACAATTTTGAATCAAAGTGAATAATAAACATAGTAAAAATGAGTATTCATGAGTTATGAATTATTTATGGAATATTATCAACAGATGCAAGAAATTCTAGCTAATAACATATTTCAGGAGTACGGAATAATTGGTCTATTTTTAAATTCGTTATTAGCAGCTACAGCAATACCATTACCAACAGAAATTTTAACGTCAGCGTTATTGATAGGAGGTGAAAATATTTTTCTTGTGGTAATTGTATTAATTATAGGATCTGTAATAGGCGGAATTTTAAATTACTTCATAGGATTGGGAGGAAACAAATTAGTTAAAAAAATGAAGAAAAAATCAGACATAGAAAAACATGAAAAAAAACATAATAGATTATTAGATAAATTTGGATGGAGTGCAATATTTTTTGCAGCATGGATTCCAATAATTGGAGATCTGATTTTAATTTCAGCAGGAGTTAAAAAAATGGAATTTAAAAAATTTTCAATTTTTATGATATCAGGTAAAATAATTAAAACAATTATTGTAGTAGTAGGATTAGGAACAATATTTTAAAAAAATAGTAAATTAAATTAAAAATAAATGATAATTAACGACAGGATTAAAATACAATCAAAATCGAACAAAACACATGACAGAAAAGAAATTTAAAATAATTTGTAAAGATATAGGTTCTATCAGCCCATTTATCAGATTTGTAGGGATCATAGGCGAAAGAGGGGAGTTATTGGCATACATAAGAAGACCAGATTTAACACCACTACTAGATGAAAAAAATACACAGTATCAATTTTCACATATTGCTATGAATTCAGATCTAGAGGGGTTTTTTGATAAAAATTTGGGGGAAGTAGAATTTGTCTGGGAAGAACGAAAGAAAGTACAAACAATATCATTTGCAATAAAGAAAGCAAGAGTATGGGTCTCAATAGATAAAAAAGCTATTAGATCTGAAATGCTAAGAATCATAGATTCATGCCTACCAGTTGTCAAAAAGCATTCATAAAATTAGAAATATCTTGAAATGCCCTTATTGTGAAATAAATTTAGATTCACTTAGTATGACAGATGGATTAAAACATATTTTAGAACATAAAAAAGAAAATCAAAATTAAAGTATTGAAAGAAAAAATTGTAAAATATGGAAAATATTAAAAAATTAATTGATGAAATTAATTCAAGAAAGCCTAAAAATTATAAACAAATGAAAATAGACGATATAAGTAAAGAACTTCACAGTGTGATGAAATATGAACAAACCATATTAGAAAAAATAAATACATTTGAAAATGATCATCAAAATTTAGATTTAATAAAATATGCAAAAATAAGTTGTAGAAATATAATAGAAAGAGAAACTATCTTAATTCAAAATGCATATCTAGAAAAAATTGATTCGGAATATCTAAATTCAAAATAATTATTTTTCATCTTCATAAAGCCAGCATCGAACATATCCAGTATCAGTTTTAAATTTGGGTGGAAGTTTTTTACATTTTTCAATAGCTAACGGGCATCGATCGATGAACCTACATTCAGATGGAGTATCAAGTAAACTTGGAGGAGTTCCAGAAATATATTTAGGAGTACCACCTTTTAGAGTGGGAATAGATTCCAAAAGTCCTTGAGTGTAAGGATGTTTTGGATTTTTATAAATTTCTTGAGAAGAACCAAATTCAACCATTTGTCCACCATACATAATTCCAATTTTATCTGCTATTTCAGATAAAACTGCCAAATCATGAGTGATTAGCATAAAAGACATACCATCTTTTTTTAATTTTTTTAATAAATTGATAATTTGTGCTTGAATTAAAACATCTAATGCCGTGGTAGGCTCATCTGCAATCACAAATTTGGGTTTTAAAATTAAGGCCATTGCAATAATTACTCTTTGTTTCATTCCACCACTCAATTCATGAGGATATTTTTTTAAAACATCCTTATCTAAATTGACAGAATTAATAGAATCTAAGATTAGTTCATCAGGATTTCCATTAAATTTATGTTGTTTTAGAATTTCAACAAATTGCTGCTCAATAGTAAAAACAGGATCCAATGAATTCATAGCACCCTGAAAAATCATGGAAATTTTTTTCCAACGAAAGTTGCTATCAAAATCAGATTCAGAAAGATCCAAAATAGAAGCATCATCAAACATAATTTCTCCAAAACTACTGCCACCAGACAACATTCTAATCAATGATAATCCCAATGTACTTTTTCCACAAGCACTTTCACCTGCAATTCCAATAGATTCTCCAAAATCTAAATCAAAATCAACATCATCAACAGCATAAACTGGTCCTTGTGATGAGGCATATCTAGAAAATAATCCTTTGATTGATAGAAATGTCATGTCTTTCTTAAGTCCAAACTAGAATTTCTGTTTTGCACTAAGGGATATAAACAACATTATTAGAAACAAAAAGTCGATTTAAATGATATTTCCAATTTGTGCCTTTGATGCAAAAAATGCGGTACTGTGTCCTCAATGTGAGGGAAAGGTAGATTCAGGAGTATTAACCAAAGCAGATGTAGATGCATCATTAACACTAGCAAAAATTGCAAAAACAACCAAGGAAATAGAGAATTTTTCACTTTATTCATGCAATGAATTTGAAGAAAATTTCATTTTATCATTAGCAAAAAACGACATAATGGTTATCAGACAAAGTAGAACACTTTACAGATTACTACAAGATAATTTTAAACAGAAAATTTGGTTAGTTGAGGCAGATCAAACAGATAAAAAATTTATTGAAGATTTATTTTTTCCAATAAAGATTTTGACAATTAATGTGGTTTGGTCAGAAGGAGTTCAAAAAACTAAAGTAGTAATTTCAGGTAAATGGACTTCAAAATTTCCAATTGATATCAAAAAAATCACGGAAATTGTGAAAAACATCCGAAACCTTGACATTGAAATAGTATTCGAGGATAAATAATTGATATGGCTTTTGTAAAAACTCACGATATTTCAGAATTAAATGAAGAATTGATTGGAAAACAAGTAGTATTAGGAGGATGGATTGAGGATCTTAGAAAATTAGGAAAAATGTCATTTATCACACTTAGGGATATTTCAGGAATTTCCCAAATAATTGTAAAAGGAGAATTAAATGATAATCTAGGAGAGATAAATCGTCAAAGTGTAGTTATCATCAAAGGAATAGTTCAAGAAACTAAAGCTAGGGATTTTTCATTTGAAGTAAAGGCTGAAGAAATAGAAGTGTTAGCAAAAGCTATTCACCCGTTACCAGTTGACCCAATTGGAAGAGTGGAAAGTAATATTGATACAAGATTAAATCACCGTGCCTTAGATATGAGAAATCAAAAAACAGCTTCAATTTTTAAATTAAAACATTATGTATTACAAGCATTACGTAAAACATTAGTAGAAAAAAAATTTATTGAAATTACAACACCAAAAATTATAGGAAGCGCAAGTGAGGGGGGCGCAGATTTATTTTCATTAGATTATTTTGGAAAAACAGCATATCTTGCACAAAGTCCCCAGTTATACAAAGAACAGATGACAATTGGTTTAGAAAGAGTATTTGAAATTTCAAATTTTTACAGAGCAGAAAATTCACATACAGGAAGACACCTAACTGAATTTACCAGTATAGATATTGAAGCAGCATTTATGGATTACAATGATGTGATGGATGTATTAGAAGCATTAGTTATTGCAGTTTACAAATTTACAGCAGAGAATTGTAAAAAAGAACAAGAATCAATTGAGCATACAATAGAAATCCCATCAACACCATTTGAAAGAATCACTTACAGTCAATGTATAGAAGAACTCAAACAAGTAGGTGAAAAAATTGAATTTGGGGATGATTTGTTAGATTCACATCTAAGGTTAATTGGAAATAACCACCCAGGATTTTACTTTTTAACAGATTGGCCAATGAAATTAAAACCATTTTACATTAGAGAAAAAGATGAAGATTCAACACTATCGCGCTCATTTGATTTACAATATGGATATCTAGAATTATCATCAGGAGGAACTAGGTTACATAATTCAGAATTACTGAAAGCAAGGTTATCGGAACAAGGTTTAGATCCTGCACAATTTGAAGATCATCTTAAAACATTTGATTGGGGAATGCCACCACATTCAGGTTGGGGAATGGGGTTAGATAGACTCATGACGACATTAATTGGAATGGATAATGTTCGTGAAGTAGTACTATATCCAAGAGATCCAGACAGATTATCACCATAAACGAATCCATACGTGATAGATTACATAAAAAATTAGAGCTCAAACAGCTCAAGAACAAGTAACCCTTTCTTTATGAATAATTCTTGAAAATAATTTTTAGATTAGTTTGTTCCAAGATTACTTAATGGTAATTTGATAATCCCATTAGCAACTAGAATCATCAATGTTATAGGAATACCACCACCGATCATAATTGAAATTGCAACCAAAATATCTCTTCTATCCATAATGGGAAAAAATTGAAGGATTATTTATTTTAAAAATTAGAGATAATTCTTGAAAAATTGTGGCTAATTTAAGGGGGAATTCTTGTATTCAAAGTATTCCTGAATTTCTTCAGATAATTGTTTAATCAAATCTTCACTACTGAAATCATTTTTCTTTAGTTCTTCCCATGTTTCTTCAATTCCCTGTTTTAGTACAAATAATGTTCTCTTGTCATCACAATGCATGATAATCTATTAGATGTCACACTAAAAAAAGACACTCCGCCCTAGAGTTCGTTACGGAATAAGAAAAGCTGTTTTTTAAAATCAGATATAGGTTACAGCATCTCAAAGAGCTTGATTGCCAACAGTGTCATTGGCAACATCAATCAAGTTTTCAATTTCAGTCACAATAATTTTTCCAGCATTAGTACTTTCTTTGATTGCTTGAATAATTTTTTCCACATTTTCATCTTCAGCAAGTACTGCTACCACTTTGTTTTCTCCAAATGCAGGATAGTATAACCAATGACCTAATTGATTTGGTTCATTACGATTTTTACCTCGTCCAGAAGCATTGAAAATAGTTATTCCAGTTACATTTACATTTTTTAGAGATTTATCTACAGCATCTAAATTCTTTTCAGGTATTATTGCATCTATTCTTCTCATATAACAAATAAGTGAAAATTATATTTAAGAACCATCTAAATTGTCAATCTTAAAATTCAAATTCAAATGTGATAATTAATACAAATAAATTTTTTAAAAAAATTAAATATTTAGATTCACCAACATGTAAAAAAATAATTAAAATGAATGGAAATAATCTTTTAAAGATTATTGTCCATTAGTTTTTTCCCATTGAGCTCGTACTTCAGCTGCTTTTTCTGCAAATGGATCTTCATGCCACTGTTCTCTGTTTAAATCAGCTCCCAGCATACCCGTTTTAGGCAATATCCCTTGAGTTGCTGCTTCAGCTAATACTGAATCCTCTTGTACATAATTTTGTTGATTTGCAGTTCCATATGCAATAGCACCTGCCATAGCAAGTACTCCTACTGCAATTCCTGCAATCACTATTATCGTTGACGACATGAATCTATTTTCATTTTTTAATATTAATGATGTCAGTTTCTATTGCAACACATTGAAAATTAATTATTAGTAAATAGTGTACAGTGCATTCTTACTAGTTAAATAATTAATAAAAAAAATTTATTCATGACAGTTGAAGCACAATATGATCAGTTCATTTCAAATCTAAATCAAACCATGAACAAAGTTGATCCAAACTTACTTGTAAAAATGATGTATTTGGAGAGAAAATTACCTAATGTGCCTCCTAAAGTTGAATTAACTTTAGAGTATAAACCAAATATTGATGCAGAAAGAAAAAAAGAGATTATAAGAAATAGATTTGGATTTCCAAACCAAACAACAGATCATGGAGTCCATGTTGTAGGTCAAATGAATACAGACATTGTTGAGAAATTTTCTCAAGATCCAGACATTCAATATATTACAGGTATTGCAACTCCTGCGTCATTTTAATAAATAAATTAATGTTATAGACCTAAATCATATTTTGAATAATTATTTTAAAAGGAAAAGTATTGATAAATATTATTTGTGTCCTAATCTAAAAATAACAAAATCAACACTTCTCTTAATTAAAAAATATGTAAAAATTATTTATTTAATGAGGATACACTGCAATACAATGTAGACAAATCATTTTTATTTTAAAATTACCAAATATGATTTGAAGCCAACACAATACCCATTGTCAGAAACTCCCCATCGTGTTACTGGTGTAAGCCTACCTGCTACATTACGTAAAGGGTGTGAACAGTTGGCTTTGATTTTTGATAATATTGATCAATGCTATAAGCGATAATTACTAAAGATAAATGAAATGGATTCTTTTACTTTTTTCAGTTTACAGAAAAAATTACTCGTATTAGTGTTATCTACAACTTTTATTTCAATCTCCATTACAACCATACTATTTCTAAATTTTGACAATATTTCAATTTTCAAATTACAAGAAAATATAATTTTAATTGGTATTACCTTAATGATTGGATTAAGTATTCTTACATATTTTTTGGCAAAACGTCTTTCTGATCCTATTGCACAGCTTAATGAAGCAACTTATCAAATTTCCAGGGGCGAATTTAATATTAGAACTAATATAAAATCTCGTGATGAAATAGGTACTCTTTCTGAATCATTTGATAACATGGCAAAAAAACTTCAAGAAGCAGAAATTACCATTAAACAAAAAGAAGAGGTAATTAAGCAACAAGAGGATATTCTTCTAAAATTTTCTCAACATACACAAAATGATTGTGTGGGCGTAATTGATATGAAAGATTCTACAAAAATTTCTTCTAAACTATCTGATGGTGACATTACTAAATTATATGAAATTTTTCTAAATTTTATGGCCAAAATTGTTCAAAAATATGATGGGGAAGTAGTAAAAAATATTGGAGATGCATTAATGTTTAGATTCCCAAATACAGATCTTAATGATAGTAAAGTAACGAAAAATATTCTAGAGTGTTGTTTAAACATGATTGAGTCCCATAATGATCTAAAAAAACAACTTGAAAAGGAAAAAATGCCTGAATTAAATTATAAAATTAGTATTAGTTATGGTTCAGTAAAAGTAGCTCAAAGTACTACATCTACAATTAGTGATATTTTTGGTCCAACAGTTAATCGATGTTTTAAAATAAATTCACTATGTCCAGAAAATAGTCTTATTATTGATAATAATTTGTATAATGCTTTAAAAGATTTTGTAGAGTATGATATTTCACAATTATCTGAAACTGAAATAAATAAAAAATATGGATATACAATTTTTCAAGTTAAAAGAAAAAAGTAATGTGTATCTAAAGGTGTCTTATAGGTAGAGTAATCATGAGGTTTAATGTTAATTCAATTCTATTTTATTTGGTTGAATTTGAAAAATGATAACTTTCACATTAAATAGAAAATAGAGATTTTTAGTCCCTATTTTCATGGGAAAACAACCTTTTTTGCATGTGGATGCTAAAATTAGATTGTCACCTATTTTGTTAAATTAAACATTAAAAATTACAATATGATTATCAGTTTTGATAATTACTAAAATTAAACAATAATATCACTCATACCAACCATTCCCAATACCGTATCACCAGATATTACAGGTAATCGTTTAATTTTGTTTTTTTCCATTAAATTTAGAGCAACTGAAATGTCAGCATCTTGATCAATTGAAATTAAAGGATAACTCATCAATCTACCAATCGGAGTATCAATTGGATATGCATGGGAACCAAGTTTTATAGTGTAATCTCGATCAGTAACTATTCCAACTAATTTATCATTTTCAACTACTACAACTGCTTCAAGATTATTTGTTTCCATAATTTTAGCTGCATCAGATGCAGTAGCCGTGGACTCTAAAGAAAGAGTGGATGAACTCATTACATCTTTAATTTTTCTAGGTTTTAGAAAGGGATCAAACTGCATTATTCAACTAAATTGGACGTATATTTCAATGGATAAAGTAAATTTCAACTTTGAAAATCATGCTCATTAAAATCAGAACCCAACGACACATTCAAAATTACAGTTGAATCAGTAGTTTGAAAATCTAATTCTTTATCAGGTAGAAAACTCCTAAACACTTGTTTTAGTAATTGTTCAGTAAAGACAGACCATTTTGAACCTAAATCATGTTGAATAAGAAATGAATGCATATTCCCATCAACTCTATGATCTGAAGTCATCCCTGAGGCCCTCATGTAATCCTCAAGAGTTTCAATACAGCGTTTTAGATCATAACCTCCTTTGATAAACATCACAGTATCTTTGATGGTAGGAAAAATTAGATTAATTATTTCATCAATATCTTGTCCATCTAAATCTTCACCTAAGGATTGTAAAATTCCTACAGGAACAGGGATTAATCCAATTTTTTGTGAAAATCTATCCCATTGAATATATTTTTCTAAAATCTGTTTAACTAAAACATTTTGAGATATACCTTTTTGATTTGCTTCTGTTTCTAATTCAGAAATTAATTTTTCAGATAATCTATAAGTAATACTCCTAGTAGGATTCTTTTTATTTACATGCGCTTGTCTTTTTGAAGAATCCATGTTAGTCATTATAATGATCTTGTATGATATTAATTGATGTCTTCTTGTTTTACATTATTCAAAACACATTCTATCGTAATTTCTTCTAAATTACAATGAATTGTAACATCCTTAATTTTACTCATATATAGAAAATATTTTTTTTTATCTCTGTTAAATGAGCCTGAAATTGCCAATAATTTCCCATCATGAAGTCTTCGTAATTTTCTATAAACAGTACTTAAACAAATATTTTCCTCTTCAGATATCATCATTGCAGATTTTGGTTTTTCGATAGTACTTTTTAAAATCTGTCTACAGTATTTGTCTGAAATACTT
>Ga0315327_10000168_pt1 | contig 30376 bp, 31 predicted proteins | sample M110032315metaG_FD_203460 | JGI IMG/M metagenome (GOLD analysis project Ga0315327, IMG submission 203460) | Ammonia-oxidizing marine archaeal communities from Monterey Bay, California, United States - M1 100m 32315 | ecosystem: Environmental > Aquatic > Marine > Coastal | place: USA: California... | reverse complement strand
TGAAATACTTCCACAGGGCTGAAGACACGGACCTTCACACTTATAAAATAAGGGTGGGACGCAGATCAACGAGGGGATATAGTCCAATTTTATATATAAATAGAATGCAATCATGGCCAGATATATATCCTTATGCATCAGGTTATTTGGGCGATGCGGCTGTTTCATCGTTTCTAATATCAGAAATTAAACCTCACCCGACAGGATCAAGGTGGTAAAAAATGAATCCAGACATAGAAGACATCCTAGCACACAAATATAGCGAATACCAATGGTCTATAAAAAATAACGACTACGGTACTTTAGAGTGGTCTGCGGAAAACAGCATTCCCAAGCCGTCTTACGAAGAGCTTGTAGCACACAGCGAAGACGGAGGGGTTCAAACTGAAATAGCCGACGAGCGCGCCGTGGGGATGAGGCAGTCGCAGATTATTGAACACTGGCCCATCACGAAGCAGTTCGAAGCCCTCACCGAAAATGCTATGGGTAGGCCAGAAAAATTAAATGAATTAAATGATTTTATAATGAAGACAAAGGAAGATTTTCCTAAGTCTTAATTTTTTGAATTCTATCTAATAATTCAAATATCTTAATATTGGGGATATCACTTACTGAAGAAAAGTCTTCTGCGTTAGGGTAATCTTCTTTTTCTAGTTTTGTTTTTATTTGGGTGAAATTGATATTTTTTTCACCCATAAGCTTAGACAGAAGGGCTTTTGGATCAGAAATGTCTATAGTTGTAGTCTCCGCTTGGGCTCTTTGTGGGGCTGTTGGATTAACTGCAATCTCATCTTGGGCGACAACATTAATTTTTAGAAAGTTACGAACGCACCGAACAAAAGCTCTATTTTCGGCAATGGGTCCAAGGAAGCTCTGACCAAAACCATGAGTGTTGTGTGGTCCGGCATCTCCTACAGATGAAAATACGACTTCACTGCCTTCTGTTTCATAATTTGGAATCCAACTTATTTCACAAGAGGCGACTACATAGTCAGGGGAAGGACTGTGTAGGGAGTATTTTACATTCGTGAAGCCACGAATCTGAGCAAGTTCTTTTATTCCGCCCAAAAGGATACAAAGGTCGCGGTCATGAAGCTTGGAAACTTCACTTGTATTAAGTTTTTTGCTTGGGTTGGGATAAAGCCATTTATCTTTTAGCATAGAACGCCAATCGATAAAACCATCCTCATTAAAAATATAATCAACGTCCTGAATTAAGCCATGCTCATTGCGCTTAATGGACTTCGGGGGCGTACACTTTGATTTTTTCTTAGCTACCATATACAAAGGATAGCTCTTCTTAATCTATTTGTCAAGTTTTCTTTGCTAGAATGTAATATTCATCCAGAGCTTCCCAGAATTCGGGGCTATCAACAATGGGTAACGGGGAGGGGTCATTTGGGTCGCTGTGGAGTCCTTTTTTCCATGCGGCTTCAGATTTATAAGTTTTCCCCTTGCTAATTAATACTCTTTTGGATTTGTAAAAAAGATTTTTATCTTTTTGGTTTTTTACTTCTTGGATGTCTTCTTCAAGAGCCGTTGGTGGACTTTGAATGATACCAATATCCATGTAATCAATTTTAGCTTCTTCGATTTTTTTATCTTCCATCTCGCTCATCAAAATAACTGGGAAACCAGTTTTTACCACTTCTGATATAAACTCTGGATCATGACCCTCTTCTATAAAATATACAAATTCTTTTATGTTTTCTTTAAATTGGTTTAAAATTTCAAATTTTATGGGTTTTGTGGTAATGATGGAGCATTTTCCCATCGAAAGCTGGGTAGCTAATGCTTCCTCGTTAAATTCTAAATCCATCCTGACAATGATAGACTCTATATTCATTGAGCTTATGTTAGCTACGCAGTCCGGCACCAGTTCTACTATCGAATGATTGTAAAAGGACCCCTTTCTGATCGTTTTTAAATTTTTATTACTTTTAATATTTAAAAGATTTAAAACCGCTTCAGCAATGTCTTCTGGATTAAATTCGTTTATGCTCTTGGGGTCTTCCTCGGCAGAAAAGGAGGGCTTTTCTCCATTTTCCCGAAGGGGTTCAAAGAGAGCTATATCTTCTTGGCGACTCCAATATGGGCTGCAGTTGGCGGCATAGTTATTGGAATAAAGGCAAACTATTTTTTTATCAAATCCAGATGCCACGTGGGCCGGGAAGCTATCCACACCAAGATGAAGCATACATTTTGATAAAAAATAAGCAGTTTGGTTTAGGTTCGCTTGCCCCTGAGAATGTAGGCATCCCTTCAGGGGTATATCCTCTTTAACGCCGATCTGGAGAATTTTAATGTTTTCTTTTTCCAACACAGGGAGCAAGATGTCCACCACGTCCTGCCAATAATCATAGCATTTTGAAGGGTATTTACTGTTCGGGTGCAATGTAATAAACCTTTCCGTATCTAATGGAAAAAATTTTTCGATAATATATGGCTTATCTATTTTAAGGCCACAATTTAAAGCATATGTTTCAACAAGGTGCATGGTTAATCGTATTTATAGTCTTTGTAGGCAATTTTATCTTTCCCGTTATGAAGATAGGTCAAGAATTTTTGCGTTGTTCCATAAGGCAGAAAGGCAATTTCAAAGAACCCCTTGTTCTTACCCTGCCCCTCTAACCAAGGTAGACTGTCCATTTGGGGAATGTAAGGAATAACCTTATGAACAAAAGGGTTACCGTCCAGAATATCAAAATACTGCTCTTTAACAGCTACATATAGATTGTAATCTGGATAAAGTTCTTTTGCAGATTTAAAAAGGCTTGTGGAGAGATATATGTCCCCAATACTTTCAGGCATCACATACAGCAACCTTTTCCCCTCGTCATCTTTATCTAGAACTTCAGAAAACTCAACTTTTTGATTTTTTTGATTATCTTGTATTGCCACTCTACGAAAATAATCCACGATAGTTGCGCGGGGAACGTCTTTTCCAATTTCTTGCATCCAATATTGATGACCGCTATCTTGGTCATCAACATCCATTTTTAAAATTTCTTTATATAGATGGATTAACCACTCGGAATTGTCTGCGATATCTTTTAATTCAGCGTTTGGATTCTTAGTTTCTTCTTCGAAAGAAAAGTCATATTTGATGATGGGCATAGTGTCGAGTTGTTCTTCAATAATTTTGCCCACAGCCTTAGTAGAAAAATTTTTAAGAGCCCACTGACGCGCCTTCTTTCCCCATTCTGCCCGCCTTTCTGGTTTCATGGTGAAAACATTTTGTAGATTTTTAGAGATTGAAAGGGGAGAGGTGGAAGCTTTAATAAACTCCGTGCCATGCTCTCTGTACTCTGTCCATTCAAGGGGCAATGAGTAAGCATCGTCCTCGCACATCTCTTGTCCACAACTATAGTTGGTTACCAAAGTTATAAGCTCAGCAAACTTTGCTTCTTGTATGGGAATTTCTTGACCGCCCGAAGTAAATGGATGGCAATATACATCCATTAAATTATAAACTTCATTTAATTCTTTTTCTGTAATACCCGTATTTACATTGGTAGTAATTTGTCCTTTTTCAGAACCACATGAAGGACAGGTTAAATCTTGACCGGTGAAGCTTTTAACTTCGTAATTTCCACAGTCCTTACACACATAAGTGGTAAGGATTTCGGACTCGGGGATGCCGTACTCTTTTGCGAGCTTCATAATACCCCATCCCTCTCCAAAGTGGGTGTGAAGAAGCAGTTTGGTGGGGGATTTAATTTTACTTTTTGTTTTCCATAATTTATAACCCTCTAATAAATTAGGAACAGATTTTCTTAATTGATTTCGAAAAACAAATCCAACCACAAAAGTATCTGGGGAAATATTAAATTTACTTCTTAATTGTTGGCGCTTTTCATCTTCAATTCTAAAAAAGCAACTATCCTCAACTGCACCATGAACGGTTTTGACTTGCTTGTGGCCAAGTTTATGCATCTCCTTGGTAGCAAAATTGCTCCATATCCAATAATTTTCAATTTCAGATGCCCTATCGGTGGCAGTGGGTAAGATCGGTAGGGAGTCAAGGGTAGTCCAAATTATGGAATTAATTTTTTTAAACCAGCGTCGCCCCACAGCAAAATCAACCCCCCAAATATCTTGAACTGCAATATAAATATCAGGTTCTTCTTCTTCAATTATGCGATCAAGATAGTGAGAGCCATAATTAGCAGCCCTAGCTAGTCCGGGGTCTCGGTTAAGGTGCTGGATTTCTTGGGGGTTGTCAGGAAGACAGCCAACCGATTTCCAAGGGGTTCGTTTTAGTTCGGGATTAGACCAGTTCATGCCGCAGCAGTAATGGACAATATCATATTTATTTGTTTTATATAAATAAGATAAAATCGCCTTGGCATTTCTTCCAAAACCGGTTTTAGCCAAAGCATAATCGCTCTGAAAAACTATTTTTTTCTTTTTAGACATTAAAAAATTTCGCTATTTTCAAATGGACTTCCTGAGTCTTCTTGGCTAGGCTCTTTAGCCGTCTTATCGACACTCGGCTTTTGTTCTTGGGTATAATCCTGCGTACTCAGCGTTTTGTCTAGAAAACTTTCAAGGTCGTGACGAAGCAAACGAGCTTCTGGAAAATAAAAGCCAATTACGAAAGAGCTTTTATTAGTCGAGTCTTCTACATCTTGTTTATTGATAGAAAAAGAAAACCCAACCTGCTTACCCTCTCTCATATAAGGGCAAAATTTAATTTGGAGAACTTGCTTTTGGCTTCTGTGGTATGCAGAGAACTCTCGATTACTCTCAATAGAATCAATAATTCCGGCAACCTCAACTCGACTAAGTTTAGTAATTACTCTTTTTTGGGGGTTGTCTTTATTTTTGCTAAATGAGCCTACCCTTTTTTGCTCGTTCCAAGAGTCTTGTTTGATCATGGATGACATAATAGAGCCATCCCTGTTTAGCCAGAAAGAACAGGCGTTTCCTGTCACAGACTTGTTCGGTTTATAGAATTGTATCATATATTTATTTTAGTGTTTATTGGTTAAAAGTCAAGATTTTTTAAATAGCTTTTTAAGTCTACCTTGGGTTCCCAGCCCATTAAATTTTTTGCTTTAGAGTTATCAGCCAGAGTCTCTCGAGCTTCCCCGAGTCGCTCTGGGAGATGAGTGGTTTTCCCCCCGATCATTTGAGAGATTTCTAAGATTGAGTAGCTGCGTCCCGTTCCAATGTTCAATACTTCCCCAAGAAATTCTTTACTATGACCTAAGGCAGCTAAGATGTTAGCATCTACAACGTCCTTGACATTGGTAAAATCTCTGGTTTGTTTACCGTCACCCACGATAGTCATGGGTAAGCCATCTCTTTTTTGCCTAAGAAAAAGACCAATAACAGGGGCGTATTGACCCCTTGTAGGCTCTCGATCTCCATACACATTAAAATATCTTAAGATAACTGTTTCTACACCATAAATTTTGTAATAAACTTTGCATAAGTCTTCTCCAGCAGATTTGGATACTGAATAAGGATTTAGGCAATCCCTAGGCATATCTTCTCGAAGCGGGGGAATGTTTTTTAGACCATAAGCTGAAGAAGTGGAAGAATAGATGAGTCTTCTCACTCCGAATTCACGACACGCTTGCAGGACATTACAGGTTCCTACAAAATTAGTCAGACACGCTTGTTGAGGGTCATTAACCGTGGGTTGAATTCTCGCCTCAGCTGCGGTGTGAAATACGGTTTCAGGCTTTTCATGCTTAAACACCCATCTAAGAGCATTGTAATCATTAATGTCTATGGGATAATTTTTTGCATTTTTATTCCAATAAAATTCAGAATTGCTATCAGCGGATTCATTATCGACACACGCCACATTACTGGCATGATGCAAGAGAGTATCAACTATATTACTCCCAATAAACCCCGCTCCTCCTGTAACAAGAAATCTCATCCCTTAAGATCTGATAATTTAGTATAAATTTTTACATTAGGAATTTCAATAGTATTTGCAAAGACTACCCCATCTTTCTTTGTTCCATTTACGATAACTATGTCTCCCTTTTTAGGGAGGCGACCATTATTTTCTTCGCAAGCTTCCATCTTTTTTGTAAAGATCATCGTTCTCATTTCAGCCTTCTCATCAGAAAGGATGAGTTGTTGATAGGCATTTCCATTCTTTGATTTCCTCTTGGCACAGTCTTCTACCCACCCCGCATATTCCACGGTTCGGTCTACCAACGACTCTTCTACGTCTCTTAGGTTTAGATTTATATTAAATAATTTTTCTAGAGTTGTATGATATGAATACCCAAGAAAATGTTTTTCATAATACCAGTTAGCGAGGTCTTCATTTTTACTATTCATTCTGAAGATTTCCGCATAAGGTGTAGACTTTTTCCTAAGGGTATTTAGTCGTGTCTCTCGTAAGAAGTTCTTACCCTTGTCTGTCTTAGCTTCTTTATCTAAGTAATAAAGAATTTCCCTAAGGTCGAATTTTTTTTCTTTTGCAATTTTAAAGTCATTAGCACAGATATATTGTTTCTCTCGATCTGTTAGAAGATTCCACATTTGGGCTTCATAAACGAGTCTGGTTCGTGTCGCACTAAAGCCTTCAAGTGCCCCAGCTTGGATCAGTGCTGAAAGGACTCCAATGTTTATGCCAGCTTCTTTGGCAGTTAAAAATACCTCAAATTTATTTAGGGATTTGTAGCCCTCATCTGTACGAAAGTCATCAATTTTTTCCATTGTGGTTCCTGACACACCACGAATAGAACTTAGTCCGAATCGCAGGTCACCCCCTTCAATGGAAAAGTCTTGTTTGGACTTTAAAATATGAGGAGGTAATAGTTTGATACCAAAGCAATCCAATTCTTTTTGTATTTTTGCAATTTCAGCCATTGGATCTGGCTCGTACTTGGTCATCTGTAGTAAGCTTAAGAAAAATTCTTTTGGGTAATTAAATTTTAAATAAACGGTTACTGCTGATAGAGATGCGTAGGAGATGGAGTGGGACTTATTAAAGCTGTAATTAGCTGAGTCCTCAAGAATTTTCCAAAAAACTTCACCAGCGTCTTTTTCGAGGCTGTTTTTAACTTGTAGCTGTTCGTTTTTTTGAACTAGCTTGCGAACTTTTTTTTGCCACTTCTTAACTTCGCTGACCTTCTTTTTACCCACGATCCGACGTAGTAATTCAGCGTCATCAAGTGAAAAGCCCATCTTGTGAGCCATTTTCATTAGCTGCTCTTGATAAAGGGCTACTCCACCTGTTGATGATAAAATATCGTCAAAGAAGGGGTGAATGCTGACATCTATATTATTATTGATTGCATCCGCATACTGCTCTGTGAAATCAATTGCTCCGGGCCTAGCTAGGGCTAGAACCGCACTCAGTTGGTCTACGCTTTCTGGTTTTACTTTTCGGCATACCTTGTAAGCGGTATCTGCTTCGATGTGAAAAAGACCGTGCCTTTGACGTAAATCATCAAGGTGACGCCATAAATTTTCAGTGTCAGCGTATTTATTTAAAATTTCACGCTGTTTTAAGTCTTTACCGTGAATTTCTTTTATGTTTTTAAGGGTTTGGTCAACAACGGACACCCCCCGTAAACCTAGGATGTCTAATTTTACGTTGAACATGGAAACCCAAGTTGCATCATAGGATGAAACAAGACTTTCCTTGGCAGAGTCAAGCTCAGTCGGGCAATTATTTTCTAACTCCTCATGAGAAAGTAGAACCGCTGAGGGGTGGACGCTTTTATTTTTAATTAAGCCCCTTAATTTACAAGCGGTTTTAAAAATCTGTGGATTTTCATCACACCAGTTTCTGAAATCAGGCAAGAGAGCTTCTCCGGTATCTTCCCCGTCTTCAGTTAGGCTATTTTCGCTGTATGCCTCGTAAATATCTTTGACGTTTCCATACTTTTTAGGAATCATGTTAGATACTTTGTTTACTTCTTGCTCTTCTAGGTCTCCTACGATTTTTCCGCACTCCTTAATCACAAGCTTACCGCTTAGGGTATTAAGGGTAAGAATCTTAGAAGTTTTTCCTTTGAATTTTTCTCCTAAATATTTTAAAACCTTATCACGATCATAGTAACAAATATCAAGATCGATATCTGCCATCAACGCCCCGTCGAGATAAGTTACTCCATCTACTACCTGCTTTTTAGCTCGGACCTTGGAAACAAATCTCTCGAAATATAAGTCATTAACGATTGGGTTGATGCGTGTCACCCCAATTAAATAAAGCACAAGGCTTCCTGCGGCACTTCCCCGACCCATTCCTGTTGCTACCTCTTCATTTTTGCAAAAGTTAATGACATCCCAAACAAGAAGAATATAATCAACAAAACTTAATTCATTTAATATTTTAAGTTCATATTTAGTCCTCTTAACATACTCGGTGTATTTTTCGGGCGTGACTTTCTTCTTGATTATCTTCAGTTGATTGTCGCAGAGGGCGGTCAAGAAGGTAAGGTTATCACAATCTTTTTTTGTGCCCACTCTCTCCTTCTCTTCTGGAGAAATCTCAAACGAAGGGAGCCTTACCCCCTTAATGTCGAGGTCATATTTTTTAAAGTTTTTAGTTAAATTGCTCATACTTCTAATTGCCATTTTAATTTGTTCCACACCTTTAAATTTAGATCTAAATCTACTAACGCATCATGTAATTTATCGTAATTATGCTCAATATCAAAATTTCTCGCTATTGCTTGTAAACTGCACCCTAAGCGTTTCTTACGGATATCGAGGCACCGATACTGAAACTCTATCAAAGAGGCCTCAGAGGGCTTCTGAGAGCCTAATTTGTATGCTTTGGAGAGGCAGAAGGTATCAATCACTTTATCTACTAAATGAGCTCCGTTTTTGCCCATTTTCTTATAAAATTCTAAAATTAAATAGATATCAAACCCAAGGATATTATGTCCCACAATATAGTCTGCTTCTTCTAGCCACTTTTCCATCAGGGGGAAAACTTTTTCGTGTGGCTTTCTTAATCTTTTATATTTCTCATCACTAAAACGGGTAATCCGTGCTGCTTCAGGACTCACTCGGAGCTCGCGATCCCATTTAATCATTATATCACGTTCATCAAATTTTGAATCACCGCGAGCCTTGATCATCGCCATTTGCCACGGCATATTTTGCCGATAGTTAAGGCATAGGTTCTCTGTTTCAAAATCAATGAAAACAAAAGTTTTATCTTTGTCAAATCTAAGTAAGTGTGAGTCCATTTTTAAAATCCAAATTCTTCATCTATTTTATTTACGAAGGGTTCCATGGAACTTAGGCCTACGACCCAGTTTTCCGGTTTATTTACTCCGTACTGCTTTGATTTTTTATGTATATCAAAGTTTTTTCTAGTTATCTTCCCTAGTAGTTCCACTTTGCGGAGCCCATCAGTTTTTACTCTTGCTAATACATAAAGCTCTGGGGTTTTTGATTCGTATTCTGCTTTTTTAATTTTTAACTCAGGCTCTCCTGCTCCAAAATACGTAATCGTTTTTACTTCTACCCCCTTAAAGTCCTCTCCTTCGTCTCTTACGTCGTAGAGGCGAGTATCTACTTCTGCTCCTATTAGTTTCCCGTAGGCTTTTTCACCAACAATACCCGTAAGGTGTGGGAGGTAAAATTTATGCTTTGAGGAGTCCACGTTCTCCATTAAGATGCCAGTATTCCTAAAACGCATGTTTTTTTTGTCATGCCTTTTTTGTGCTTGGCCTTCACACCAAGCTAATTCTTTTTCTGTAAGTTGTATTGTCATTTTTTTTCTTGCCAGCTTTCAAGGCTAAATTCATCACTCGATAAATGATTAAAGTTAGGCTTACTCCACGTGGTTCGGTTACTAACGCAGCGCATTGTTAAATAGGCCATGAAATCTTCTTTGTTTTTATAGTAGATACTTTTAGATTCCTGCATCTCATGTTTATCTTCGCAAAAACTTTCTATACGACGGCGCATGATTACATCAAAAGGTAACCCATTCTCTTCGCGAAGAAAAATGGGGTCTGTAAAATCAAAATCAGGTATACACTCCCCGTCTTCAAGGGTATTCCTGAATAGGAAGGAGTCATAAAAGGGTACTGCTAAAGCTAAGTGTTTACTATCCCAGATTTCTCTTAAAAAATCAAAATCAGTTCGGGGTTCGTAATAGAAACCATTGCTGGCGGCATCACTATATATTTTAATGAGCTTTTTATAGCCTTCTTCATCGCGAGCAAAAATTACATATTTTGATGTGGTTCGTAAAGCATCCTCTCCTTTTTCCGTGCGATTTCTACAAACATTTAAGCGTAATCCAAATCGGAAACTTAAGTCCTCATTCTTGGTACTGTCGTAAGCCTGTAGGAAGCTCCCCATGCTGTCTTCTACGAGGTAAAATTCTTTAATTTTACTTTCTAAACAAATATCTATCACAGAGTCTGGACCCTTGGGTATAGAGGAGCCTTTTTTATTAAGGGTTAGGATACTCTTTCCAAGAGAGTAATGTGTTTTAAAGAGTGGTAAGACCATTACAGCAAGATAGCACCTAGGACGGGCCTTTGTCAAGTTTAAAAACCAAAATCATCGTCGTCGCCACTATCATGTCGTATGTGACGTGGACATCCCGCATATTTCTTTTTTACGATCTCTTGATCATCTTTGGCGTTTAATTCTTCAGCAGTAAAAGCCGTTTTAAGACTTTTACCATCTTTATCTGTAAGCTCGTAATAATCAAAAGCAAACTTGTAAGGACAGTGCCACATTGGGGTTCCGTCCTTTTTTAGATGGCCCGGATATTTTGCAAAACCACAATAAAGAGGCCCTTTAAATCCTTCGTCAGCTTTGGGAAAGGGTTCGTCTGCAGCAAATTTACTCTTTGCCGTTGCCTCGTTAAAGTTATTTATGATTTTATAAGAGTGAGAGAGATAGACTTCTAAACCAGCAAGTTCTTCTTTTGAAAACTCTAGTTCTTGAATGGGCTCGTTTGGAAATTTTAAAAAACAAAATTGAACTACCGGTTTCAGCTTGGGCCACGTTTTTGTTGCAACAAGGCTGTAAATCATGCCCTGTAAGTTAGCTGTTAATTCACTGCCTGAAAATCTTTTCTTGCTACTCTTATAATCTTTGATTAGAATTTTTTTATCTTTTGTGTATTTCGCTGCCTTATCTATGAATCCCCGAACTACATATTCGGGGTCTCCGTTTTCTAAGTTAAATTCATATTCGGGGTCAAGCAGGGTGCTTCCTTTGCAGTAAAAATCGTCATGCAAACCAACCAATATCATATCGTTGATCATTTCATAATTCTCTTCAGTATTTATACCATAGGCATTTAAGTGTTTATTTATTAACCTAGTTATAGAAGGGGAGCTTTCAATACGATTACTTTTTGTGATTAATTTAAAATGCTTTTTATGTTTTTTGGTTTGTATAAGCTCAAAGACCAAATGACATATGGAGCCACGCATTGCACCTTCATTGTTAGTCTCTGGGAGGTGGAGGTGGTATTTGCACCAATAACTCCAAGTACAAGACTCAAGGTTTTTAATCCTTGAAGCTGAGAGCATCGGTTTCATTTTATTGTTTTTTCCCATCTTTGAATTTCTCCCTTTTGCATTTCTCCAAAATCATTTTTTGTTGGAAAGCAGATTTGGATTTGATCTCTATCAAAAAATTTTAACAGTTTCTTGTGAGCTTTTTGAGCGGCTTGATTCCCTGCAAGATTTTCATCGTTGTTTAAGGATAACACAATCTTTTCTACATCGTGTTTTATCAGCGTGTTAATTATAGCAAAACTTACGTTTAATCCAAAATTAACTATTACATTTTTAATACCTGCCTCCCAAAGAGCCAACATATCCCCTATACTTTCTACTATTATCGCGCAAGATTTTTCTTCTATAATGTGACTATTAAAATATGCGGGGTATTGCCACTTTGATTTTTCTCCAATATGTTTCCATTTGGGGATTTTGGAATCTTTTTTTATGGGGTAAATATATCTTCCGGAAACCCCCACGAGTTTTTTATCTACGTCAAGAATAGGGAATGTGTAACGATTTTTCATTCTTCCTTTTTCAAAAACACCCCCCTCAAAGACTTTCATTGTATTTTCATTAATACCGCGACCCACCCAGTAGGAGTGGTCGTGGATAACCTCATCAAAAGTATTAGCTGAAAGGGTTTTATAAACTTTATCTGGCGCATCAAAAACCGGACGTCTCGTTACCACAAAACCCTGTTCAGATTCAAGCCATTTTTTTGCATCCTCTCGGGAGCATTCTAGACATAGCTGAACGAGCTCTTCAAGTGGGCCTGATATATTTCTTCCATAATCTACAAAGTAGCCCGTGTCTTTCTTAACCGACATGATAGTGCTGTTGCCCGACTCGCGATGAATCGGTAGAGCTCTATATTCTTTAGCGAGCTCAGTAATGTTACTAAACCCCAAGGTTATCATTATGTTTTTAATATCACCCACTACAACGTTCCATCGTCACGGCTCACTGTTGATACTTCTTCATCTTGTGTGGCGTCAGCAGAGTCTCGATCATTTCCCTGTATGTCAGAGCGATTGACAATATCGCTTAGAGTTCCACGGGGCTCAAGAGTAAAGATACCTCGTTGTAGATTAATGTGATTTTTCTGAAAGATTAATCCATCTGGAGTTTCCCTTCTAAGTGCCCTCTCGTAATCTAATCCACGAAGTCCCCATGCTCGAATTTTCAATGGCACAACTTTATGAGTACCACGGTCTAGACCGTCAAGTTCACGCTCTCTTTCGTCCTTCTGTTTGTAAAATCCGAGGAAAGAACAGTCCCAAGAGGCACTGTGAGACATAGCCATCGCTGTTGAGTCAACCTTTAGGACTGATTTGAGGGGTAACGTGTCGTCATCAGGCTGTCTGTTCGATTGAATTGCGGTAAGAACTGGAGAGTTAAGGCTGAGAGCAATTCTTTTGAGTTGGGCTGATTTATTGCGGATAATTTGATACTCTTGATTGTGACCAGCTGTTTTTTCACCCGTCATCTTGAGGTAGTCATAGCAAATTAAACAGGGTTTTCCTTTCCCCACGTAGCGGTGATATACATATTTGATGTATGATTCAACTTCCTCGATACTCATGTGTGATACTGTTTTGTGAATGAGAAATTTTCCTGCTTTTGCGGCCACGCTTTCCATCTCACCCTCTTTATCAATAAACTTATTATACTCTACCACCTCTTTTCTTAGCTGGCCGGTTGAAATAAGTATTGGCTCGATCCCTGAGAGTATGCCTCCTAGGCGATCCCTCATTTCATCATCTTGCATTTCAGTATTAAGGTAAATAACGTGATGACCGCCAAGAGCCACCTTGAGAGCTATGTCCATAAGCAGCGTAGTTTTTCCGGCTCCCGTATCTGCCAGAATCATATGTAAATCTCCAAATCGTAAACCTCCACATGCATCATTAAGTTCTTCGTAGGGCCACGGAATACCTACCGCTTTTTGAGGCGAGTTTGCCTTCTCCTTAATATGGTCAGTTAACCCTTCTAGAATAAAAGTTGGCTCAACATCATCAGTAGCCCCAATCTGAAAATCATCAACGATTCGATTTATTTCGTTCATGATTTGTAGGGGAGATTGATCAGCATTACTAAATTGGGCTGCGGCAATTTCTTTGGCTCGCTCAAAAGCGTCCCTTCTCAGAGAAAGCTTATAAAGGTCTTTACAGCATTCCCCAAAACCCTTCTTGTTGGATTGGGTAAAACTAACCGCCCCGAGATAATTGTCTATATCGTTGCCGTCTTTGTGGGTAATATTCCAGTCAGAAAGCTTCTGAGCCACTGACGTAGTATTAATTTCATTCCCGCCTTTTAAGAGGAGTACTATCGTGTTGAATATTTTTTTATTATAAATATCTACAAAGGACCTTTCGGTTAAAATCGGCGCTACGTCATAATAGTCCTGTTCTTTGTTTTTGCTTTTGAGTAAGTAACCCAAAGCCTGTTTCTCTAATCTAAGAGACTTAAGTTTATCTTCATTGAATTTTTTTTCTTCAGACATGTATTCTTTTTTCTTTATATTAATGTTACGTTAAATTCTTTTTCGATGTACTCCACCGATAGCTGCTCTACATCTTCCCTGTCTATTTCTATTAAGGTAAACCCATTCATTTCCAGCCACTCTGCTTTTTTAACATCCCTTTTAATGGAGTTAAAGTAATTTAATCGAGAGCCATGGAAAAATTTCACATATTCAGAGTGTTGCCTACCATTAACTTCTATTGCAATTTTTTTTGTCGCGTTTAAGAAGTCAACAGACATACGGGTTCCATAAACAGGAAACTCCTCAAAAACTATATGCTTTTTCCAAATTCCAGCAAGGAAGTTTTTAGCTGTAGTTTGTAATTTAGAACGACTTTTTTTGTTCCACTTAATGCGTTTCTTTCCAACGCTTTTGTAAACTAATTTTCCGTGAATATTTAAAAGTCTCATTTAAATAATGACTCTAGTGTCGCTTTAAATTTGTTGAAAAAATATCGAGTAACCTCAGGGTTCTCTTCAAAAAAACGAAGTAGATTATCTTCTCCTTGAAATTTTTCTTCTACATTATAACCTTGAGCGGTTAAGTCTTCTAAAGTTTCTTCATTGAAAGATATCCATGCGCCGCTTTTCTTTATCATCTCCCACGCACCTAATTGATTTATAATTTCGCGCTCTACCCAGACGCTTCCGTTTTCAGATTTGTATTTAATTGGGTACTCTACTACCTTTCCTACATTCTCAGTCATGGATTTGCGGATAGCGATTTTGCATAGGTGCCCGATTGCCTCATCTTTGTCCTTACCAAAAAATTTAGAGGATTTGTAATGGTTGCTTTGGAATTCTAAGATCCAATTAGCATAATGCTGAAGGGCGTTACCGCCCGAATTATTAGAAAGCTTTGGGTCTTCTTTGGCATAGGGGTTAATACTAACCTTACTTCTTACCTGACAAATACATAGGGCGATATGGCCATTGTGAGCGGTTCTGAGCGCGAGCCTTTTACATAATGTCGAAGTTAATAACGCGCCCCCCGCGACCTTGACGGCTTGGTCTAGGCCTTTTTCTGCATCGTCCTTGAGTATAAGGGCATCCATACTATCGATGATGAACATATACTTTAGGTTATCGGGATTTTGGTCGATGCAGTTTTTTATTAAAGCTCCAACGTTTTCAAAAATATTTCCAGAATATAAAAACCATTTGTCTTTTGATGTATCGATGCCTGTGGATTTAATAATCCTATCTGACATTCTTCCTTCAGCCTTAATGTAAACTACAAATGCGTTTTTAGTTTCTTTTTGAAAATTAGCTGCGAAGGTTAATGCACATGAAGTTTTACCACCACCTGCAACCCCGCTAAAAACATTAATCCCGGGATTTAATCCCCCGCCCATTTGTAGGTCGAGGTTTAGGCTTCCACTGGAGACACGGTAGTCCACTGCCTCGCTAAAGGAGTAGTGTTCGTCATCGCTCTGTTTTAGGTGCTTATAAAGGGCATCTACTGATCCTCCCATGGAGGCTTCTTCTTTTTTCTTACGTGGTGACATAATATTTAATCAAAAAAGTCTAAGGTGTTTTTGGGCTTTTTGTCAATTTTAAAATCTTCTCCAATTTTTTCTTTTTGAAAGTTATAATCTTTTACTACCTTTTCTTCAGTAGCCTTGTAAACTAAGCTGTGATCACTTAGGTAGTAAGATTGAAATTTAAGGAACCACGACAGGCTATACAGTTTGGGATAAGGAGGTAGAGTTTCCCAGAATTTTTTGTCAGGATACTTTTGAACTAGCTTTTTAGCTATAGCTCGTTCGTGGGGCCATCTACTTTGTGCTAGGTCAGGAAGAAATTTACTTACAATGTATTTAGTAAGAGTAGCTTCAGCTTTGGTTGACCTTTTTTTCATCTAGGTCGAACTCTACCATCTTTTGTACCAGTTTGTCAAATGAAACTTTAGGCGTCCACCCTAGCTCCTCTCTTATCGGGGTAGAATCACCAAGTAATAACTCAACCTCTGCGGGGCGAAAGAATTGTTTATTTATTTTAACAAGAACTGGATTTGGGATATTGAGTTCTTCAGCTATGTAATTTTCTAGATTGTAAGTTTCTTCTATTCCTGACCCATCCCAGTACCCTTTAATCCCTGCGGCGGAAAAAGCAAGCTCGACAAATTCTCTGATTGAGTGAGTTTCTCCGCTTGATAAAATATAATCTTTGGGTTCACTTTGGTTGATCATAAGCCAGACACCCTCAACAAAATCCTCGCTGTCACTCCAATCTCTTTTGGCGTCTAGATTTCCTAGTTGAAGGGATGATATTTTTTTATTATTTTTAATTTCGTGATTTATTCGAGCGACCCCTTTTGTAATCTTCCTTGTCACAAACTCTTCCCCCCGCTTTGTTCCTTCATGATTAAAAAGAATACCATGCACAGCAAAAATACCATGAGATTCACGGTAAACTTTTACAAGATGTCTAGCTGCCGCCTTAGAGGCACCATAGGGGCTTCGGGGTTTGATGGGGTGTTTTATGTCTTGGGGGGAATAATCTACATCGCCCCACTCTTCACTACTGCCAGCGCTATAAAAACGACAGTCTGGTTTAAATTTACGTATAGCCTCTAGACACCTAAGTACCCCGATGGCATTAGTGTCCATAACTTGAAGGGGCATATCCCAGCTACATCCCACAAATGAATTTGCTGCAAAATTAATAAAAAAATCTGGTTGGATGTCTTTTACAATTTTGTCCATGCTAACATCGTCTCCAAGGTCACCATAAATAAATTCAAAATTGGGGTTGTCTCTAAAATTATGGGTGTTTACAAAATTTGGGTTTGCACTTCGGCGCATCATTCCATAAACCCTTGCATCAGGAACCTCTCGAAGTAAATATTCAGCCATATTAGCTCCGTCTTGCCCTAAAACGCCTGTTACTAAAATTTTTGTCATCGTATAATTGTATTATAAATCATTAAGAAAGTCTACTAATTTTAACACCTTGTCTTCTTGTACTTGGCTGTGTAAGCCAACATACACCCCGTTCTTGTGTAGGTATTCTGCATTTTTAAATTTTTTATAATTGTCATATTTTTTGTAGCATGTATGTCTTAAGAGGTTTCCACTGATAATGGGGCGGTACTCAATTTTTTCTTCTTCGAGGTATTTTTTAATTGATTTTAATTTTCTTTTTTTCGATATGATTGGTAGACAAAATCCAACATCACTTCTATTTCTATCAAAAGTAGGGAGGAGATATTTTTTTGTGTCTAAATGGGAAGAATATAGGGTGTATAACTCTAATCGTCTAATTATATAGTCATGTATTCTTTCGAAATCCAAAAGACCCATAAAGGCCGCGATGTTTGTACTCCTGTAGTTACTTCCCAATAAATTAAAATCAAATAGAGGGTCAACAAGTCGATTGGAAAGAATCTTTCGATAATCTTTGGATAAATTGTATCTTCCAAGCTCCCGAGTCAAGCCGTGGCTTCTCGTAAGAATATAATAAACAAACTCTTCTTCATTACTGGCAAAAACCATACCCCCTTCTGAACCAGTGGTCGTTTGGTGCCCAAAATAGGTAGATGTTGAGCATGTCAGTTCAGAACAAATGTGTTTCCACTCACGATCCTCCTTGTCGAGATATGCTCCGAATGAATTTTCACAATTATCTAATTTTAGATCTACCCCATATGCATTGCATAGGGTTTTTAATCGGGGTATATCGGGGGTAATACCAATTAAAGAGGTCACAAAAACTGTGTTTACTTTTTTATGATTATCTTTAAGATAGGAGTCTAGAGCATCAATATCAATTGAAAAATCTTTTAAATTAATATCAATAAATTTAGGATTGAAGCCCACATTAATCCATGGGCTTACAGAGGTCTGCCATGTAACAGAGGGGAAAATTACTTCATTTTTGTTAGGCTTAAAATGTTTCGCATATTGTGCTATTAAAGTGTTAGCAGTTGAACCGCTGCTTACCATGAGGGCATATTTCGCCCCCGTGTATTCTTTCCATTTTTCTTCATAATCGAGAACATATTTATCTTGTGTCCATCGATTTTTGGGGTTAAGAAAAAATTTACATATCTTTATTCTGTCTCCCCATGTAAAATTGGAGTCATTTAAAAACCAGTTAAACATTTTATAATTTCTTGTAGCTATACGTTATACCTATATCATGATCGTGAATATTATAATATTGCCAATTATAATCTACCCAATGTGAAAATACTTCCTTTTTATAATAGGTGAGGGGCTTAAAAATATCAAAATCTTCTGTTTTTAATATATCATTTTCTATTAGAATTAGTTTCCTGTTAACTCGTGGGTAGCATTGGGCTATATTCATCATCCCGCTATTTACGCCTATAAAAATTTGACTTGAAGCAATTAACTGGGCACTTTCCCACATCCCAAACCCGCGCCTATCTATGAACGGGGTATCTTTATCGCTTGGTCCTCCTACTTGATAGATAGAATAGCTTTTGTAGTTTTGAGCTATTTGATCAATAACATGATCAGGCATTTCCCCGCCTTCGGATTTTCCTGTGGTATGAACAGTAACGATCCCCAATTTTTCCCCCTGTAACTCTTCGAAACGGTAGAGCCGTGGGTGTCTTAATCGAACACGGGAGATATTAAATAGCTGCTTAAATCTATCGGGTTGAGAAACGTATGATTTTTCATCTTGGAATTTTATTAAACCTATGCGGGGCTGATCACCCTCTTTAAAAAAAAGTTGGTTTTTGTAAAGGTCTATTGCAACACTTACCGTTCCATCCATAACTCCCCCACTGGTAGGACCGACTCTTTCGACATATGGATTGTGGTCGTAAACCCATAGATGCTGCAAATCTACTAATTTTTTTCCAAAACTATAATAATAATTTTCAGGCATAGAGGCAAATTGTATCTTGTCTCCTATACCTCCCCCACTGTTAACAATGCCAACCTTGCCATCCTCGGGCGGCTGTATCTGCATGGCATTATCTACGCCTCGCATTATGACAGTTTCATCATGATTTTCTGAAGGCATATTTTATTTGTATCCTAGTTTTTTTTCATTAAATTTTTCTTCAGGAAAAAATTTTTCTTGTAGTGCTTTTTTGGCTAGAAACCTTTCGTAGTTGCACCTATCTACATAGCTAGCTAAAACCCCATCTTCCTTGGCGTCTTCAACCGCTTCAAAAATTTTTCTGTTAGCTTCGTACAGGTTTTTATAATGCACTGAATTCATTACCTCGTTCCATTTATCGTTATCATCAACTTCATCAATGACACGAGTCACGCAGCCAGCGTAATTTGCGAAATTCTTTTTTGGATCTATCTCACATTTTATTTGTAAGATGGACAAGTAGTCGAAGGCATAAGCTTCACTGACTGCGAGATTAATCATTTTTTATTCCTGTAGGGCTTTGACCTTGGCTCGGTATGTATTAAATGGCCCAACGTATGAGGTGTCTTTCTGGATTTTATCTCCGCTTTTGAAATACTCTTTAATGCTCCAATCAAAACGATTTTCAAGTATTTCTTCAAAGGGTTGTTCTAAAACCCGATATCTATAAAGGTCTTTAAGGTTAACCTCAAGCTCTACGACCTCTAAAAAATACTCAGGCCAATCAGTTGTCTTCATATATTCTGCAAGTGAATCTAGTGTAAAATCTAAGCCTAGGGTATTTTGACAAAAAATTCTAAACTGTAATCGCTGAGACTCATGAAATTGTAAAACATCATTTCCAAACTGCTGGTAAAGCAAGTTACAGTGATTTGACCGACCATAAACATAATAATACTTTACGGGGTGCAGTAGGGCTGAATTCACTGGGTCATCAAAACGAACACTCGTCACGCATTCTTTTTTTTCTTCTTCGGAATAATTTTTTGCTTGATTTACAATTCCATTTAAACCCCAGTGCGGGGTTTGAAAATAAAACATGTGGTCAAAATATTGTGCTAAATAAACTTTTCCAGCCATTGCAATAGCCCCCACCTTTTGTTTGTGGAGCTCTTTTATCTCCTCTCGTAGCTGCTCAACCCACTTTATAACCAGTCTGTCGGGAGAATCTAGGGTCACAAACCAATCCCCATTTTTCATGGGCCCTTGGCGCAAAAACTCATTCATTTGAAAGTCGTGATCATTTGTCCATCTGCGCTGAAGGATTTCGCCTTTTCCCTTCCGCTCCTGAAGGAGTTCAAAAGTCCCATCACTGGAATAGCCATCAACAAAAACAAGACCATCAAAATATTGGTGAGTATCCTTGGTCATTTCATCGATATCTTTAAGGCGATTTTGTGTTATTCCACAAAGCCATAACTTCATTTCACGTTTTTCACTCATAATTTATAATTGGTAGGGGTTTATTGGTAATTTTATAAAAATTTTCATTAAATTTCAATTTATTCTCTTTATATTCCCACGAATAGCTGCATCCATTGTCTCCCCAGCGTAATTTCTGGTATTCAACTTTAGCTTTACCGTTGCTGTGAAGCCAAGTCATGTGTTTAACGTGGGCAATTACCTTGGGGACTTCGAGGTTAGACAGTTTTTTATAATCACTTCCATCTGTATAAATAAAATCATCATCATAATACAATTCTTTTAATCCTGCATGTGTATTTACTTTAAAAATTCTAGGAGGACAAAATCCATCCACCCACTGTTTACCATCAAAGATATAGTTTTTGTAATTAATTTTAAACCAATCTACAAAGGGATTGGCTTCTACAAAGGCTAATATCTTTTCTATTTCATCAATAGTATAAAGCTCATCCAGCCCTAATGTCCATACGTAATCTACATTTTCTTGGAGTACGTTTTTTAGGCATACATTTCTAGCTTCGTGCTCTCTAAGATATTCGGTTGAAAAGTTATAATAGTCTATTGTTCCATCGTCATGTTTTTGTTCTAAAATTTTAGCTGTACCATCACTTGATTCGATAGGCAGGTGAAGCTCTTTGTTTTCTTTAAAGCAGTTATGGATAAAACTGCAGCATAACTCGTGTTCGCTCTGTTTTTTTAAAATTTCCCAAGGCTTTAGGCAGTCCTCTAAAAACTGGGCACAGTTATACGCTGAGGCTATCAATCCTATCTTCATTTTTATTTGGGAGTTTTTCAAGTAGGATTCTTTTAGCAACATTTTTTGGTAAATACCAAGAAGCTATTTTTCTGGCCTCTTTCATATCTACCTGACTTAAGTCAAAGTTTTGTATTTTGATACGACAGTCCAGTGGGTCGCCGGCTTCATACATCGGAAGTATATTTCCCCATATTTCTTTTTTAATTTCTATGTCAGCACTTAAGCAGGGTGTTCCCATTAATGCGCCTTCAATTGGCTGCATTCCTAATCCAGTATACAGTTCTGGAGCTATTAGTAGTCTGGCTTTTTTTATAAGCTCGTTGACTTCCGCTCTGTCTAACCAACCAAAGTTTTTTACCTTAATATTTGGGGCGATAGAAGAAAAAATTTGTGGCGGGCACTGTTCTCCAGAAAAATATATTTCAATATCTGTACCACTTATAGCCTGTAAAACAGTAACAATATTTTTGATCGGGTCAAGAGGTCTACCAAAATAGTATATATAATTTCCTCTTTTTCTTTTCTTATAATTATCTTTTAGTGGATATTCATAAGATAATGCTGGTATGCCAACATTTTCGGAATCTAATCCAGTAAATTCTTTAAGTACCCGACTAGTTTCATTCGAGATGGTCATTAACTTATAGCATTTTTTATATATTGGCCTTTCATTGTTTACTAAATTGCTATCGTATATTGAAAAATAACCATTTTGATGGCTGTAACCCATATCTAGTATCAAGCAGTATAAAGGTTTTTGCGTCCTTTTTCTTTCTTCCTCTGCGTGTTCGATTTGCGATCTATCTATATTAAAAATAATATCATATTCACCATCATCAACAATTTGGTGGCCTAATTTTTTCCATTCATTTTCTAGAACTTCTAAATATCCACCGGGAGTTTCTTTATAACCAAAAGTTTTAATTTTCATAAAATATCTTCCAATTTTTTACAAACATAATCAATTTCTTTTGGGGTTATTCCCGGATACATCGGTAAACTTAATTCCATGGACGCCTGTTTCTCGGCCACTGGAAAGTCTCCCCTTTTGTGCTTTAGATGCTTATAGGCTTTTTGGAGGTGTATGGGCTTCGGATAATGAAGAGCGCTTTGAACCCCCTCTTTAAGCAACTCGGCTTGAACTTTATTTCTGTTTTTAATGAAGATGGGAAAGATGTGGTAGACGCAGCGAGTGTTTTCTTTGACTTGTAGCATCTTGACTTTTCCATTCTCTGCTAAATTAACCCTATATCTATGCGCGGCTTTGATTCTCTGGTCAGTCCATTCGTCTAGGTAAGGTAGTTTAATATTCAAGGCTGCGGCTTCTATCTCACTCATTCTGTAATTATATCCTACTAAAGAGTGATAGTACTTTTTGGTTTGTCCGTGATTTACTAAGCACTTCATTAATTCGTAAAGGTGTTTGGAATTAGTAACTACAGCGCCCCCCTCTCCACAGGTTCCTAGGTTTTTGCCGGGATAGAAGCTGAAGCACGTCAGCATAATTTGAGAGGCAATTTTTTTTCCATTAAGGTCTGCTCCGTGTGCCTGTGCTGCATCGTTTATTAATACAGCGTTACTATGATTTGCTAGAACTTTTAAGCTTAATAAATCACATGGATTGCCATAGAGACTCGTGGGGAGTATGAATCGTGTTTTAGAATTTATTTTTTTAACAGCTTCCTCAAAGTCCATATTTCCAGTCCAATTTACATCTACGAACTTATGTTTTAAATCTGGACAATAGGAAATGGCTTCGCTTGTAGCTATGAAGCTGTTGGGGGTAGTTAATACTTCACCTTTGTGCTTATAGCATGAAAGAGCTACATGTAATGCAGAGGTTCCACTACTTGTAGCCACACAGTATTTTGCATCACAATACTCTGCAAAAGCCTGTTCGAAGGCTTCCACTCTTTTTCCGGAAACATAAGCCGTATTGTCAATAATATCAGAAAATTCTGACATTAATTTTTTCTTTATATATTTATTTTGTTGAGATAAGTCTAAGAATTTAACTTTCATTTAATTTCCTTTTACTCGCGCTGGGTTTCCACAAACGATAGACTCTGGAGGTACATCTTTGGTAACTACAGACCCTGCGCCGACTATCGCGCCCGCACCTATAGTGATGCCACATAAAATTGTAGCATTAGAGCCAATCGATGCCCCTTTTTTAATTACTGTTTTTTCTAAAGTCCAGTCGCCCTCTTTCTGTTTGCTCCCATTTTCGTTGCAGGATTTGGGTTTGCGATCATTAATAAACATTACTCCATGACCCACAAAAACGCCATCCTCAATGGTAACCCCGTCACAAACAAAGGAGTGGCTAGAAATTTTGCAACTTTTACCGATGACGGCTCCCCGCTGGATTTCTACGTGAGCACCTATTTGTGTTTCATTTCCAATAGTACATCCATAGATGTTACAAAAGCTATAAATATTTACGCCTGTACCTATCTTCGAGTCTTTAACATTACTGTACATCAAATGGCTCCCCTTTTAACCCAATGGATTTATTGGTGGCTTCGATTAATTTAACAACCTTTTTACCTAGTTCGGGACCAGAAATACATTCTGCTCCGTTCATACATTCGCAAAAATGCTTGATTTCTTCTTCAATTGCCTCGGTGTGTTCTAGCTTGGGGCAAAACATATCTCCTGACCTATAGTCAAAAACACTGTCGTCATAGCTTACGCTTTTATCATAGATCATAATTTTTTCTGAGGGCTTGTTATCATTGTAAACAACCATCCTCTCATCTCCGTTAAGGATTAAATTACGAACCTTAATTGGGGAAAACCAACTTACGTGGATATGGGCTGAAAAGCCATCCTCATATTGAACAGAAATATTGGCAACATCTGCGTTGCCTTTCGGGGTGTGGCTTGAACCCACTGCTGATAAAAATAGTGGTTTTCTATCTCCAATTAAATAACTCAAGATAGAAAAGTCATGGGGAGCTAAGTCCCACACGACATTAGAGTCTCGTTGAAAAAGACCAAGGTTAATCCGGCAAGAGTCTAGGTGCTTTAGGTCACCAAGGTGATTGGAATCCACAAGTTCCTTAAGTTTCCTTACCGCCCCAGTGAATAAAAAGGTGTGTGCAACCATTATCACTAGATTTTTGGATTTTGCAATGTCCATTAAAACGTCGCACTCTTCTGCGTTCATGGTCATTGGTTTCTGTATCAAAACGCTCCTTCCAGACTCTAGCACTTTTTTTGCGAGCTCAAAATGAGTAGAAATGGGAGTGGCAATGATGACCCCTTCAACCTCTCGGTGTCGTTCTAGTGCTGATTCTAAATCAGAATACAGAGATGTGGTCACCGATAGCTTGTTTAAGGCCTCGGGGCTTTTATCTACAAGGAATTCAAGGTCTGCACCTTTTAATTTTTGTATATTCCTTACGATATTGGGTCCCCAATAACCGCAACCGACTAGTCCTAATTTTTTATTCATGCCAAAGTTTTAGATTATGTTCAAATGTTGGATATTTTTTTAACTCTTCTACATTTAATGCAACAGCATTCTCTCTCTTTTCTGGAGGTCTAATTTCTTCCCACTGCTCGCGCCAGATATCTTCATTAACTTTAATTCTATTTTCAAAGTTCATGTAGCCCAAGTGAAAAACATACACTGACTGTTCTTCTAGCGCAAGTAAGTAATTTTTTAAATTTGTTGGATTCCCTCCCTGTAGATAATGCTCATGTCTTACGAGCTTTCCATCGGGGTAAATTAATTCACTTGAATCACTTTTTGATGGATCAAATTTGCCGTTAGGCAGTCGGGCAAAATCTACGACACCTCTCTCTAGCCCCTCTTTGTGAAGAAACCATTGAAAACTTACATTGGCTTCTGGGTCCCATCGAATTTTTTTCTCGCTCCCCCAAAGGTCTAAAACAGGAATAAGGTATGCATCATGAGGGGCAAACCTCAGAGAGTAAGCTAGCTGTTCCCAGTTCTCTCGCTGCCTGAGCGGGATTCGTTGGTCTAATCCAAGAAGAATCTTAAATTCTTGAGTAGTATTTTGAAGGGCTAAATTAAATAATTTTCCATCAATGCAGGGGTCGTCATAGCTTACGCTGGCAGGGATGGTGGTGAGATTTCCATAGGTCTTTTTGAGTTCCTCGAAGGCTTCCCACGTGTCGTCGTCACTCTTGTTTATTGAAATGACTACCTCTTGGGCAAAAAGGCAGAAGTTTTTAACTGCATCTTTGTAATCAAAGTTATTTTTAATTACATTAAAAGCAGTACTATAAATAGACAGCATATCTCATTATATGCCTTCTGCCGGAAGAATGAAACTATTTTTTAAGAAGATTGTCGAGTTTTTCTTCAATCCTGTTAAATCGATGATCTATGCGTTCTACAAAGGTTTGGAAGTCATCTTTGGAGACATACTTCTCTGGCATCGAGAGGGCTAGGTTGGTATGTTTCTCTAGTAGGGACTCCATGTCCTCAATATGTTTTATAAGTAATTTTTCGTGATTTGATTTGATTTCGTTGATGTGACCCAAGATAAGCTTCATTAGCCACCCACCCAGAAACATAATCGTGCCAAAGGCAATATTTAGAATAATTTGTGCATCCATCATAAGCTTAACTCTAATTACACCAAAAAATTATTAGTTATTTAAATTTTTTTTATGTATTTTTTCGCTATTATAAAGGGTCTAGCTAGGGGACTAAAATGAATTTTAAATTTAAAAAAGAAGATATTTGGTGGGGAATCCGGCTTTTGATACTGGTTACTATTTTGGCGGGAGTTTTTAGGTTCGGGTATCGGGTCTTTCTCGTGGACGGGGCATCTATGGACCCGTCTATTGATGATAAGGACGTTATTCTCGTTAATAAGCTGTCCTATGATCTACAGAGCCCTGATCGGGGAGATGTGGTAGCTTTTTGGCACTGGGGATTCGGGGAGTTTTTAGTTAAGCGTGTTGTTGCTCTTCCTTATGAGGTCGTGGAGATAAGGAGGGGTGTTATTTATGTAAATGGCCGAGAATTTATAGATGAATTTAACTGGGAAGGCCTTGGCTTTAACGTGAATGAAGGTCCGTTTACCTTGGGACCACAAGAGTATTGGGTGGTAGGAGACAATCGGGACGTGTCATGGTGGGGGATAATCTACGAAGACGATATACTAGGCAAGGTGAAATAAATTTAGCTGCTCCATTTAGTTATCGTATAGGTTGCAGACGGTTGGTAACTGTAAATCATTTTTTCTAAATCCCTGATCACTTTACGCAGAATTTTTCTTTCGGCTTCATTTTTGGAGTCTTTCATTTCCCGCCTGTACCTTTTTACTAATTGTATGAGTAAGGTATCCATCTAGATTTGGTGGAAGCGGCGGGGATCGAACCCGCGTCTTTAGAGCCGTCTGCTCAAATGTACTACAAGCTTAGTCGGTGTTAGTACTCGCTTGGCATGTCACCGACAAACGGCCTGTACGAGTTTTGGAGCCGATTTTTTATACTAGACGGTCTCTACCTTACAACTAGTTTTTGCTCGCTGTCGTCGCCCTAGCTCTTTAACGAGCATCCAGAGTAGGACGGGGCAGAACTATGCTGCCAGCGCGACCTCTTCAGTCCAACCGAAACGAGCGAGAATCTCGTCTGCTTCAGCTAGTGAAGGGGCCATGTCAACGTTATTGTTGGCATTTAGGTTTTTTGACAGTTTTTTAAAGAGGCCAGCTATCATCCTCTGCTTGCAATTTGGCGTAAGAATCTAAATCGAATCCAGTACGCTCCCATAAGTTTATTACACTTAAAAGTCATCTTCTAGGACACCTGAACTTTGATAATCCTTCACCTTTCTTTCGAAGAAATTGGTCATTGCCACTGCATCTACGACCTCTGAAAGCCACGGGAAGGGATTTTGGTCGCTGTCGAATTGAAAGTCAATTCCAATTCCCTCAAGCCGTCGATTGCCGATGTACTGCATATACTCAACAAACATATCCGCATTTAATCCTAGGATTCCTCGGGGAAGAACATCGTGAGCATATTTTACTTCAAGCTCTACAGCTTTTTTGACATGCTTCACTGTTTCTTCTTCGAATTTTTTTGTCCACACCGATGGGTATTGTTTTTTAATTGTATTAATTAAATAGGTTCCAAATTGTATATGTAAACTTTCATCTCGCAAAGTATATCGTATTTGATCGGAGAGTCCCGGAAGTTTGTTCTGTCTACCAAGGGCTAGTAACATGGCAAAACCACTAAAGAAAAACGTACCCTCGCATACAATATAATATGTAATTAAATTTCTTAAAAACTCCCTTTTCCCCTCTACCGTCTTGATGGAAAAATCGGGTCGATTTATATTCGTGGTAATCTCCATCAAAAAATCATCCTTAGCCTTAATCGATGGGATATTTAAATAAGCTTCATATACTTCATTAACCCTGAGAGAGTAAGAGTCACAACAAGTAACAACTGTCCAGTTATGGAGAGACTCTTCATAAGCTTGTCGCATAATGTACTGACCGCACTCAGCATCAGTTATCCACCTCGCAACATTAAGAAGCAGGTTGTTGCCAACTAAGGATTCACTTCCAGCAAAAAAACCGAGACATCTTTTAACAAGTAATTTTTCATCTTTGCTTAGTGTTCCGTTTTTCCACTGCTCAATGTCATCACTCATGTTTATTTCGGAAGGGGACCAGTTGTTGGCTACCCCCTTGAGAAACAAGTCCCACGCATATTCGTGTTTGTGTGGTAAAATTTGATTTACCCCACCAACTTCTTCTTCCAACAAAAATCCCGTTTTACTCATTACTGACAACTTTCACATGTTCCGTCTATATTACAAGACGCAGCAGTAGGCTCAAGAGAATTAGTATCACCTGAGTTACTATCACCACCGTTACTACTAGGCGCAGTTGCTTTCTCGATTTCACTGGCACTTCGATTCCTTAGATAATACGTACTCTTGAGTCCTTTATTTTTAGCATAAAAATACAAATCATGCAAATATTTTAAAGAGGTAGTTTTATTAAATAAATTTAAAGACTGACCCATATCAATCCACTTTTGTTTGGCAGCAGCACCATCAATAAGCTTGAATTGGTCGTGATCAAAGGCTGTACGGAACCGATCCTTAAGGTCTGGGGGGATATCTCCATTTAAACGGCTGAGATCGCCATCTACGTCCTTTATGGCATCAATCATGGCTTGGTTCCAGATCCCTCTTTTGCGACATTCACCTATAAACCACTCGTTTATAATGGTTAGATTACCGCTTTTATTTTCATAAACAAAAAGGACAGAAAAGTCAGGTTCTATGCACGGGGAACACCCTTGTATGTAAGATATGGTGGCCGTCGGGGCAATAGCCATGGTATTGCTGTTACGCATTCCGTTTTCTGCAATGTGCTGACGAAGATATTTCCACTCTACTTCGGGGCAGAATTTTTTACCCCTATGAATGATAGGTTTTTCATCGAGAAAAACCATAAGCTCTTTATAGGTGTCAATGGGTAATATATTTTGATCCCAAAGTGACCCTTCGTAAGTGGAGTAGGACTCTTTTTCTTTAGCAATCTTACTGGAATTCAGAATACAGTGATAAGAGATAAATTCATAAAGTTCATCAGAAAATTTAACAGCGTCATCGCTAGAGAAATTAACCTCGTAAGAGTGAAAAACATCAGCCCACCCCATACTTCCAGCACCGACTGGCCGGTGGCTCATGTTAGCTTTCTCAGCTTCTTTGGTGGGGTAAAAATTTAAATCAATTACATTATCCAGCATCCGCATTTGAGTGGCGATGGTCTTAGCTAAAAGTTTAAAGTCTAATTTACCATCTTTCTTAAGATGCTCTTTTAAATTAACTGAACTCAAATTGCATACGGCAGTTTCTCCGATCTCAGTTTTTTCACCGTTCTTAAACTTTGACGGTTTGGTATGCAAAAAAATCTCGGTACATAGATTCGAGCTATTAATAACTCCCAAATGTTTATTCGAATAACGGAAGTTAGCATTGTCTTTGAAGGTCATCCAAGGGTGACCTGTCTCAAACAGTGTTCGTAGCATTTTTTTCCACAAGTCTTTTGCCTTTATGATCCTGTGATTGGGTAGCTCCCCCTCATCGGCCATAAGGCAGTACTTCTTGTATTTTTTATTAAAATCTGTTCCGCACAAATTATGCAGGTCTACGTCTGAGGGGGAAAATAGATACCATTCCCCGTCTTTTTCTACTCGATCTAAGAATAGGTTTGGAATCCAGTTGGCGGTATTAAGATCATGGCATCTACGTCGTTCATCTCCCGTGTTTTTCTTTAAATCAAGAAAGTCTTCGAAATCTAAATGCCATGGCTCAAGATACGCACAGCCAGCCCCCGGCCTTTTGCCTCCTTGATCTACTGCAATTAGTGTGTCGTTGTAAATTTTAAGCCATGGAATTAAGCCAGAAGACTTACCATTAGTGCCTTTAACATAAGAATTAGAAGCACGGAAGTTAGTAACATCGAAGCCAAGACCTCCAGCGTACTTGCTTTTTCTAGCTTCTTGCCACAGACCTTCAAATATGCCATCAATGGAATCGTCGAAAGTATTAAGGTAGCAACTAGAAAGCTGGCTATGGGTACTGCCACTATTAAACAGAGTAGGAGTTGAACAACATAAATGAAACTGAGACAGTACCCCGTAAAATTCAATTGCTTTTGATTCTTTATTTTTTTCATTTAGAGCTAGTCCCATTGCTACACGCATCCAAAACGCCTGAGGTGTTTCCATGCGGCGGCCACTCACGTTGTGAAGATACCGGTCATATAAAATTTGTAAACCTAAGTATTTAAATTTTAAATCCCGGCTTAACACTAGAGCATCTGATAGTTTGGTAAGATCAAAATCTAGTAATCTCTCATCTAAAATTTCTTCTTGGACAAGTTTTTTGGTATTTCTAATAAATGCTAATTTATATTGATGTTCAAAGGCGTCGCTATCTCGGCTTTCCCCGAAAACTTCTTTGTGGATGTTAAAAAGTAATAACTTAGAAGCAACGTAAGAGTAATTGGGTTCCTTTTCAATTTTTTGTCGTGCGCTTAAGATAAGTGCTTTATCTATTTCTTTGGTAGTAATTTTATCATAAAATTGAACGTGCGCATCTAATACAACTTCACTAGCTGATACATTATCAATATCTTCACACGCTCTTTCAGCGCACAAGTTTATTTTGTTAATGTTTAGTTTTTGAAGTCTGCCGTTCCGTTTTTTTACGTGAATTTGTTTATCTGACATCTTGAAAGCCTTTATACATACCCATTATTACATGAGTTTTAAGAAAAAGAAAGAAAAAAAAACACTAGGGTGTACTTTTTGTCAATTGCGTCTTTTA
>Ga0315327_10000167_pt1 | contig 30406 bp, 26 predicted proteins | sample M110032315metaG_FD_203460 | JGI IMG/M metagenome (GOLD analysis project Ga0315327, IMG submission 203460) | Ammonia-oxidizing marine archaeal communities from Monterey Bay, California, United States - M1 100m 32315 | ecosystem: Environmental > Aquatic > Marine > Coastal | place: USA: California... | reverse complement strand
TTACTTTTTCTGTTAGCTGCTCTGACCATTCAAAAATGGCTCAGACCGGACCCACTAGTTGTAATAGGTGGCATAGGAGGTGAAGGAGGGCAGCAAACTTCAGTAAAAAAAGCCTTCAGAATACTGTTCTCATCAAAAATAGGGCGCCTTTCTGTTGGATCCATGGTTGTCGGACATGTGGTCATGGTTGGAGTTATGACAATGACACCGTTGCATCTCAAAGATGGTGGTCATCAACTCGAAATAGTTGGCTTTGTGATATCGCTTCACATAATAGGCATGTACGCATTCTCACCACTTGTAGGTGCTCTAACCGGAAAGATTGGAGCAAAAGCTGTTATCGCTCTCGGTGGAGCATTTTTAGTGATCGGATCTGAACTCGCATCTCACACCGAACCTCAAGATTCACTTGGTGTTTTCATGGGTCTTTTCCTCATAGGTCTCGGATGGAGTTTCGGATTAGTCGCAAGCTCAGCACTGATTGCAAGTGAATTTGATGGTCCGGAAAAAGTTCGAATCCAAGGTTTAGCGGATCTCTCGATGACGGCAGCAGGGGGTCTAGCAGGTCTTGGTTCTGGATTAGTGGTAACAGTGACCGATTATCAAACCCTGAGTCATTACAGTGCATTTCTGGGTTTGTATCCACTAATGACCGTAGTATTTTTCTTCCTCATCGAGAAAAAGCGACGAAATTCATTAAGAGAACGTCTCTAGTCCAATCAAATCAGTAGAGAAGTTCCAAGAACAGTAAGAATTGCACCAAACCATGCAAACGGAACAGGCATTTTTTTCGTAACTATTGATTGAAGAGGTAATAGTAAAACCGGCGTAGTAGCTGAAAGTATGGAGACAACACCTGCGTCACCGTTACCAAGGGCGTAAAGAAGAAGAGTCATTCCGCACACCATTGCTATCAGGGCACTGGAAGCCAATTTGAACGGATCATGTTTAAGAAGGGGAGTTTTCTTTACAGAACGGGTTAACTTGTCGGTCAGGTTAGGAACTAGCCACATGGCTGCTGTGGCAATCAGAGCTCTCAAAGCTGCAACAGTAAGTGTGTCCGCACCATCGTCCAAAATTGGTTTTGCTGCTAAGGCGCCTCCGGCTTGTCCTAATGCACCTATGGCAGCCCAAAAAATTCCTACAAAAAGAGAACCTTGAATACGTTCAAACACTCCTGTTTCTTCAGAGGGACTTCCATATACGACTGCCAAGGTGATACCGAGAAGAATAAGAGCAGAACCAGTGAATGAAGATACAGACAGTCGTTCTTCAAAGAAAATCGCTCCACCTATTGCCGCCATTGGCGCATTCAAGGTAAAGAGCATTCCGGTTCTTCGCGGTCCGATCCTGGCCATAGCTGTGAATAAAGCGACATCGCCGACAAAGATTCCTATAAGACCCGATACGGCTACGAGCGCAGTGTCGCTAAAATTTAAAGTATTCCAACCACCTGAAATTGTTGCCGCTATCACGAGCATGACACTGACATAGAGCATCCTTATCCGGCAAAATCTCGCACCTCCGAGACGGCGCGAAGGTTCCGCAGCGATCAAACTGCTTAAAGCCCATGAGGTCGCAGCAAGTAGAGCGGCAAGTTGATAAGACAGAAACTAAAGTAGACACGCATAGAAGGAAAAATGCAAAAGCGGGCAAATGAAAGGTAAATACTATAGATTCATCTAACCTTCAAGAGTGAAATCAGCGAGGCATCTCAAAGTTTTAACAGCTCTCTTAATTAGCAGTTCTCTTTTATTTTCACAGTTAGAAACGGTTGCAGCAGATGTAATAACCGTTGAAACGGGATATCCAACGGAAGGTCTGGAAGATCTTATTTGGGCTGCTGAATATCTAGGATATGAAAATCCCGGAGAGCTACAAAAGGCAGGTGTGGAAGTTCTACGGTTCTTACTTGTAGCCATCGCTCAGGTAACCGGCGATGACTGTGAAAGCAACCTAGGCGAAGACCTTGACCCAACAGGACCGAATCGGTATAAAACGGTTTGGAATGAACAAGAAGTAGAAGCTCTTAACTGGGTATCTGATTATTACTGTCTAAGCGAATCACAAGCACAGATGCTTGGTGGAAGTGTTCTCACATTTCTGGCTGGAATTGACGCCTCTCTAAATGAAGGAAACGTGGCGAAAGTTGATTCGACGGAAACTGTTGAAAGTAGTAATAAAGAAACTTCAGATATAGAACCGATCCAACTTGCTGTCTCAACAGGAATAGATTCAGCAAAGTTGAATTGGGAAACAACGGAAGAGTTCCAACAAGAAGGAACAGAATTCACGATTCGCTATCGACAGACTTATCCAGCTCCATATGAACTCGTAGCGGAACCAAACATCTCCGGTGAGATGCTTTTTATGAGCGACAGGGACGGAGATTGGGAACTATATACAGTTAACGCTGACGGAACCGGTCTGAAGCAAATAACTAACAATGAAGTGGATGACTGGTCTGGCGTTTACTCACCTGATGGAACAAAGATAGCTTTTGACGCCAAGCACGGTACGGCGCCAGGGGACATTTTTGTTGTTAATGCAGATGGAACGGATTTAAAAAATCTGACTAGCAGTTTCGCCGAAGACGCGTTTGCGACATGGTCACCTGATGGAAAGCAGATAGTTTTCGAAAGAAAAATAAATAATACCTACCGCCTCCACATAATGAACTCCAATGGCAGTGGATCACGACTGTTGAACGAGATTGATACAGGAGGATGGTCTGTACCAGCTTGGTCACCTATAGGAAGCAAGATAGCTTTTTCCGGCCGAATGGATGGGGATACTGAAATTTATATTCTCGACACTCAAGATGATTCCATAACGCAAATAACGGATAATGAAGGCTTTGGTGATGCTTGGCCTACATGGTCACCTGATGGGACAAAGCTCGCTTTTTTGAGCAACAGCGATGGATCTCAGAACATTTTCACAATAAATCCGAACGGTACCGATCGACGTCAAGTAACTGACGATGATTTTTCGAAAACTGAACCTGCATGGTCGGCTGATGGAAAGTACATTTCATTCACAAGGTCAGACGGAGTAAATAGTTCAGGCAGGAGTCAAAGCGAGATATTTCTGGTCACAACAGATGGTGTAGAAACATTTGGACCTATTACTGTTGGAGAACAGACGAATTGGAAACCTGTAACTTCAACTACTGTTACTAAATCATCGGATAGAAATAAGCAGATAATCGATTCAGATATTCCAAAAATAACTCCTCTTATAGTTGGTGCAGAGGAAGAAAAACCTGGGGACACGTCTTTTCAAGTCGGAATATTAGACGGTGACAATCCTCTACAGAATCAATTCTGTGGTGGAGCTTTGATAAAACCTGAGTGGGTTCTAACTGCAGCCCATTGTCTTGTCGATGAGGGTACTGGATATCTTCAGGCATCTGAATTAAAAGTTGCAGTTGGAAGGAGTGAGCTTTCAACAGTTGGCAAGGAAGACATTTTTGAAGTTAAAGCTATGTACCCTCATCCCGCCTACGACAGAAACGTAAATAATGACATAGCACTAATGCGCTTATCTAAGCCTGTGCCTTCACAAATGGCTACGCCGATACCTTGGCTTGATGATCCGATACTGCCGACTGACGGAACTCCAGTCCTTAAAACAGGGTGGGGTAGTATGGATGTGGTTAATGAGGGACCGTATCCCGACGCTCTTAAATCGACTATCGCAAACGTAATTGGAAGTCACGATTACGACTTCTGCGGTTCTGATACTGATTTCGTAGCTGTGAGTAGAGTTTGTTCTAATTCCCCTGCACGAAAAGGAGCTTGCTCTGGAGATAGCGGTGGTCCAAATGTGGTAGAAGTTGACGGATATTGGTTCTTAGCAGGAATTACTTCATATGGAATGACGGATGACACGAACAAGTGTGCAGAGGATGTGGAAGTAATGACGCGAGTTAGTTATTACGAGAAATGGATAACTTCGCACGTTGGTTGGCAATGGACGTGGATATCCGGAATAGAAGGAAATGAATACGAAATAGAAAATCTTGAAAGTAACTTGAGTTATATTTTTCAAATACTCGCCCAAAATGGATCAGCTAAAACACCATATTCTGAGCCAATTATTACTCAAATTGAAACTCCAAGAACGACGCTGTCAGATGCACCGTTTGCACCTGTCAATGTTGAGGCTGAAAGCAAATCCGGAGAAGTTCTAATCAGTTGGGAATATGCAGAAAAATTAAATGGAGTCAGTTTCTCGATAGAACATTATGAACCAGAAGGGTTGACGAACACACCTCTCAGTATCCGGCCAGATGAGACCCGTGGAAGTGCTGACAAGGGTGGGAAGTACACTCCCGAAAAAATGATCATAGGCGGGGGGAAAGCTGAAATTTCAGATAATTCCCACATCGTAGCTCTCCTAACTCCTGGAGTAACAGACGCAACACAGGCACGGTTTTGCGCTGGAAGTTTAATTGCTCCGAGATGGGTGATTACCGCAGCTCATTGTGTTGACGGAGGAAAAACGTCATCGAATATAGAAGTCGCAACTGGAGTAGCAGATCTGTCAACAGTGCAACAACAAGATCGCTTACAGGTGAAAGAAATACATATACATAACGGGTACTTATCGGATCCTTTAACACATGATCTGGCCCTTCTCGAACTTTCAACACGTGTTAGTTCAACTGAAGCAAATTGGCTTCCCTGGGAAACAAACATACAACTTCCCTTAGATGGAACTGAAATAAAAACAGCCGGTTGGGGATCAACAATTGCTGGCGAAGCAGAAAAAGAAACGATATTACGTGAAGCACAAGGCTCAATTCTTTTTAACCCAGGTACGAACCGGTGCGGACAGTGGTCGACATTCGACCCATCACAGTGGCTTTGTGTGGGCGGAGAAGATGGAATAGGTTCATGCCTCGGAGACGGAGGAGGTCCTGTAACCACAGGATCAGTATTGCCAGTATTGATCGGAGTCATAGCTTGGGGACCAGCGGGTGATTGCGCCAGCACGCGGCTTCCAAATGTGGCGGTGAGGCTAAGCACTTACGATGACTGGATATCGCAAAAGGTAGGAACTCCATGGAAAAAAGCTCAAGGAATAACATGGTTCAATCATGCTATAAAAAACTTACAGGTGAATCAGAGTTACACATTTTTCGTTACTGCAAATGATCAGTTAGGGAGGCGATCTGAGTCTGTTTCTGTGAATATCACAGTTAAAGATTAAGAAAAATCCAGTTCTGACTCGTTATTGCCTCTCATCTCTGGAATACTGTCGGGATGAAGATTTCTCTAATTCCAGTTGCCATGCTTATAAGCTTCTCCGTTATTGCTACTGGGTGCGGCCTTTTCGAAAGTAATGATGATGAAATTCAAACTCTTAGAGCTGAACTGGTTCAACTCAGAGAAGATGTGCTTGATTTAGAGACCGAAATTGAACTTCTAGCAGTTGCTCCACCACAGCCAGAACCACTGATTGTTACCACAACCACGGTGCCTGAAGTAGAAGATGCGCAAGTGACAACAACTACAGCTCAACTCCCAACACTGCCATCAATCATCGACACTGTCATCAATGACAGTGAAGTGGAAGCAATATTAACTGCTTCATATCAATGGGGACCCAGTTCTGTTGCCGAAGCGCTTCAAACAGTTCTTGGAATAGAGGCAGATGGATGGTACGGAAATGGCACGCGAGCCGCACATGTCGCCGCTCTTGAAGAAAGAGGCTTGATGACTGATGGGGTTCCAAGCGTTCCAACTACAACCACTACTACAGAAGTAGAAGAAGAAGGCGTTGAAGTAGAAACTTCTACTGAAACAGTTGTTGAAACCACAACAACAGTGGCTGAATCGACCACTGCTGAAACCACTACCACGGTTGCCGCAGATTAGTAGTTAAACTACCCGGACTGAAATTTGATCGAACCCTTCGGCTCCATTAGGTGCAGTTGCTACGACGTTTGAAGACTGAATAACGCCGTTACTGTCAGTAGCTCTGACTCTGATTTCATATTTTCCTGGTGCTGCATCCCACTTGTACGCCCATTGAGTCCACGATTCACCACTTAGTGAGATACCCAAGTTGCATTCCTGCCAAGGTGCAGAATTAAAGGAAATTTCCACTGTTTCAACTCCGGAAAGTGGAGCCCAAGCGACTCCTGCAATTGCGTTAACTCCAGCGTTGATTCTTCGTTCTCTAGGGACGTCAATCCTTGAGGCAATTTTTATAGGAGCTTTTTTTGACCATCCACGCGGTATCCAATATCCGTTATTTTCTTCCCACGTGCAAATCTCAATTCTCTTAAGCCATTTAACAGCGGAAACATAGCCGTATAAGCCAGCTACAACTAAACGGGCGGGGAACCCATGAATAACTGGCAAAGGTGTTCCGTTCATTCCGACAGCTAAAAGAGCTGTTCGTCCGTCAAAAATATTTTCAATCGGAAAACCGGCAGTAAAGCCATCAACAGAGTGACACATCACTTGTTCCGCAGTTGTTGCAGGATTAGATCTGGAAATAATTTCACTCAACGGGACACCAGTCCAAACAGCATTTCCTACTAGTGGTCCACCTATTTCGTTGGAGACACAAGTTAATGTCACATCTTTTTTAACAAGATCCATTTCAAGTATTTCTTCATAAGAAAGTTCATACGGATTATCGACGAGACCATCAATTGTGAGATTCCAGTTGACTGGTTCAATCGTTGGAACTCTTAAGGCAGTATCTATTCGATAAAAATCATTATTCGAAGTTATGTATGGTGAAATGCCTTCGATCTCATTCATTTCAGAAAATGTAAGAACGTCTGTTTTTTCTTGAAAAGTTGTCGCATCAATAGGCGAAGTTTCGGAAATTTGCCCAGCGCTTTTAAGTAATTCATTGTTTTCTTCAACGTCAGGTAAAACAATATTTTCACGAATGCTTTGAATCGTGTCATCTTTGAGCAGAACTCTTCCTACACCGGTCATAGTTCCCGCAGCTACAGATATCCCAGTAGCCCAGTTGATAAATTGACGTCGATTTGCATATCTATGCCGAGGATCTTCGAAATTTAAAGACACAGAGTGATCTAAAAGATTGTTTAAAAGAAAAAAAGTTGAAACTCCAATAAGAGTAGCTAGAGCAGAAAGAGAGAGAGCAGCAACTGTGGAAGTAAGAGGATCACGATTTAAGGTCCAGCCACCAAAAACTCCAAAAAGAATAAAAAGTGAATAACTAACTTCAGGGTATTTTCGCGAAAGTAAACCCAAAATCCCTCCAAAAAGTATTGAAAGAATCGTTATAGCTGTTAGCAGTAGTACTTTTTGAGAGTTTCCTATTGTTTCAATACTGGTACGAACCACACCCCCTGGAGTAATATCAACAATTAATTCACCAACAGCCAAAACCAAAGAAGTTGTTTTGTTAGTAGCGGACGCAACTAACTCCCCAAAAGCGAGTGCTAAAGCGGCACTGACCATTCCCACCAAAGCTTTATGAGAAAGTGGAGTTTTTTGAGACTCTAAATTGCTAATCATCTAAGTTAGACCCTTGACAATTCTTTCTATTATTTCATCGAGAAGACTTGCTGAAGTACCAAAAGTCAAACGCACGTGATTTTTTCCACTAGAACTAAAATCGGGACCGTTCCCACAAGCTACGCCAGTTTTTTCACGCAGCCATTTAGCAGGTTTTTCTCCAGGGTTGAATTCTGATAGGTCTATCCAAGCTAGAAAAGTCGAATCAGGGAGAAACATTTTAGCTTCGGGAATTTCCTCGTCGAGCCTAGATTTAAGATGTAATCTTCGATCGTCAAGTGTTTGAATAAGTTCATCCATCCAAGCGGAGCCTGTTTCCCATGCCGCTATTGTCGCCTCACAGCCCATTCGGTTAGCACCACCTAAAAGAAATTTTGGTACTTCTAAAAGTTTTTCTTTCAGAATGTCATTTCCGGGAATTGCGACAGCGCAGCGCATGCCGGCAAGTGCAAAACTTTTTGCCCCAGAGGTAAGAGCAATTGTTACTGAATCAGCACCATCGATTGTCAAAGTCGGAATGTGGATTGATTCCTTGTAAATGAAATCAGAGTGAATTTCATCTGAAACCAATGTGATGTTGTATTTATGACACAGGTTCACGATTTGGGAAAGTTCACTTTGTTTGAGAACGACACCTGTTGGATTATGAGGATTGCAGAGGAGCAAAATTCGTATGCCGCGATCAGCTTCTAATATTTCTTCAAGTGATTCCATGTTGTAGTGCCAACCTGTCTCAGATTTGATTAGCGGCCATTCAACGGAACGTCTTTTTGCATGTAAAGGTAAATCAAGGAAAGGTGGGTAAGAGGGAGTGTTATACAATATTCCATCTCCGACTGAACTGAAAGCATCCACACAGGCGGCGACTCCTTGAAGCACAGTCACGGTGGGTATTACTTTCTCAGGGTTAAGTTTCCAAGAGTTTCTGCTGTCAGCCCAGAGAGCAAAGGACTCTCCGAGTTTCGTTTCTTCATCGTGGTAACCAAATGAACCTAGTGACAGTACATGCGCAAGCCTCTCATGGACAGCAGGTGGAGGTCCAAAATCGTGTTCTGCTACCCAAGCGGGTATGAAGTCGGACCCGTATTTGTCCCATTTTCTTAGGCCCGCTTTGTATCGGTCTTCTAAATCAAAATTTAAATCCATCAGAGTGATCGTAGGCTTTCTTGAGAATTAATGCTGAGTAGTGAAAGTAGAAATTAATATTTCCATAAATGCTTGATAGGAAAAATTATTTACCTGATAAATGAAGTGGTTCGCCTGCAAGGCCAAGAGCGGCTTCATAGATTGTTTCACCCATTGTGGGGTGGGCGTGAATAGTGCCAATTAAGTCATCAATACTTGCAGCAGTCTCAATGGCTAAAGCGGCTTCACCTGCTAATTCAGCAACATGTTTTCCTATAGCTTGAAAACCAACGATGGTGCCTTCTTCATCGGATACAACATTTACAAAACCTGATTCATCTCCTAGTGTCTTTGCTCTTGAGGAGGCTGAAAAAGGAAAACGAAAAGAATTAAAATTCATTCCGGAATATTCATCTGCATCTGGGTCTATTCCAACAGTCACTATCTGAGGATCGCTGAATACAACCATAGGCACACAGTTAGGTTCAAAAGCATTTGAGACTCCACAAGCTACATCAGCGGCAACTTTAGCTTCAGCAGTAGCTTTGTGCGCTAAAGCAGGGCCTAACGTCAAATCACCAATGGCGAAGATATGTTTAGTAGCGCGTCGCTGTGAATCAACTTTTACATGACCCGTAGAGAGTAAGGATGCACCACTCTCCACGATATTAACAGTGTCGCTGTTTGGCTTTCTTCCTGCTACAACTCCAACAAGGTCGCTGGGTATAGCAGAACTTTCTGTATTATTTTCAATAATGAGTTCATTTTCATCAAATGAAACAGCTCTGTATCCAAGGCAAATTCCAATTCCTAATGAGCGAAGACCATTTTCCAGTTTTTTACTCAGTTGCTTGTTGAATCCTGGCAGGAGTTGTCCTTCAGATTCGACAATAACCACTCGTGATCCTAATTTGGCATACACGGTCGCCAATTCCACTCCTATGTAGCCTCCTCCAACAAGTGTCAGTTTGTCAGGGACTGAATCCTGAAAGAGTAATGCTTCTGAATCGACAACCATTTTGCCATCTGTAGGTAGATTCGGGAGAGTTACTGGGGAAGAACCGGTCGCCACTATTACATCACGAAATTCTAGATGTTCTAAAAGGCCTTCTTTGTTCTCCACGGCAACTCTATTTGGCCTAGTAAACCTTGCTGTTCCATTAATGACATCAACTTTTGCTTTGTCTAATAGAAATGTAATGCCATTACTCAAATCTGTTACAAGGCCTTTTATATGCTTATTGACCTCGCTCATATCAACGCTTGTAGAAATGTTAATCCCTAAATCTTTTTTGCTGTTTCCAAGGTTAGCGAGATCTGCAATCTCAATTAGAGCTTTGGAAGGAATGCAACCAACGTTGAGACAAGTTCCCCCTATGAAATTACTTTCAACTAAAGAAACTGTTCTACCGAGGCGACTTGCATTCAGTGCAGCAGCGTAGCCGCCAGGACCTCCTCCAATGACGAGTAAATCAACTGATGAAGAAACCTCACCTACTACCAAGAAGACCTCACTCTGCGACCAATAGGTTCAGTGGTTCTAGAAGATCGTTCATTATCGAATTTTTAAAAGCTTCAGCAACATCACCATCAATTAGACGATGATCCGCCCCTAGAACGATCGGTAAAGTGGGGCGGGCTGCAACTTTTCCATCCACTGCGACAGGGCGTTCTTCGATTTTTCCAACACCAAGGATTCCTGCCTGACCTAAAGAGATTATAGGAAGAGCCCAACGTCCCCCTAGGGAGCCATAGTTGGTTATTGTGAAAGTTGCGCCCTGCATTTGCTCTGCGGTTATTTTATGGTCTCGTGCTAGTTCTACCAGTTCGGAGATCTTTTCAGCGAGCTCAAAAATGTCAATACTGTTAGCTTCGTTAATTACTGGAACTAATAGACCAGATTCTGAGGCAACGGCAATTCCTAAATTAATGGAAGGAGGGATAATTATCGTTTCAGCAGGACTGCCAACAACGTGACCGTTCATCATCGGGTACTTTTTTAATGCCCGTACAGTTGCAGCCGCAATAATTGAGAGGGGCGTGATTTTTGAGGCACCATGACGAGTGACTTTCTTTAAGCGATTTCGAAAATCTATAAGTAGAGAAGCATCGACTTCATCGAGTGAGTGAATGTGAGGTATTTCTGTCCACGCAGCTGACATGTTTTTCGCTATTACTCCTCGTACTCCTTTAATTTTGTGTTCTCCTGGTTCCATGAAACCAAGATTGGAACGTTCCCGTAGCGGTGAGGAAGTTTCATTATCACTTATTGGGGATAGGGGGTGGCTGGTTGTGTTGTCAGGCTTAGCAGCCAACCGTATATCCTCGTTGGTGATTCGCCCAGATGACCCTGTTCCAGAAATCGATGTAATGTCGACCGCTAGCTCGCGAGCTAGCTTTCTTGTGGCGGGAGAAGCTTTAACCTTTGGTGCAACTGAAATAAAATTCTTCTGTTCCTGGATATCAGAATTATTATTTCCTGATTTACCCTCTTTGATCTTTGAATCTTCTTCTAAGGAGTTTTCTTGTGGGGGAGTAGTGGATGGTTCTTCAATTTCAATCAGAACATCACCAACTTTTATTCTGTCCCCTTCTTGACCGCTTAGTTTTAAGACTTTTCCCGCCACTGGAGAAGGCAATTCGGAACTGGCCTTGTCAGTTAAGACTTCAAGAAGAGATTGATCGCGTTCCACCACATCGCCTGGTGATACGTACCATGAGACTATTTCAGCATCCTCTAGACCTTCGCCTATATCAGGTAAACGGAATTCAAAAGCCACTATTTAGCCGCTTTCTATCGTTTTCAAAACAGCTGAGTGTATTCGTGCCTCATCGGGAACGTATAAATTTTCTAACATTCCTACTGGGTAAGGCACATCAAAACCTGAGACTCTTGCGACGGGTGCTTCCAATGACCAAAAGCATTCATCATTAATAGTGGCGATAATTTCGGATGCGAAACCGCCAGTTTCTGGAGCTTCCTGAACTACCACTGCTCTTCCACAGTGGGAAACGATTTCAGTTATTGCTTCTACGTCTAGTGGAACAATACTCCGGAGATCCAATACGGCGGCAGAAATTCCTTCTTCTTCGAGAGATTCGGCTACTCGTCTCGAAAGTTCGACCTGGTAACTCCATGAAATTATTACTATGTCGTCACCTTCTTTTACAAGATTTGCCTGGCCTAAAGGAACAATGTGCTCTTCATCTGGGACCAGATCGCGAATACCTCTGTATCCACGTAGGGGTTCTAGAAAAAGTACAGGATCTGGGTCTCGTATCGCAGAAGTGAGCAACCCTTTTGCATCCGCTGCTGTAGACGGCATGACAATTTTTAGCCCTGGTATGTTTGCAAATTGAGCTTCTAGAGAATCAGAATGCAATTCAGGAGTTCTTACACCACCCCCAAAAGGAGCTCGAATTGTTATTTGAGGTTCGAAACGACTTTGAGTTCTGTAGCGCAATCTTGCTATTTGTCCTGCTATTTGGTGCATTGCCTGGTATGAGAAACCTAGAAATTGTATTTCGGCGACTGGAACTAGACCCGCCATCGCTAAGCCAACAGCCGAACCTGCAATGGCGGCTTCAGAAATGGGTGTGTCAACTACTCTGCGTTCACCAAACTTTTCAATCAATCCTTCTGTAGCTCTGAACACACCACCGTTTCTTCCGACGTCTTCCCCTAAAACAACTATTCTTTCGTCACGTGCCATTTCACTGTGCAAAGTTTCATTAATGGCTTCTAATATGGAAAGTTCAGAGACCTTCTTACTCATTTGCATTCCCCGTTGAATCGATAAGCGAAGATCTCTGTCGAAGTTGTCTTGAAGTATCCGAAACAAAACAATGGTCCATCAGGGAATTTGCTATGAGGGGAGTGTTTTTCGCCTTCTCGAAAGCTTCGTCCAATCTTTCGAGTGCAGCAGTTTCTATTTCATTTTGCTTAGTGTCACTCCATAGATTCCTGTTTTTTAAATCTTGGGTAAGTGTATGAACAGGGTCTTTTTCTTGTGCAGCTGACAAGTCATCGGAAGGTACATATCTAGTCGGATCGTCTGCTGTTGTGTGAGCACCTAACCGGTAGACAGTGGCTTCTATTAGAGTTGGACCTTTTCCGCTTGCAGCTCTCTTGCGTGCGTTAAAGACAGCTTCATAGACGGCTGCGGGGTCATTTCCATCAACTGTTACGCCAGGAATTCCAAACGCTTCAGCTTTCGAAGCAAAATTTTCAGCTGCAGTTTGCAGGTGTGTGGGCGTGGATATCGCCCACTGGTTGTTAATGCAGAAAAGAATCACAGGTGCTTTTAAAACCCCAGCAAGATTTCCGGCTTCGTAAAAGTCTCCTTCTGAGCTTGCGCCATCTCCAAAGAAAACTAGCACTACACCTGGTTCATCTTTAAGTGACATACCCCAAGCGAGTCCGACAGCATGAGGTATTGAAGCACCGAGAGAAATTTGTGAAGGCGCAACTTTTATCGGATCTGGGATATGACCTCCAGCTGGATGTCCAAGGTTGTAAAGCATAAAAGTATCTAACACTTCTGCTCCATATCTTCTGAGTCCCAAAGGTTCGCGATACTGCGGAAGAACCCAATCATTTTCAGGTTCGAGTGCATGAACTGCACCAACGATTGCTGCCTCATGCCCATCGATTGGGGCAATCGTTCCCACCTGTCCTTGGCGTTGCAGATTCCAAAGTCTCCCTGCTTGAGTTCGCGCTACCACCATGTCCTCAAGGATCATTTGTAATTGTTTGTCGTTAGGTCTAGACATGCCTCTCCAAAAATACTTACAACTGAACATTACCCGCAAGCACTGTTTTTGTCATTGCCGGTCTTAATCGAATTGGGACGTGTCAGAAGTCACGAAAATATAAGGTAAAAAACTGTAGATATCGAATACGAAACAGTAATCTGAGAGCAACAAAATTTAACACTCGGTTAGGTCTCCTCCCCCCTTGATCTACTCCGAGAGACCGTGCGCCCCACTTGGTGGGGCGTACGCTATTTACGTCAAATTCTTTTCTGATTAAGATTGTTAAAAGAATAATAAGCGAGGAAAGATGAACAGTAACCGTCGAGATTTGATCCGTATGACAGATGAGGAAATGAGACTTTTCATCGATGAACAAAAGAGCCTTCAAGTTTCTTGTGTGGGATCTGATGGCTGGCCACACTTGACCACTCTATGGTTTGCAGTTGTCGAGCAAAAGATTGTTTTTGAAACCTACACACGGTCACAGAAGATTTTAAATCTACAGAGAGATCCACATATAACTGTGCTTCTCGAAGATGGCACTGTTTATGAGAAGTTACGCGGAGTGATGATCAAGGGAAAAGCGACACTCGAGAGTAAGCCAGAAAATGTCGAAAAATATGCTAAGGCTGTAATGATTAGAAATCAGCCTGAATACGGAGAAGAGATCCTTTCAGAAGCTGCAAAGCAGATGTCGCTTAAGCGAACAGCGGTTATTGTTGAACCTCATGAAATTGTTTCTTGGGACCACACGAAACTTGGCGGCACTTACTGAAATTTACGTATCTCACAACTTGCTCTAACATGGTCACGTGGAAAATCTTATTGCGTCCAATGATGCCGTAGAGCAACTTTTTGCTCTTCAGGGAGAGGACGCACTTTTGTGTCAACTCGAACATCAAATTAAGACCTTGCCGGAACGAGAGAAACTGAGTTCCTTACTGGAAACGAAAAACGAGACTGAAAGTCTGATCTTCGATAAGCAAGCTGAAAGTGTAGAACTCAGAAAAAATGAAAAAAGACTCGAGCTTGAACTTTCTTCGATTGAAACAAGGTTAGAAGATGTGGATGAAAAGTTATATAGCGGAGTTATAACAACCGAAAAAGAAGCAAAAGGTCTTCAGGGTGAAATCGGACACTTGAAAGAGAGACAAGATGCACTGGAATCTGAGTTGCTTGAAATCTTAAGTCTAACTGAAGATGTAATTACTAATATTGATGAGTTTAATTCACAGCTTGAAGTTCAAAATAATGGCATTCATACCGTTGAAGATACTTTGAAGCGTGTTGAAAATGAATTAACTAAGAAAGCATTGGAAGCAAAAATTCGGCGCGATGAAACTGTAAAAGTTTTAACGGATGAAGTTTTGAAAAGTTACGAAGCACGCCGTGAACTTTTCCCCTCAGACGCTGTAGTTCGCTTTGATGGACCCACTTGCAACGGTTGTCATTTAACAATGTCAGCTATGGAAACTGACCGCATTAAAGGACTTGAAGTTGGTGTTCTAACCGAATGTTCAGAATGTGGGCGATTAGTAGTTCGTTAAATGTTTTTATGGTTTTGCATCCCCTCGATAGTGGGTATAGCTGTGATTTTTCGAAGCCCTTTTTTTGATTACAGGTTGTTAGCGCTTGGAGCGTTGCTACCTGTTGTGGAAACAATGGCTGGATTTCAATGGTTACTGCATACTCTATTTTTCGGTGTTTTTGTATTGTCGTCAATAATGTTATTTGGAAAAGGCAATCGGAAAATCCAGCAAAAATTATTACCGCTTCCAATCGGACTTTTAACGCATTTGATACTGGATGGAACTTGGACCGAAAAAGAGATTTTTTGGTGGCCTGTCACAGGAAGAGATTTGATGGGCATTGAAGCTAGTCGTTTAGAGTTTTCTTTCTTGCCTAGCGTAATAATCTTAGAAACCTTAGGGATCATCATCGCTTTATGGGGTTGGAGAAAATTTGAGTTTCATAAACAAATAAATAGGAAGGCATTCATTAAGAGGGGTCACTTACTAGCTTTGGAGGATAATTGATGTTGCATGTTGTGCGCCATGGAAGAACAGAGGTTAATGCAGCGGGAAAATTGTTAGGTAGAAGCAATCCAGTGCTTGACCAAACCGGCCGGAAGCAAGCAGAAGAGTTGGCAAACCGTTTAGGGGAGGTTGATTTGGTTATTTCTAGTCCACTAAAACGAACCATGGAAACTGCAAGCTATATAAGTAATACGATTAAAACAGATCCAAGATGGCTAGAACTCGATTATGGCGAATTAGAGGGAAGGTCAATAGAAAGTATTGATGCTTCAGTTTGGAAAAGATGGCGCTCCGACGTTAATTGGGCACCAGATGGAGGTGAATCGTTAGCTGCTTTAGGCATCAGAGTCACTGAGGCATGTGAAGACATTGTTGAAATTTCAAAAGATAGGGTGGTCGTAGTAGTTACCCATGTTTCGCCCATTAAGGCAACTCTCGCTTGGGTATTAGGTCTGGATGCTGGAGTTTCTTGGAAGTGTCATGTGTCGCCAGGATCTTCGATGACTATAAAAATAGGCCAATATGGACCTGTTCTTCATAATTTCAACCAGATCAATTGAACAATGGTGACAATTATCACCTGAATTTATCAACTAGAAATAGTCTCGATTAAAGGATTGAGTTATGATGTAATCATGAAAAGATATGCCGCAGTGATTTTCTCTATAACTTTGGCCTTGGCAGCTACTGGTTTAGTTTCCGGTGCTAATTCTGCTATGACTGCAACCGAAACCGACTCTTCCTCTAATAGCGAGAATTGGTCACCTTCGGTTGAAAATGTAGTAACAAGACTTGTTCAAAATGGCATGTCCAACTCAGGTGTTTGCCCAACTTCAGCCTGAAGCTTAAAATTTCTACTACTAGCACCAAAAACGGCTAATTTTCTTCTTTCCAACACGTGCAACCACAATTAATTTCTTCTGTGCAATCGCAGTTAGGGCCACATGTGCAATCTGAATTTAAAATGTCCATACTTAATTCTCCCACATTTTCCTGGTAGTGGCAAGCAATTGAGATGGTGAGCCGACCTATAGGCGGGGTTCTGTCCACTGAATCTTTCAGATCCAGTTGTGTGATCATCCATCTATGCGGTCCACCTGGGAGTGTCACCGGACGAGCCGTCCTCTCCCTTCTTGACCTTGCTCCGAATGGGGTTTACCTAGCCGAACAAGTCACCTTGTTCGCTGGTGCGCTCTTACCGCACCGTTTCATCCTTGCCTGTTTTCGAAATCGAATCATCGGCGGTCTATTTTCTGTGGCACTTTCCTTCAGGTCACCCTGACTGGCTGTTAGCCAGCATTCTGCTCTGTGGAGCCCCGACCTTCCTCGATGCTAAAGCACCGCGATCACCCAGTCGGCTCACCAGTAGTAGTTTGACTCAAAAAAGAGGTAATAAACAACAAAAATTAATTCTTATTCTCATTTGTTAAAAACTTTCTTTTGTAGATAGTGCACGTAATAGAATTCAAGAAAGACAAAATTTGACACTGTGTAATTTCCATTGGAGGAAAGATGCTTGAAAAATTTGGAGGTTGGTCGAGTATTCTTGCCGAATTGTGTGCTGGGAATGATCTGACAGCTGAAAAAACTGAAGCTTTGCTTAGCGAAATACTTTCAGGTGAATCTGAAGAATCTCAGATTGCAGCTTTTTTAATAGCTATCAAGGTTAAGGGCGAAACTACAGAAGAGATCACAGGTCTAGTTAATGCCATGTTGAAAGCTTCTCAGCCTCTTTCTATACCTGTTAATGCGATAGATATTGTTGGCACGGGCGGCTCGATTCAAAGACGTCAAGCTGCTCTAAATGTTTCCACTATGGCATCGTTCGTAGCTGCTGCTGCTGGAGCAGTTGTATGCAAACATGGCAACAGAAAAGCATCGTCCACTTCAGGCTCTTTTGATTTTCTTGAAGCACTTGGACTCCCAGTTGAACAAACGCCTGATGAGGTGAGTGAACAGTTATATGAAAAAAATCTTGCGTTTGCTTTCGCAAAAACCTTTCACCCAGCAATGCGTTTTGCAGGACCGGTTAGGGCTGCAATCGGGATTCCTACAGTTTTCAATATTCTTGGGCCACTTTCCCACCCAGGTAGGGTATCGAGACACTTAATAGGAACTGTTGATGAGATCCTAGCGAAGCAGATGGCAGAAGTTCTTTTAACTCAAGGCGCTAAACGAGCGTGGGTAGTAGTAGGTGATGGAGGAGTGGATGAAATAGCCGTTACTGGACCTACTTTTGTTATGGAAGTTAAGGACGGGTCAATACACGAGTGGGTACTAGATCCGTTAAGTTTGGGTTTTTCCCTACATTCTCCGGAAAGTATCAGGGGAGGAAGTCCTACGGAAAATGCTGAAATAGCAAAAAGAATTTTTACTGGGGAAGAACAAGGAGCTCGTCGCGAAATGATCATCCTTAATGCTGCAGCCGGCTTGACTGTGGCCGAAGTTGCAGAGAATCTAAGTGATGGTATAGAAAAAGCGACCATTTCTGTAGAGAACGGCTCTGTAATGGAATTGCTCGACTCTTTGAAGGTGTCAGAGTAGAAATGAAATGGCTCCAAGTAGCCTTCCGGTAAACCGGTCAACTCCTTGGAGCCACTCCTATTTTAGAGCTTGGTTTTAAGGCCATCTCTAAAATATTCAATTTACGATTCAATTTTCAGGGTCTCAATATTTTGATTTAAAGCGGTGACTTCATTTCAAAGTATTGGGTACATCCGAAATTATTCTCGTGAACTGATGAAAGACACAATACTCAGACGTGAAAAATAATCAAGTCCTAGTAAAGAAATCCACATAAATTTAAAATGTTTCCACAAGAAAAATGTTTCTATGCACAGATAAATCCACAGGCTGAGTTCGTGGCTTTATTCGTACCACTCGTCTCTTTCCAGTAAAACATTTTTTAGAATAGAAGGTTCATCTGTCATCAAACCATCAACTCCTAAGTCAAGAAGTTCAGTCATCTCTTCATGATCATCAACGGTCCAGACGTGCACTTGCAGACCTCTTGAGTGGGCTTTTTTAATAAAAGCAGGAGTAACAATCTTTACCGGACCGGAACGTTGAGGGACCTGAAGGCAGTGAAAATAAGTTTTCGGTGAAGAAAAATAAAATTTTCCCGCTAATAATTTCATTACTGCTTTCGGCCCTGCCGAAACACATAGTTCGGAACCTAATTCTTTACGTATTTGTTTGATCCTCTTGTCGGAAAATGATCCTATACACACACGACTTACAGAATTTGTATGTTTTAGAAGATTTATTAAAGGCATTACAACGGAATCTGCTTTTGGGTCTATATTTATTTTTACTTCTGGAAATACATCCAAGAGTTCTAAGAGGGTGGGAATTTTAGCGAAGCCATTAATTTTGATTTTAGAGATTTCTTTTGAAGTTAGGTCGGAAATTTTTCCGCTGTAACCTGTAACACGGTCTAGTGAGTCATCATGAAAAGCGAAAACCGTTCCATCTTTACTTGAATGCACATCTGTTTCGAGGTATTTATAACCCATATCTACAGCATTTTGAAATGCTGGCAATGTATTTTCTGGAAACACTCCTGCCCCGCCCCTATGAGCGAAAGCTATGGGTCCTGGACTGTCAAGAAAGGGAAACGACTTAGGATTTAATAAAGATGCCATATGAAAAGATTACTCAATCTTCACCGAGTATTAACCTTTTGAGGTGTAACTGGGCAGTAACCTTTAATGATGACTAGAAGAACCAAAATAATTGCAACTATCGGTCCAGCTTCAGAGTCCGAAACAGTTCTTCGTAAAATGATTCGTGCAGGAATGGATGTAGCCCGCCTCGGTTTAGCACACGGAACCATAGAAGAAGCGATAGGTCGACTAAAAATGATTCGCAGTATCGCTAAAGAAGAAAACAAAAACGTAGGTATTCTCGTCGATTTGCCAGGTCCCAAAATCCGACTTGCTTCTTTTGGTGATTCGCCCGTTCTTTTGGCTGAAGATTCTGAGATTAAAGTTCAAGTTGGCAATTCTTCAAGTAATGGTCAAGTTATTCAAGTCGATTACGAGAACTTGTTTAATGACGTTGAGTTAGGTGACCGTCTTATCGTGGGTGATGGTCGCGGAGTCATACAGGTCGAAGAAAGACATGACACTCATTTAGACGCGCGTGTCATACACGGTGGAGTAATGAGTGGACGTCCAGGTCTTTACATACCTGCTAGCCGGTTGTCGATTTCTGCTCCAACGGAGTGGGATCTACAGGCGCTTGAAAGATTCTTAGAAATGGATGTCGACATGGTCGCTTTGTCATTTGTGCGCTCTGCATCTGATTTAGCCAAACTCTCACTAGACCCGCATCCAACCGGACCCTTAGTAGTAGCAAAAATTGAAACCAGAGATGCCGTCGAAGATCTTACAGAAATCATTGAAGCATCTGGCGCTGTAATGGTGGCACGAGGTGATCTCGGCAATGAGTGGCCCATACAGGAACTCCCAATTCTGCAAAAAGAGATAATCCGTAAATGTATAGCTTTTGGACGTCCAGCTATTACAGCAACGCAGATGTTGGAATCGATGATTATTGCGCCTGATCCCACGCGAGCTGAGGTTTCGGATGTAGCGAACGCAGTTTGGGATGGAACAAGTGCATTAATGCTTTCCGGAGAGACAGCAGTCGGAGCGGATCCAGTAAATGCTCTCGAAAACATGTCACGGATAGCCGAAAGAGCTGATGAAGTTTTCGATCATCGTTCATGGGGGGAAGAGTTATCAGAAATGAGACTAACGGACGCTGATGACCCAAATACATCTGTTACTGATGCAATGACTCAGGCAACCTCTCGGGCAGTTACTGAATTGGGAGTGGAGACGATCCTTTGCATATCTGGAACGGGATTCACGGTTAGATCGATGGCTCGATTTAGACCCACTGCACGGATAATCGGTTTAACTTCAAACACAAGAACGGTTGGACAATTATCACTTAGCTGGGGAACGGAATCAATACATCTTGAAGAAGGTGGAGATGTGGAATCTCGCATTAACGCTGCGTTACACCTGGTTCGCGACAGGGCAGGTCTAAAAGAAGGAGAGCTTGTAGCAGTCTTAGCAGGCACTAATGCTAATGCAAGAGCAACCAATGTCTTGAGAATTGAACAAATTCCCTACGCTTAAAATTCAAGACTCCTCACAGAATGGATTTTTGCTTGGTGGAATTTGAAGTTTCTGTCCAAAAATTTCACAGTCGCAAGTATTAATACATCCAGATAATTCAGATCTCTCACTCCAAACACCTAAAGCTAAAGCGACGATAATCACCATAAAAGCGAATTTGAGTATTACTTTGCTTATGAATCTGATAACTAAAAGTAAAAGTATCCCCAAAATTACTAAAGCAGCACTGCTTAGATTTTCAGAAATTTCTGGTGAAAGCCAGTCTGGAAGAGAATTTGCAGAGATAGCTTCAGGGATCATTTCAGACACATACGAAGATTAGTCAGACTCGCTTGAAGATATGTGGAGGGCTTGAAAATAGGGAAAATTAAAGAATTTAACTGTGAAAAGTAAATAGAGTAAAAACGATGGAAAAGAATTTCGATACTGAATTTGGAGGAGCTGTTTTAGCAGGTGGAATGAGTACAAGAATGGGTTTTAACAAAGCTTTAATCGAGATAAACGGTGAACCCATGATCAGTAAGATTGCTCGCTCATTAAATAGAGCGGGATTAATGAATTTAAAGATGGTAGGTGGGGACAGTGAAGCTTTTACTCTTCTTGGTCATGAGTGTCTTGCAGATGAATATCCAGGGGAAGGACCACTTGGGGGAATAATCACAGCGCTTAATTATTTTAAAAACAGAGGTAAAAAACATGTTCTTGTGGTAGCTTGCGATCTCCCAAATATTTCTCCAGACCTTATTAGCAAGATGATTGAAAACTCGATGAAGGAGCCAAAATCGGTTGTCGTGCCATTAGTTGAAGGACATTTACAGTGGATGCATGTTTTATGGCCAACGGATGTTTTACCTACTTTATTAAAATCGTTTTCAAATGGACTCAGAGCCCCTTGGAGAGCGAGTAAGGATTTGCCTCTATTGAGAATTGAAGGGATCGATCCTCAGATTTTGTTCGATCTTGACCGCCCTGAAGATCTAAAACAGGTCTTGTGATAGTCGACTTTGGAAGGAAAATTCAACTGAGCCCGAAAAATGAAGAATTCCAGTTTATCGATTCAAATAGTGGCGTTGAAAAGCTACTTGCTGGGATAAAAAATGAGGAAATATTGGCAATTGATACTGAATTTCATCGCGAAGGAACTTACTTTCCAAAAGTGGCCTTGATTCAAATAGCGTGGAGTGAGCACAATGTTGCTTTATTAGATCCGCTGTCTTGTGATCTATCTTCACTCTCAGAACTTTTCAAAAGTGATATTAAATTTGTAATGCACGCTGCCGCACAAGACTTAGAGGTTTTTTCCAGAGTTTGTGGGAGTGTTCCTAGGAGATTATTCGACACTCAGATTGCCGCTGGTTTTTTAGGATTATCGACCCCATCACTAGCGGTTTTACACCAACAATATTTGGGAACGAATCTCCCAAAAGAAGACAGAATGACCAATTGGTTGTCGCGTCCATTAACTGAAAGACAAAAATCTTACGCAGCCTCAGATGTCAGGGATTTAATTGAAATCTGCAATTTTCAAACTAATCGCCTGAATCAATTGGGACGCTTTGCCTGGGTCGAAGATGAGTGCAGATCATTTCTCGAGAGGGAATTGGTTCGGCGTTCACCTGACGAAGCGTGGAAAAGAATAAAAGAGTTGAAACGCCTAAAAGGTAAATCAAAGGATGTTGCTCGCTCAATTTCAAAATGGCGTGAAATGGAAGCAGCGCGTTTGGACATTCCTGTTAGGAGAGTTGTATCCGATTTAGTAATTATTTCTATTGCACAACAGCTCCCAAAATCGATACAAGAACTATCCAAAGTTCGTGGAATGGAAAAACATAAAATTAAAAATGAAACTGCGGAAGCAATTTTAGATGCAATCTCAAATGCCCCTGCGGTACCGGAAGAAGATAATTCTAAAGAGAGCAAGTCAAAAAATTCTGATTTAAGAGCTGCTGTTGCTCTGGTGACTTCTTACATATATCAATTGGCGCGCGATATAGAGATTGATCCTTCTCTACTCGGAACGCGAAATGATATAGAGGCTTTGATAGCTGGTGACATGAATTCAAAACTCGCTACGGGATGGAGGGGTGAAGTAGTGGGAGGAGTGGTCAAAAATATTCTGGATGGGAATGTTTCATTAGTTTTTGATGGCGAAAATAGAATATTATTAGAACCTCGAAATTAGAACAAAGTGACGCATTTGAGGTGCAGTATTCGCTAAGATTGCTTCTTGTTCAGTGTAAGTGGAGGTTTCACGTTGAAAAAAGGACGGCACCGTCGTTTTGAGGAAGCGAGAGCTTTAAAACGTAATCAGGATATGGATATTGATTCAATCTTGGAGAGCATTACAGACGACGATCAATCTGAAGTTGAAGATGAGGGTCATTCACCTGCATTTGAAGCTTGGGCATCAGATTTCGAAGATGAAGAAAATACTCCAGAAGAAGAGAACAATAATTAAGACCCAGTCTCTTCTAAAATTTCATCGAGTTTCAAAATATCGTCTGACCTTAAGACTCCAATAAATGACCCGGTAGCGTCAGTTACGGCGAGGATATCTGTGTGTGTGTTTTCCATTGCAGCGATTGCATCCCTAAGTGACCATGACGGCATAGCAGCAGGGAACTCAGTTTGTAGCAGATCTATAACCTTTGTTTGGTCCCAGTCATTTCGATCAATATTAGAAATATCACTGAGGCTGATAATTCCAAGATATTTCTCTTTGTCTACTACCGGCACTGAAAGTTCACGTCGTCCTAAAACGTGAGAATAAACGAATTCTGATACTGAAGCATCTGGGGGAACAGTTAGAACATCTGTTGTTAGAGCGGAGGTTACAGGGAGCGTGAATCTTCTCTCAAGGTGGCCGAGGCGTACGCTATGTTGATGCTCGGCAACTGATGATTTACCAGCAACAAGCTGACTTACAGCTGCAGCTATCAAAGCAGGTACAACGAATGTTCCAGCGGTTGATTCCGCAACGAACATCACAGCAGAAATAGGTGCCCTGTAACCGGCTCCGAGAAAAGCAGCAAGCCCAAGTGTGGGGTACAGGCCAGGCCTACTTGATCCGATTAATTGACCTGTGAATTGACCCAAAATAACCCCTTGTGCGGCTAACGGTATGAAGAGACCACCGACGCCACCAGCGGCTAGAGTCACAAGTGTTGCTGCGATTCTAAGTCCGAATAGTAAAGCGATTAGACCCAAACCATTTTCTGGGGACACAACCCATTCCATAGCTTCTATTCCTGGACCAATAGTTAATGGGGAACCGAAGGCTGCATCAGCAGAAATTGCGAGAGCCGCTAGAAGAAGTCCTCCGAAGATAACCCGAGGAATGAAGGAAGTTTTTCGTGATTGACCTTTTGACCACCTGACCAACCAAGCCATTGAGCGACCCCCTAAGCCTGCTAGAACGCCTAATAGAAGGGCCCCGAACAAATCACCCGTTTCAACTCCCGTGAATAAGTCAGCAAGTTTAGATGCATCAAACCATGCCATACTTTCGCCTGATCCCATTTGAACACTTTTAAGGTCAATACCTATTCGATATTCAGGATCATTTAGAAAAGGAACGACAGGTTTAGTGCCTACGAGATTAATGTAAGTGACGTAACTAGTAGCAGCAGCAAAAAGGGACGGTAGTAAGGCACGTCTATTTACGTCATCTCGATAGGGTGCTTCTAGAGCGAACAGAACACCAGTTGCTGGCGCCTTAAAAACTGCTGCTACTCCAGCTGCAGCGCCTGCAGTGAGTAGAACTTGAATATCTTCTCGTCTAAGCCAATTTTTGAAACGTTCTGAAAGAGTAATACCCGTTGTGGCACCTGCATAAATTGATGGTCCTTCTAATCCCAGAGAACCACCCAACCCGATGGTTGCCGCCCCCGCCAAAAGTTTGACTGGCAAGTCTCTTAAAGGGAGTCGGGGTTTTCTTTCATGAAATGCTCTTACGAATTCATCTGATGTGCCGGCTCCGGAATTTTTTCCAAAAAAATGGATAATTGAAACAGCTAAAAGTAGACCTATTCCAGGCGCTAAAGCTATTTGCCACAATGGACGGCTAGAAATCTCTGCTAATAGAAGATCATCTGTAAGTATTTCAAAGCCTGCTATGAGGAACGCGACTATAAAACCAGTTGCTATCGACAAAAGGAGAACTGGACTATTTCCCGTTGGTAGTAATTTTTTGAGTTTCTCCATTAGATCATTCATACCGGTAGTCAGCGCTTGATCCTCATGTGTGGGAAGATTGACTTGAATTCTTAAAAATACGAGGCACAATTAGTGATGCGAAAAAAGCAGCGTAAAGTTAAAGACCCTCTTCTGATTTCTTTAATAAAAGCTTTGAGCGAAGACAGAGTGACAGATGGAGCTTCCGCTAGACGTATCTACAGTAAAGATGGCTCGGTAATAGAAGGAGGTCGCGCTGGGATTATATGTTTCCCAGAAGACACTTCGGAAGTAGTAAAATGTGTCTCTCTAGCTAATGAATATGATAGAGAGTTTGTAACACGAGGAGCAGGAACCGGCTTGGCAGGAGGATCTGTTCCCTGTAATGACCCAATAATGATCGTTACGACTCGGATGAAAAAGATTATTGATGTCGACTTAGAAAAGAAAATTGCTTGGGTTCAACCAGGGGTTGTAAATTTGGATCTTTCAAATTCTTTAAAAGGAACTGGCTTACATTTTGCCCCTGACCCTTCGAGTCAACAGGCATGCACAATAGGTGGCAACGTTGCTAACAACTCAGGTGGACCACACTGTTTGGCATATGGGGTCACTAATTCGCATGTAGCAGCCTTAGAAGTAGTACTTCCTGATGCTTCTATTGTTCAATTTGGATCTATTGAAGGAGAGGCTTGCGGTTATGACCTAAGAGGTGTCTTTGTTGGAGGCGAAGGTACTTTAGGTGTGGCCACACGAATAGCAGTTCGATTAACAGAGGATCCTCCCGAAATTGCTACTTTGCTTCTTGATTTCTCAAAAATTACTGACGCTGCTGAAACAGTGAGTCAAATAATCGCTAATGGCGTATTACCGGCAGCACTTGAATTAATGGATAGAAATGTTGTAGCCGCAGTCGAACCTTTTGCTAAAGCTGGATACCCATTAGATGCTGAAGCAGTATTGATAGCTGAAGTTGATGGATTGCCTGCTGGTGTTTCTCATGAGGTTCGCGTCATTTCTGAGATAGCGAAAAAAAATGGAGCGCGAGAAGTACGAATAGCTGCTGACGAAGAAGAAAGAGAACGAATATGGAAGGGTAGAAAAAGTGCTTTTGGGGCAATCGCTAAAATAAAACCTGATTATTATCTACATGACACTGTGATACCAAGAGGACGTCTGGCTGAAGTTATTGAAAAGGTCTATAAAATCGCAGAAAGATATGACTTAGTGGTGATGAATGTTTTTCACGCAGGAGATGGAAATTTACATCCACTGTTGGTTTTCGACGCTCGACTCCCAGGAACTTTAGAAAAAGTAAAGCAGGCTGGCGAAGAAATAGTAAGGATTTCGCTGGAAGCTGGAGGGGTTCTTTCTGGTGAACATGGAATAGGACTAGAAAAGCAAAGGTTCATGTCACAGCAATTTTCAGAGCGCGACTTAGAGGCACAAGACGCTCTTCGCCGCTCATTTGATCCAGAGAATCGATCAAATCCACATAAGGTTCTTCCAAGTGGTAGTTCCTGTGGGGACATAAATTTGCTGAATGAAATCCCAGAGGGTGTGTGGATATGAAAAGCATGGAAGAATTCACAGAAGAAATTGGTGACAGTTCTTTTGTATCAGTTCGCGGTGGAGGAACGCGTTGGAATCTAGGTGGACCTTTAACAGAAGGAACAATCATAATTGAGGCACCAAAAGGTGTGATCGACTACAAGCCTGAAGAAATGATTGTTCGTGTGGGTGCTGGGACAAAATTAAGTACGTTGCAGGATGGTTTGACTGAACTGAAACAGGAAGTTGCTCTTGCAGGTTTTCCTGAGTCCACCCTCGGAGGAAGTCTTGCAGTGGGTTCGAGTAGTCATAGAAGAGCGCGGATCGGGGCAGCGTGTGATGTTCTATTGCAAGCTGACTGTGTTGGTGCTGATGGTAAACAATTTGTAGCAGGTGGCCCAACTGTAAAGAACGTGACTGGGTACGACATTTGCAGGCTTTTGGTTTCTTCTCTAGGCACTCTTGCATTAATGGGAGTAGTGACTTTACGAACTCGACCTAAACCTGAAATAGGGGTTTGGTTAGAAGGTCAACTTGATTTTGAAAAAATTGCAAACCATTGCTACCGGCCTGCCAGTGTTCTTTATGACGGATCGAAAACGTTTGTATTCATCGAAGGTTACGAAGAGGATGTTGAAAAGGAGAAAACATTTTTGGAGGAAGCGGGAATGACAGTTCTGGATAGAGCATTAGAAATTCCACCTCTACAAAAAGGAGTAACGAAAAAAGATTTGAAGAAGGGCGGATTCTTGGATCTTCAAACCGGTGCCGTTTACTCAAATGACACCAATAGTAATATTGAGGTATCGGTCGAAGTGCAGCGACTTTCCGATCGAATTAAACAAAATTTTGATCCAACCGGCAGACTGAATCCTGGCAGGAAGCCATATTGATATGAACGCGAATACGAAAACGGATTTAAATAACGAACTATTAGTTCTAGAACCTGAAGCACTTAATGCTTGTGTCTCTTGTGGTTTATGCCTTCCACATTGCCCTACATATCGTGTAACTGGAGATGAACGGATGTCTCCGAGGGGAAGAATCGCATTAATGCGATTAGTTGATGCAAAAGAATTCAATCCAACTCACGAATGGATTCATTCCATGGACACTTGCGTTCAGTGTCGAGGATGCGAAACTGCATGTCCTTCGGCAGTTCCTTTTGGAGAGTTGATAAGTGATACAAAAAAAGCACTTGCAAGTGTTAGAAAATTGCCATTAACAATTCGAATCGGACTTTTAATTCTTAAAAACCAGCGGTTACTCATAGGGGCAACTTTCTTGATTGGAGTTTTACAAAAATTGGGTTTTATGCGGAATTCTTCTTACATTCCCTCAGGGGTGCCACTTTTGAAACGCGAATTTAAGACTACTCACTCTCCACATGACCCCGTTCTTTTTACTGGCTGTGTTATGAAATCTTGGACACCATGGGTTCATACTGCTGCATTGAAAACACTGGCTTTTTTTGGTGTAAATGTTGCTACGTCTGGTAAAAACGTTGGTTGTTGTGGAGCTTTACATGAACATTCAGGTCTAAGGTCGGTTTCAATAAAAATGGCAGAAAATGTAATTGATGAAATGCCAACTACCGGGCCGGTACTGGTTAATTCGGCCGGTTGTGGAGCAATGCTCAAAGAGTATGGAAAATTGTTAGGTACGGAGAAAGCAAAGCGATTTTCGGAACGTGTATTCGATGTGCACGAATGGATTGCAAAGAATTGTCAACTGCCTAACACAATTGAAAAAAAAGAACGTCTCGTGGTTCAAGACCCTTGTCATCTTAGGCACGTGCAAAATTCTCACCAGTATGTTCGAGAGGTTTTGAGTCCTTTTGTCGAAATAGTCGAATTACCGGATGAGGGACTCTGTTGCGGCGCGGGTGGAGCATTTTCCGTTTCACAAAAAGAACTGTCTTCTCAAATTCGGGAACTCAAAAGGACGGCTTTCGCAGAGGTGAATACTGAAGGGGGGAAAGTTAGAGTCGTTAGTGCTAATCCAGGTTGTGTTACTCACCTTCAAACAGAGGGTTTCGAAATCAAACATCCCCTTGAAGTAGTCGCAGAATATGTAAATGAGATAAGTAAAACTGACGAAATGAGCAAATTTTAAATGAGTAGCGAAATAGAAGAAATAAGGTCACAAATTGAAGGCCTAGTTGAAAAAGTAGCAGATCTTGCACTGCAAGATTTAAGAGAAACAATTGATGCAGGTGAACAGAAAACTTCTTCGAAAGAAAAACAACTTACTCGAGTGAGGCGATCGTTGGAAAAAGCCTCTCATCTTCTTTCGGGTCTAAGTGACTGACTTAGGCATTTACTACCGGTAGAAGGGTGCGACCCTTTCTATTCACTTTTAAAACTTGTTCAGAGTTTGGAGTTCCATAAAGAGTATTACGCTGCACGAGTTCTCTTCCTAAAGGTGCTACAAGCCCTTCAAAGTCAGACTTTTTGACCATTTGGCCATGTTGAGCACCAGCAGCTCTGGAGATATTTTCGTCAATTAATGTGCCCCCTAAGTCATTAACACCTGCTTGAAGCAATTGGAGAACCCCTTCAAAACCTATTTTGACCCAGGAAGCTTGAATGTTTGGAATTAGTTTGTTGTAAGCAATTCTTGCAACAGCATGCAACAAAAGAGTTTCGCGAAAAGTAGGTCCACGTCTTGATTTTTGTTGCAAGTAAATTGGTGAAGCCATATGCACAAATGGCAAACCAACAAATTCTGTAAAACCACCAGTTTCTTTCTGTAGATCCCTGCAAAGAAGTAAGTGTTTAACCCAGTGTTTAGGATGCTCGATTGATCCAAACATCATTGTGACATTAGATCTAAGGCCGATTTTATGGGCGGTACGGTGAACTTCTAACCATTCTTCGGTATTAATTTTGTCAGGGCATAGATCTTTACGAATCTCATCATCGAGGATTTCTGCAGCTGTTCCAGGTAGTGAAGCGAGGCCAGCTTCCATTAGACGCTTTAAGTAGGAGTCGAGAGGTTCATCTAAGCGTCGAGCACCTTCGAGAACCTCAAGAGCAGTAAAACCATGAATATGTATGTCTGGAACAGCATCGCGAACTGCTTTTGCAACTTCTATATAATAATTGCCGTCAAAATCGGGATGGATGCCGCCTTGAAGACATACTTCGGTGGCTCCAGCGCGGGCGGCTTCAGCGACGCGTGCGGCAATTTCGTCCATTTCGAGCAGATAAGGTTTGCCTCGAAGATTGAGTGATAGTGGTCCCTTTGAAAAGCCACAAAACCGACACTTGAAAGTGCAGACATTCGTATAGTTGATATTTCTGTTTGCAACCCAAGTTACTTTATTTCCAACTGCTTCGTTGCGGAGATAATCGGCTAGGCCAGCAACTGCAGAAACTTCTGAACCCCGTGCTGAAAGAAGAAGTTCGAGTATCTCTGCATCCGCTTCTTCTCCAGATTTGATCCCTTCTATTGCATCATTGATCGGACCATTAGGTTCTCTGGTGGATGTTACAAGATTAGGAAGAGCACCTGGAGAACCAGAAAACCAAGTATCTTCAGGTGGCTCCACTGTTTTAGCGTCGAATGATTCGCCTTCTTCGAGTTCCTGATCAGGATTAAGAGGATCAGAACGTGCATAACCAGAAGAATCACTTAAATCCATTACTGGAAAAGAAACCTCACTGCTAACCCACTTTTTTAAGTCAGAAGCGAATTCTGGATAAATTGTTAAGCGCGGGACGAGTTCAAAACCTTCCGATTCGGTTACTTGCTTTAGTTTTTCCAAATCTGGCCAAGGTCGCTCTGGATTTACATGATCTTTTGTAACAGGTGAAACGCCACCCCAGTCGTCGATACCTACGGTAAGTAGTTTCCTAAAATCGTCAGAAAGATTAGGTGGAGCTTGGATATGAATTTCTTTGGGAAGAATAATTCGTGCCAATGCAATTGTTTCCAAGAAGTCACTCTCTGGACAAGGAGAGTGTTTGTGCATGGCAGTTCCTACTTTTGGAAGAAAATTTTGAACTATCACCTCTTGTATATTTCCAAAGGTTTTTTGGATTTGAGCGATGACTTTCAAACTTTCTATTCTTGAACTTTTACTTTCTCCTATACCGAC
>Ga0315327_10000165_pt1 | contig 30452 bp, 28 predicted proteins | sample M110032315metaG_FD_203460 | JGI IMG/M metagenome (GOLD analysis project Ga0315327, IMG submission 203460) | Ammonia-oxidizing marine archaeal communities from Monterey Bay, California, United States - M1 100m 32315 | ecosystem: Environmental > Aquatic > Marine > Coastal | place: USA: California... | reverse complement strand
CTGTATTGCTGAAACTCGGCACTTATGGATTCGTCAGAATAGCAATCCCTTTACTTCCTGATGCAGCAGTTGAATGGGCGCCTTGGATAGGACTATTGGCTGTAATAGGAATTATTTACGGAGCATTTTGTTGTTTAGCACAAACAGATATGAAACGGTTAATTGCTTTCTCTTCAGTTGCTCATATGGGATTTGTAATGCTTGGGATTTCAACTCTTACTGATTTTGGAATTAATGCAGCCATTATGGGCATGGTTGCTCATGGTCTCATCACAGGAATGCTCTTCTTTTTAGCCGGGTCTATGAAAGAGCGTTATCACACTTTAGAGATTAAAAGATTAGGTGGATTGCTTATACAAGCGCCCAAAATGGGTTGGGTTTTAGGATTTTGTGCGATGGCGTCTCTTGGATTGCCAGGCCTTGCAGGGTTCTGGGGAGAATTCCCCGCGATACTTTCTGCATATAGTCCTGCAAATGGTTTACCGGTGGAAACCTTTAGAACATTTATGGTGATAGCAGCGTTAGGTACGGTTCTTGCAGCCGGCTATTTATTGTGGCTGCTTCAAAGGTCAGCATTTGGTACTCCAAAAGAAGAATTCGCTGATGACCCTAATATCCATGACGCAACAAAAACAGAATGGATTGCATGGGCTCCTCTACTCGCTTTAATACTTGCGATAGGTATCTATCCAAATCTTGTTTTTAGGGCTACAGATGCAGCAGTAGATGCATCATTAACTCCATGTTTGACTATTAATGCAGATGAATCAACTCATGAAGAAATCGAATCAGCTAACTGTTCTGATGTTTATGGTTTGAGTGATCATGGGTCTGACCATCACGCAGTTTCGAAGGGTTAATAGTGACCACTAACTTTATGCTTGTAGCGTTTGAACGCCCTGCAATTGACTGGCACGCTGTTGCTCCTGAAATAGTCCTACTTTCTGTAGGTGTTTTCATCACACTTTTAGACATCTTATTTTTAGAAAAGGCACGACCTTATATGGCAGCGTTATCTGGGTTGGGGGTTCTTGCTACAGCAATACCCTTACTAACTCTTGGTATTGATGGAACTGAGAGAGTTCTTTTCGATGGGGCATATGTGGTTGATAATTTTTCATTAGTGCTAAAAGCCATTTTTCTTCTAGCAGGTTATTTAGTCATTCTCCTTTCAACCAATTACATAGTTGAAGGTGATTATTGGGAGAGCGAATACTACGGCCTTCTTTTGGCTTCCCTAATGGGGATGATCATGATGGCCTCCTCGAGAGATTTGATATCTGTCTTCGTAGCTTTAGAACTACTTTCAATCCCTGCCTATTTAATGGTTGCTTGGAGAAAGCGAGATCCGAAGTCAAATGAAGCAGGTCTTAAGTATTATCTAATGGGTGTTTTTGCATCAGCAGTGATGCTCTACGGAATGTCACTTTTATTTGGGGTAAGTGGCACCACGGTACTAAGTGGGATTGCTGACTCTATTGATGCTGGTAATGGTTCAAGTTCTGTAATGACATTAGGAATTGTTTTTGTAATAGCTGGTTTCGCGTTCAAAGTATCCGCTGTTCCATTTCACACTTGGGCACCTGATGTTTATGAGGGAGCTCCAACACCTGTAACAGCTTTTCTTTCGGTGGCCTCTAAAGCGGCAGGTTTTGTTGCTCTACTTGCTTTAATTTTTGTTGGTTTCTATGAGCTTTCAAATATTTGGGAACCGCTTATTTGGATACTTTCAGCGCTTTCTATGACTGTAGGTAATTTGGTTGCATTAAGACAAACGAACATAGTTCGGCTGATGGCTTACTCAGGTATAGCGCAGACAGGATTTATGATTGCTCCTTTAGCCGTAGCTGGTAATAGTTTGGCTACTGGTGACCAAGCTCTTTCGGCGATAGTTACTTACTTAGCTATTTACGCGGCTATGAACCTTGGTGCTTTTGCGGTGATAATTACTTTGGCGAGACGCACTGGTAGCGCAGAAATTGATTCTTTCGCAGGGGCATTTCATTTTGCCCCCGGATTAACAGTTGCTATGACAATTTTTCTATTTTCCCTTGCTGGCATACCTCCTTTAGGAGGATGGTTCGCCAAATTTGAAGTGTTTAGGGTTTTAGCAACTTCTGGAGAAACTTGGGGCTATTTGTTAGCTGTTATTGCGGCTATTAATTCTGTTATAGCTCTTTTTTACTATGCAACAATTGCTCGAAAAATGTGGGCCGATGAACCTTTAGAAAGTGATTTAAATTCCGTTGAGATAACACCGTCACTTGTGTCCGCTTTAGCGATTTGTGTATTAGTTACTCTACTATTCGGCATATTCCCTCAATTAGTAGCACGTTTTACAGAAGTAAGCCTTTTGGCTTTTGGTACGTAAACCCTAATAATTGGCATGTTAGCTGATGATTTAAAAAATCGAATTAACAAATCCGGACCTCTATCTTTCTCCGATTTTGTTGAATCTTGTCTCTATGATGCGAATTACGGTTTTTACACCAAAGGAGGAAGAGCAGGACGACGTGGAGACTTTTTGACAAGTCCTGAAGTTGGTCCTTTTTTTGGTTTTCTTATTGCAAATTGGTTAGACGAGACGTGGAGGAATTTAAATAAACCTAATAACTTTCAAGTTATTGAGGTTGGAGCAGGTAGCGGGACCCTTGCTAGAGCAATAATTGATGCTAAACCTAAGTGCCTTGAAAATGGAATTTATACGATGGTTGAACGTTCCCAGAAGTTGCGAGAAGAGCAACCCACTTCAGACAAACTGGTCTCTATTGCAAATATCCCTGAGGTTCCTTTAGTGGGTGCAGTGATTGCAAATGAACTTTTAGATAATTTACCGTTCGATCTCTTAGAGGGAAATGGGAAATGTTGGAAAGAAGTACGTGTAGGCCTTATGGATGATCAATTTGTCGAGACTCTAATAGGTGAAAGGAAAGAACCAGTTGGAGTGCTTCCTATAAAAGGAGCACGGATACCAATTCAAACTCAGGCTAACAAATGGGTTGAAAGTATCTTAGAGATGATTGTGGCAGGTTCGTTACTGGTGATTGATTATGGCTCAACAACTCAAGAAATGAGTCAAAGAGATCAAGATTCATGGCTCCGAACTTTTAGAAAACATTCAAGAGGCAGCGGCCCTCTAGATGATGTTGGAAATCAAGATCTCACAGTCGAGGTGGCTATTGATCAACTCCCAGAAGGTGCATTGATATCCAATCAAAAAGATTTTCTTAAGAATCAAGGGATTGATAATTTGGTGGAAGAAGGACGTCAAGTATGGAAAGAATTTTCTTCAGTTGGTGATTTAAAAGCTGTTAAAGCACGTAGCAGAGTAGCTGAAGCAGAAGCGCTTCTCGACCCCATGGGTTTAGGAGGGTTTTTTGTTTTAGAGTGGCATCTCTCGCCTAGCGATTAGATAGTCAGAAAACCCTTTTACCCCCGTTAGGTAAGTAACCCTCTGACTTTGTCTAAAATTACCTAATCAACCAAGGGAGCAATAATGAGCGAATCAACAATTGAGGAGTTCTATGTTGAAGATCGAACATTTCCACCTGATGTAGATTTTGTAAAGAATGCATTACTTAATGATTCTTCTCATCATGAAGAAGCAATTGCTGACTATGAGGCATTTTGGGCTAGGCAAGCAAGAGAGTTGATTAGTTGGGACGAGGATTTCCACACGACACTTGAGTGGGAACTGCCTTTTGCTAAATGGTTCATAGGTGGTCGACTTAATATTTCTTACAACTGTTTAGACAGACATGTAGAAGCGGGTTACGGAGAGAGGGTTGCTTATTATTGGGAAGGAGAACCCGGCGACACCCGAAAAATCACGTATCAAGATCTTCTCGTAGAAGTCTCCAAATTCGCGAATGTATTGAAAGGACTTGGATTGGAAAAAGGAGATCGAGTGGCTATATACATGCCGATGATCCCTGAACTCCCTGTCGCAATGCTTGCCTGCGCCAGAATCGGATTGGTCCATAGTGTTATATTCGGAGGTTTTTCACCTGATGCAATTATCGATCGATGTGAAGATGCCCAAGCAAGGCTCATCATCACGGCAGATGCAGGTTTCAGACGTGGGGTTCCGTCAGCATTAAAAATAAATGTTGATACGGCATTAGAAAATGGTGCTCCGACTGTGCAGCATGTAGTAGTTGTTAACCGATGCGACACGGAAATACAAATGATTGCAGGGCGTGATCATTGGTGGCATGAACTAGTTGAGAAGGCAGATTCTGATTGTCCGGCCGAATCATTAGAGAGTGAGGATCTCCTCTACTTGCTTTATACCTCTGGTACAACTGCAAAACCAAAAGGCATTATGCATACAACTGCAGGTTATTTAACTCAAGTCATGTATACGCATCGCTATACCTTCGATTTGAATCGAGATAAGGATATTTATTGGTGTGCAGCGGATATCGGATGGGTTACAGGGCATAGTTACATCGTTTATGGTCCTTTAGCTAATGGTTGCACATCAGTGATTTACGAAGGCACACCGGATACTCCGCGTTTGGATCTTCGTTCAGATGAACCATCAGAATGGCCTAAAGATCGTTTATGGGACGTTATTGAACGTTATGGCGTTACTCAGTTGTATACCGCCCCGACAGCTATAAGAACTTTCATGAAGTGGGGTGCTCAAGAACCTGCTTTACATGATTTGTCGTCTTTGCGAGTTTTAGGAACAGTGGGAGAGCCAATAAACCCAGAAGCATGGATGTGGTATCACGAAAATATCGGAGGAGAAAAATGTCCTATTGTTGATACCTGGTGGCAAACGGAAACTGGGGGTCACATGATTACGCCACTCCCAGGTGTGACCACGACTAAACCAGGGTCCGCTTGTCAACCAATACCTGGGGTATTTGCAGAAGTAGTAGATGATGATGGAATTCAAATTAAACAAGGGGGAGGTTATTTGACGATTACACACCCCTGGCCTGGGATGTTGAGAGGTATTTGGGGTGACCCTGAGAGATACAAACAGACCTATTGGTCACGTTTTGAAGGTAAGTATTTTGCTGGAGATGGGGCGAAGTTAGACAAGGATGGCTATTTGTGGCTTCTAGGCAGAGTCGATGATGTAATGAACGTTTCGGGTCACCGAATTTCAACTGCAGAAATTGAGTCAGCTCTAGTGGATCACCCTGCAGTGGCTGAAGCAGCAGTAGTTGGGGTTACTGATTCGACTACAGGGCAGGCAATTGTTGGGTATGTGATTTTGAGAGGAACTTTTGAAGTTTCAGACTCGCTTGGAGAAGAGATACGCGCTCATGTAGCAACCAAGTTGGGGCCAATTGCTAGGCCAAAAACAGTTGTTTTAGTTCCTGACCTACCTAAAACTAGAAGTGGAAAAATAATGAGACGACTGCTACGGGACGTCGCAGAAGGTAGAGATTTAGGTGATACAACTACTTTGGCTGATTCAGGGGTTGTAGAGGAGATTCGAACTAGAGCTGCTGAATCCCCTGAGGAAGACTAAATACTTAATGTTTATTTACAGGGATCTAGAACCTCCTTCTGGTTTTGTTTTTATAGTTGATATAGATGGTGTGATAGCTGATGCAACAGCACATCAACATTATTTAAAGGGCACGAGTCAAGATTGGGAAAATTTTTTTGAAGCTGCTTTAAATAGTCGAGTGTTTAGAGAAGGGCGAGAACTTGTGAAAAGCCTTGATGCGTCAAAACCCATTTTTTTAATGACAGCACGACCTTCTTATCTTCTCGAAAAGACTGTTGATTGGTTGAATCAAAATGAAATTTTCTGGGACGCTCTTTTGATGAGAGAAGAAAATGATGATCGTAGTTCTCCAGAAGTCAAGTTGGATTTATTGAGAGATTTAATTGAATGTGGATATAAACCGACACTCGCTCTTGATGATGACCCGAGGAATCTTTTAATGTTTTGGGAGCAGAAAATTCCTTCTATTTATGTCCATTCAGGGTATTACGAATAAAACAAATTTTAGGTATTGTTACATTTCAGAAAAACGAGGTGAATAATGGTAAACACGGCAAAGACTTTCGGCCTTTTAGCACTTTTAGGCGGTCTTTTCATAGTTATAGGTGGTGCAATCGGTGGTTCTGGTGGCCTTATTTTAGGTCTCGTAATTGGCTTATTATTCGTTGGTGGAAGTTATTGGTTTAGTGACAAGCTTGCAATAGCTTCAGCTCGAGCAGTTCCAGCGGAGCAGTCTGATTATCCCGAATATCACCGGGTGATGACGGAGTTATCGATGGCAGCCGGGCTTCCTATGCCAAAGTTATATATTTCACCTAATAAACAACCCAATGCTTTTGCGACAGGTAGAAATCCTGAACATGCAGCCGTTGCTGTGACACAAGGTCTTTTAGACAATCTGGATTGGTATGAGATCAGAGGAGTGTTAGCTCACGAATTAAGCCATGTTGAAAATCGTGACATTCTTATAGGGTCTGTTGCAGCTGCAATTGGGATGGCAATAACTCTTATAGCTCGGATGGCTTTTTGGGCGGCTATGTTCAGCGGGGGTCGTGGTAGAGACAGGAATCCGTTAGGTGAAATAGCATTTGCAATAATGGCTCCTATAGCAGCCATGCTTATTCAGGCAGCTATAAGCCGCACCCGAGAATATAAAGCTGATGCTACAGCAGCGCGACTTATTGGAGATGGAGAACCTCTTGCGAGAGCATTGGAGAAATTAGAAATTGCATCTGGCCGTATACCTTCAGGAATTGACCCGAATCAAGCGTCTTCTTATATTGTCAATCCATTAAAAGCAGAGGCTCGTGGTCGGGGAGGGAGTCGTATTTTTTCAACTCATCCTCCAACAGTTGAGAGAGTGGAAAGACTCCGAAATGGTTCTTGGAATCAAGGGACAGTTGGTAGCGGTCCTATTTCTTAGTCTCTAAAGTTTATGAATTGAAGCGGTAATTCAATTTTACTGGCTTTCAGAGAAGTTATTACCTCCTGAAGAGCATCACGTTTTTTACCACTTACCCTTATTTGGTCGCCTTGGTTTTGTGTTTGGATTCCTTTGATGCCTAAGTCTTTTATTTGACTATTGATAGATTTAGAATCTTCACTCCCTATACCTGATTGCAATTTTGCTACTTTCTGGCTTCTTCCTCCAGCAGCAGATTCCAGGTCTTGCCATAAGAGCGTTTTTAAGGAAACTTTTCTTTTCACTAATTTTTCTTCAAGCACTATTAACAAAGCGTTAAGTCGATCTTCTGTTGAGGATTCGATTCGTATTGAATCGTCTGTAAGTTGAACTTCCGAGTTTGTTCCTTTGAAATCGAAACGATTATTTATTTCACGTTCTGTCTGATCGACTGCATTTCTTACTTCTTGTTGGTCGTATTGTGAAACAATGTCAAAAGATGGCATGCATTTACCTTACTTGTTTGTAATGGATGTAACTTACAGGTGTCGTGTGCTTATGAGTCCATTAGCATCCGATTAAGGGTCGGTGCCCGAGTGGCCAAAGGGAACGGGCTGTAAACCCGTCGGCATTTGCCTTCGGAGGTTCAAATCCTCCTCGGCCCACAAAACAGTGGTCCAGAACTATTTCGGTTCTGGACCACTGACATTTAGTATCGTTTGCATTATGACAACGTCTTGCCATTTCCCGAATTTTCTACCTATTTCTTTTTCAGTACCTACAATTTCAAAATTAAATCTTTGATGGAGAGCGATACTCGCTTCATTAGCACCTCCAATTCTTGCGATTACGGCGTGAAATCCGCTTGACTCTGCTACTTCTAATAAGTGAGAAAGTAGCTCTCCTGCTATACCTTGATTTCTAAAATTTTCATTTACATAAATTGAATCTTCTACAGTTGTTCTATAAGCAGCCCTTGCCTTATAAGGAGAAAGAGAAGCGAAGCCCAGTATTTTGTTACCCGTTTCAGCAACTAATACGCTAAAGGCACCGGATCTTTCACTAAGCCATTTTTCTTGTTCTTTAGTGGTTCTCTCCACTAAATCAAAAGTCGCTGTTGAATTTCTAACTTCGTGATTATAAATTTCTCGGATTGCCTCTGCATCTTTTTGTTCAGCTAGGCGGATTTGTATCTCTTTTTCCATACTCTGACTGTAGTAAGGCTTAACGACAGGTAAGTGGACGTTGGGGTAACCATACTCCTGTGGCATCATGTCAATAAGCCTTTGGCTGGCCCCCTTAGCTCAGTCGGCAGAGCGTCTCCATGGTAAGGAGAAGGTCGACAGTTCAATTCTGTCAGGGGGCTCGGGGCGACGTAGCTCAGTTGGTAAGAGCGCCCGACTCATAATCGGGAGGTCGACAGTTCAAGTCTGTCCGTCGCTACTAATAAAATAGATTAAGCAATACAAGGTTGTTGGTGGCGACTCGCTTTGTTGTTGCTATCGTTTTATAGTCCACTAAACCAAATCAGGTTAGTGGTTAAATCTAAATGTTTCAGGAGTTAAAGATGTCTAAGGTATGCCAGGTAACCGGTAAGAAACCCGGGTTTGGCAAACAACTATCGCATTCGCACCGGAGAACTAATAGACGTTGGAATCCAAATGTACAACGTAAGCGTTATTGGTTACCGAGCGAAAAGCGCTGGATAACACTAAATGTAAGCACTAAGGGAATAAAGACAATTGATAAAAATGGCATTGAAAGTGTTATTGCTAAAATGCGTCGACAAGGACAGAAGGTTTAACAGTTATGGGTAGTGATAAACGACCAATAATTAAATTACGTTCAACAGCTGGTACTGGTTATACGTATGTTACTACGAAAAATAAAACCAATACGCGTGAGAGAATCGAACTAAAAAAGTACGATCCAGTAGTTAGAAAACATGTTCTTTTTAAAGAAGAACGTTAAATATTAGTATTTCTAATGGAATGTTCATCTAAAACTCGTGCGGCCTCATCAAACCCCACTGGTATCCTGCCAATGAACCGATTTTTAGAATTCTTTTGTTTTCTTTTTGGTTCAAAGGGCAGTGGCTCAATTGGTAGAGCACCGGTCTCCAAAACCGGCGGTTGGGGGTTCAAGTCCCTCCTGCCCTGCCAGTTGGTTTTAGATTATTCCATAAAAGCACGTAATCACTATCAGGCCAATAACCTGATCTAAGACAAATATAAAGATACGAGATTTCTAATGTCCATGAATCGTGAACAAAAACGTATGCTCCAACGTCAAGGAGAAGTAGATGCTGAAGGGGAACCAGTACGCGAGCGCCGTCAGCCTCAACAGGCAGCGCATACTGAAGAAAAGGCGGGAGTAACTCAATTCGCAAGAGAAGTTCGTTCAGAACTCAGGAAAGTTGTTTGGCCTACTCGTTCTGAAACTACAAATTATACGGTAGTTGTGGTAATAACAATTGTGGCTATCACCGCAATCGTTGCAGGTTTAGATTGGATATTTTCCCAATCAGTACTCGAATTGTTTGATGTCTAATGAATTCTAATAACGACTCCGAAACCAACATTGTTGAATCTGACCTGCTTCAGGTAGATGATTCTGAGACGGAAGACTCTGGAACCTCTGATGAAAATATAGGAGCTGAGGATCTACTCCCTATTGGTTCTTTGGATGGTTCTTTGGAACAAGCAGATGGAGGGGAAATATCTTCTGTAGAAGATACTGATGATTCGGAAGAACCGGAGAATACTGCTGCTGAGAACGCTGTGGTTGACTCGAGCGCTGTTATTGATGAAGAGGAACTTTTTGAAGAAGAAGATTTAACTCCAAAAAAAGAGAGCCCTTATGACCGTCCTGGAAGATGGTTCGTGGTACACACTCAGTCTGGTTATGAAAACAAAGTTAAGCAGAATTTAGAAACCCGAACAGCTGTATTGAATTTGGAAGACAGAATTCTTGAAATTGTTATTCCAATGGAAGATGTGGTCGAGTTTCGAAATGGTAAAAAAGTAAACGTTTCAAAAAAGATGTTTCCTGGCTATCTATTGGTCAGATGCTTTCTTGATGATGCTTCTTGGGCTGCAATCAGAGATACGCCTGGGATTGTAAATTTTGTAGGAGCTGGAGGTAAACCATCACCTTTAAGCAGGAAGGAAGTAGAAAACTTTCTTTATGTTCCAGACGAAACAAAATCTGACGCTCCTAAAAAGACCAGAGCAAGACTTGGATTTGAAATAAATGAAACAGTAAGAGTTAAAGAAGGACCATTTGCAGACTTTTCTGGTGCCATTGTTGAGATAAATGAAGATCAATTAAAAGTAAAGGTCCTTGTAGACATTTTCGGCCGGGAGACTCCTGTAGAATTAGAATTCTCACAAATTGCTCAACTCTAAGTTTTAGAGGTTGCCAATATGCGTGGGTTACAGCAGACTTGGGACGCTGTTTAGTTAAAAGTTTTGACAAAGTATTAGAAAATTAAGAGAGAAAAGTTATGGCACAAAAGCAAGTAGCAGCTTTAGTGAAAATTCAGATTCCAGCGGGACAAGCTTCTCCTGCGCCACCTGTAGGTACCGCTCTTGGTCCTCATGGCGTTGCGATTATGGATTTTTGCAAGGAATATAATGCTAAGACCGAGGACAAAAGAGGACAGATAATTCCTGTAGAGATAACGATTTATGAAGATCGGTCTTTTTCATTTATTACGAAAACGCCACCTACTTCGTTTCTTATTCGCCAAGCAGCTGGTTTGGAAAAAGCTTCGGGTCTAGCCGGACGAGAAGAAGTTGGTTCGATCACATGGAATCAGGTCGAGGAAATCGCTGAAACAAAAATGCCTGATCTAAACGCGATTGACATCGAAGGTGCAAAACAACAAGTAGCAGGAACAGCTCGAAGTATGGGTATAGCAGTTAATTAGAGATAAAAATATTTTTAATATCTAATTAATTCTGTAAAGAGGAGGACCTCGCCTCAACAGAATTTGTTCAATTGAGGGAGCCAGGAGGAAAGGCTAAATGAATAATAGTAAGAGGTATCAGGATTCTCTTGAGAAGTTTGACCCAGATGGATTTTTATCTGGTCGTGAAGCTTTAGAGATGGTCCAATCGTTTGAAAGAACGAAGTTTGATGAATCTATTGACCTTGTTGTCCGTTTAGGGGTTGACCCTAGAAAAACTGAAGAAATGATTCGTAGTACAGTCGCTTTACCATCTGGGACAGGTAAAGCAGTTCGTGTTGCTGTTTTTGCACAAGGTGAAGCGGCTAATGCGGCACGTGAAGCAGGTGCTGATCATGTTGGTGCAGATGATCTTGCTGCAGAAGTTGAAGGCGGGATGCTTGATTTTGAAATTGCGATTTCAACTCCTGAAATGATGGCCACGGTCGGAAAACTTGGAAGGATGTTGGGACCAAGGGGTCTAATGCCTAATCCTAAGTCTGGAACGGTCACTGAAGAAGTAGCTAAGGCCGTTGAAGATTTTAAAGGCGGAAAAGTGGAGTTTCGAACAGATCGACATGGGAATGTTCACTTGCCGATAGGGAAAGCAAGCTTTTCACTAGATGATTTAGTATCAAATCTAAATGTAGTAGTTGAAGAACTTGAAAGATTAAAGCCTGCATCTACAAAAGGCCGTTATATCAAAACTATTTCTGTTTCTTCCACGATGAGTCCTGGGGTCAGGATTGATCCATCTCGAATAACTGAGTAATTAGAATTAATTATTTGGTCACTGAAAAATTTGGTTTGTGTATTGATAGTCATTGGATAGTCTGACTATCACAATAGAGACGCTCACCGAAGACCTCTGGGTTGCATTTATTTGCAGAACGATTTTCGCCCTAGCAGGAGAGCCTTCCGGATCGGTTTCAGACTATGTCTGAAATTCTTTGGTGTGTGTTAACGATTTTGGGAGAGGGTGAGCAATGTCAGAGGCACGAGCGGCGAAAGTCGCTGTTGTAGATGAAGTAAGAGAACGCTTTTCTGATTCTGATTCTCTTGTTCTGACTGAATATAGGAATTTAGATGTTCCAGCCATGGCTTCTTTACGAGAGGCTTTACGTGAAGTCGGTGGCGATTACAAGATTTACAAAAATACTTTGGTTCGTTTCGCAATTGAAAATCTTGATTTAGAGATTGATGATTTATTGTCAGGACCAACCGCTATAGCTTTTGTAGGTAAAAAACCAGATGGGTCTTCAGGTGATCCGGTTTCTGTAGCGAAAGCTTTGAAGGATTTCGCGAAAAAAAATGAGGCTTTGATCATAAAGGGCGGGGTTCTTGAGAACCGAAGACTTACAGTTGAGGAAATTAATCAACTTGCTGAGATAGCACCTAGAGATGTTCTCTTGTCGCAATTGGCAGGACTTTTGGTGGCACCAATGCAGCAGTTTGCTAGCTTGCTTAATGCATTGCCACAGAAGTTTGCTTACGCTCTCCAGGCACTGGTTGAAAAATCAGGTGGAGTGATAGAAGGGGCAGATGATGCTTCTGATGCAGAGATCGAGTCGGAGGAAAGCTCGGAGGCAGATGATGCTTCTAATGCAGAGATCGAGTCGGAGGAAAGCTCGGGAGCAGATGATGCTTCTGATGCAGAGATCGAGTCGGAGGAAAGCTCGGGAGCAGATGATGCTTCTGATGCAGAGACCGAGGAAGAACAAAGCTCGGAGGCAGATGATGCTTCTGATGCAGAGACCGAGTCGGAGGAAAGCTCGGGAGCAGATGATGCTTCTGATGCAGAGACCGAGGAAGAACAAAGCTCGGAGGCAGATGATGCTTCTGATGCAGAGACCGATGAAAAGGAGGCCTAATGGCTACTAAAGAAGAAATTTTGGACGCTATCGGTGAGATGAGTGTCCTTGAACTTAGTGAACTATTAAAAGAGTTCGAAGAAAAGTTTGATGTGACTGCAGCAGCTCCAGTTGCGGTAGCAGCAGCAGCGCCAGCTGCAGCTGGTGCTGAGGATGGCGAAGTTGAAGAGAAAGATAGCTTTGATGTAAACCTTGCCGAAGCAGGAGATAAGAAAATCCAAGTAATTAAAGAGGTTAGAACTCTTACCAACTTGGGTCTTAAAGATGCTAAGGACCTTGTTGATGGTGCACCTAGCACAATCTTAGAAGGTGCTTCTAAGGAAGATGCAGAAAAGGCAAAAGAAGCTCTTGAAGCCGCTGGCGCCACAATTGAATTAAAGTAACTTAATTTATTCCTAATAAACTGCTGTTTTTGGATTTTATTGTTCGTGAAGGGTCGAAAAGTTACTTTCAATTACTTTAAAATTCATTAAAAGAATGGTCCTCTTGGGTTGTTCATAGGGGTCTTGTTCTATTAGGATTTCACTTCGCTGTGTTTCCTCAGAATTTCTCCACGATTTGTGGTGTGATTTTGTTTTAATACGGTTTGTCCGCATTTATTCGCTTCTGCCGGGAGTTTATTGTTGTCTGCTCGACCATTACTTCGAGATCGATACTCGTTTGGAAACCTTGAAAAGGTTTTAGAATTACCAGATTTAATTGCTGTTCAACATGAGTCATTTAATTGGCTTATGGAATCAGGGTTGAAGGGTATCTTCTCAGATATAAGTCCTATAACCGATGTAAGTGAGACACTTTCACTTGAATTGGAGTTTGACCCTAAAGACGAAGATCTTAGGCCACCTCCAAAGTTCACAGTAGATGAGTGCAAAGAGAAGGATATGACCTATTCAGGTCCAATATTTGTGCGCGCTCGTTTCAAAAATGCTCATACTGGTGAGATAAAGGAGCAAACTGTTTTCCTAGGCGATTTCCCTCTTATGACGGAAAAAGGCACTTTCATAATCAATGGAACCGAGAGAGTAGTTGTTTCTCAGCTAGTTAGATCACCGGGCGTTATTTTTCAACCTGGTGAGCGCTACAGATTAAGAAATCTTGCGAAAAATCAGCTTGTAACAGCAACAGTCCATCCTTATAGGGGAGAGTGGATTGAATTCGATGTGGAACAGAAGCCGGGTAAAGACGTTACCGCTGGTTGTCGAGTTGCTAGAAAACGTCGATTGTCGATGTTCACCCTTCTCAGAGCTCTAGGTTTTGATGACGAGAATTTCCCTGGCTTTCTTGACCGTCTTGTTAGTCATTTCAATTATCTTGAAGGACAATGGGAAAATGACCGTGAGTCCAATGCGACAGAAGAAGAAGCTCTTCTAGAAATTTATCGAAGAGTTCATCCAGGTGAACCACCTTCTGTAGAAGCCGCACGAGCCTATTTGCGCAATGCCTTCTTTGAATCACGGAGGTACGACTTATCCAGGGTCGGTCGCTATAAGTTAAACCGTAAACTTGGTCCGGAAATTGAATGGATTGAAAAAAATCTTGGTATCGAGTTGGAAAGACCAGCTCGCGATCAGACTGTCTTATCTAAAGCAGAAGTTCTGGCAACATGTACATATCTTTTACACTTAGCAGCTGGTGAACCGGGATACCGACTAGATGATCAAGATCATTTCGCAAACCGTAGGATTCGTTGTGTCGGTGAACTTATTCAAAATCAGGTAAGAATAGGTCTGTCACGGCTTGAACGTGTAGTACGTGAACGAATGACTACGCAGGATGTAGAAGCTATAACACCTCAGTCACTAATCAATATTCGACCTGTTGTTGCTTCAATCAAAGAATTTTTTGGGACAAGTCAACTTTCTCAATTCATGGATCAGGTAAATCCCTTGTCTGGGTTGACTCATAGGCGCCGTTTGTCTGCATTAGGGCCTGGAGGTTTATCGCGTGAAAGGGCTGGTTTTGAAGTCAGAGATGTCCACTTCTCTCATTATGGAAGAATGTGTCCTATTGAGACACCTGAAGGTCCAAATATTGGTTTGATTGGTGGACTTGCAACTTATGGTCGTGTAAATGATTTTGGTTTCATCGAATCGCCTTACAGGAAAGTAGTAAAGGGCAAAGTAACTAATGAAATTGTTCATCTAGATGCTGCAGAAGAAGAAGAATACGTTGTTGCACAGGCTAATGCGCCACTAAACCCAGATAAAACTTTTAGAAATGATCGAGTACTGGTTCGGCGCTCACCTCAATCGGCATCTCTTCAGGATCATAAACAACAGTTAGAACAAGACGTTTTCTTTGGTGCTACTACAGAAATTTCTTATGTTCCACCTGCGGAAGTACAGTTGATGGATATTTCAGCTCAGCAAATCGTTTCGGTAGCTACTGCTCTAATCCCATTCGTAGAACATGATGATGCAAACCGTGCTCTTATGGGAGCAAACATGCAACGTCAAGCAGTTCCACTTATACGTGCTGAAGCTCCTTTTATTGGTACTGGAATGGAAGCTCCTGCTGCACATGATGCAGCGGACATGCTTCTTGCCGAGGAAGCTGGGACTGTGGTTGACGTCGATGCAAAGTCTGTTGTTGTTGAATATCGCAAATCAGGAATAACTACACATGAATTGGTCAAATTTGAAAGATCAAATCAAGACACTTGCGTTAATCAGCAAGCAAGAGTTGTACCAGGTCAAAAATTTAAAGCTGGTGAACTTCTAGCCGATGGATCTTCGACGGATAGTGGAGAACTTGCTTTAGGAAAAAATCTTTTGGTCGCTTATATGTCATGGGAAGGTTTTAACTACGAAGATGCGATTATCGTTTCGGAACGTCTGGTAAAAGATGACGTTCTAACGTCAATTCATATTCATGAGCATGAGATAGACGCACGTGATACAAAACTTGGTGCCGAAGAGATAACTAGAGATATTCCTAATCTTTCTGATGAGATACTTGCCGATCTTGATGATCGAGGAATCATCAGAATTGGTGCTGAAGTATCACCTGGTGATGTTCTCGTTGGGAAAGTTACCCCTAAAGGTGAGACAGAACTAACTCCTGAAGAGAGACTTTTGAGAGCGATTTTTGGTGAGAAAGCTCGTGAGGTACGCGATACTTCACTCAAGTTACCTCATGGAGAATCAGGGAAAGTCATAGATGTCAAAGTTTTTGATAGGGAAGCTGGAGACGAGTTACCACCAGGCGTGAACCAGTTGGTAAGAGTCCATGTTGCGCAAAAACGAAAGATTAGTGTTGGCGATAAATTAGCTGGACGACACGGAAATAAAGGTGTTATTTCAAAGATTCTTCCAATTGAAGATATGCCATATATGAAAGATGGAACACCTGTAGACATTATTCTTAATCCATTAGGTGTCCCCTCCAGAATGAATGTCGGACAGGTTCTTGAGACTCATTTAGGATATTGCGCTAGATGGGGTTGGGAAATTGATGGCGAAGGCGTTGGAAACCCCGTAGATCGTGGTTCAGAGGCACAGAAAACAAGAACAAGTACAAAACCTTCAATTCATGTTTCTACACCAGTTTTTGATGGTGCTAGTTGGGATGAAAAAGAGCCACAGAGTGGCCATCCAAGTATCAGCAAAATTCTTGCAAATCTTCGTCCAGACTCGGCTGAAGGAGAAGAGAAACTTGTCAGAGATGATGGTAAAGCAGTCCTTTACAATGGTCGCACTGGTGAAGTCTATGATGAGCCAATTGGGATTGGGTACGTTTATATTTTGAAACTGGCGCATCTAGTTGATGACAAAATTCATGCTAGATCTACTGGACCTTATTCGATGATTACCCAGCAACCGTTAGGTGGTAAAGCTCAGTTCGGTGGTCAGAGATTTGGAGAGATGGAAGTTTGGGCTCTAGAAGCATATGGCGCCGCTTATTGCCTTCAGGAACTTTTAACTATTAAGTCTGACGATGTACTCGGACGTGTAAGAGTTTATGAGGCAATTGTCAAAGGTGATAATATTCCGGAACCTGGCATACCTGAGAGTTTCAAAGTTCTGATTAAAGAGATGCAGTCCTTGTGTTTGAATGTTGAAGTTCTAGACACTGATGGTAAAGAAGTTGAGATTAGAGAGATGGATGAAGATGTCTATAGGACAACTGAAGCTCTTGGAATTGATCTTTCTCGCCCAGAACGGGGATCTGATGAAGAAGATGCAGCTCGCGAAGCTGCACGTGCGGTTAGAGCGTTTTCGTAATAAAGAGAAATTGGCAATAGGAAAATAAGGGAATAAAGAGTGATAGACGTCAACGAGTTTTCAAATATTCGAATTGGTTTGGCCACTGCTGATGACATTCGCATGTGGTCAAACGGTGAAGTAAAAAAACCTGAGACTATTAACTATCGAACGCTTAAACCTGAAAAGGACGGCCTTTTTTGTGAGAAGATTTTTGGTCCAACCAAAGATTGGGAATGCTATTGCGGGAAATATAAAAGAGTCAGATTTAAGGGAATTATTTGTGAACGCTGTGGTGTAGAAGTAACCAGATCGAAGGTTCGTCGTGAACGTATGGGCCACATAGAGTTGGCAGCACCAGCAGTTCATATTTGGTACTTACGTGGAACGCGTTCTTGGTTGGCTTATTTACTCACAGGTAATGAACCTAAAATGGAATTAAAAGCAAAGCAACTAGAAAAGGTGATCTACTTTGCAGCGAATCTGGTTGTAACTGTTGATGCCGAAAAAAGACACGAGGATCTTCCTGAATTAGAGAAAGAACTTTCTGAAGAACGAAATGCGATTGAAGAAGAACGAGATCGGGAACTTGATCGTCGTAAAGAGGACCTTGAGGCCGAACTAGTTGAAATGGAAAATGAAGGTCTCAAAGACGCTGACCTAAAGGCTCGTCAGAAAGCCGCAGAAAAGGATATGCAGTTTATACGTGAACAGTATGAGCAGGAGTTAGATGTTTTAGACAGAGCTTGGGAAGAATTTAAGGGCCTTTTCCCGCGTCAGATAATTGAAGACGAACTTCTTTGGCGTGAGTTAGAAGATCGATGGGGCGAGTATTTTGAAGGTGGCATGGGTGCTAATGCTTTGTCTCAACTAATCGACCGCATAGATTTTGATGAAGAAGAAATTACTTTAAGGGGAATGATTGATCCACCTAAAGATCAAAAACCATTGTCAACACAGCGTCGAGATAAAGCAATTAAGAGACTAAAAATAGTCGCTTCTTTTAATCGTCGAGATGAGCACGGTCGTCGTGTAAATGAGCCTCAAGCGATGATTCTCGATGCTGTTCCAGTTATACCTCCTGATCTTCGGCCAATGGTTCAATTAGATGGTGGACGTTTTGCAACTTCTGACTTAAATGATTTGTATAGGCGCGTAATCAATAGAAATAACCGTCTTAAAAGGCTGTTAGATCTAGGAGCACCTCGAATTATCGTTAATAACGAAAAACGTATGTTGCAAGAGGCCGTGGATGCACTATTTGACAATGGTAGACGGGGTCGACCTGTTACAGGACCAGGCAACCGTCCTTTAAAATCTCTGTCTGACATGTTGAAAGGGAAACAAGGAAGATTCAGACAAAATCTTCTAGGTAAACGAGTTGATTATTCGGGAAGATCTGTAATTGTTGCTGGACCTACTCTTAAGTTCCATCAATGTGGACTTCCTAAATTAATGGCTCTTGAATTGTTCAAACCCTTTGTTATGAAACGTTTAGTGGATGGAGAATTTGCTCAGAATATTAAATCCGCGAAAAGAATGGTCGAAAGACGAAAGCCACAAGTATGGGATGTTTTAGAAGAAGTCATTCAGGAACATCCGGTTATGTTGAACAGAGCTCCCACTCTTCACAGATTAGGAATTCAAGCTTTTGAGCCTGTTTTGGTTGAAGGTAAAGCTATTCGAATTCATCCTTTAGTTTGTACTGCTTTTAACGCAGACTTTGATGGAGACCAGATGGCAGTCCATTTGCCTTTATCGGCTGAAGCACAAGCAGAAGCTAGGATCTTAATGCTTTCCGCTAACAACGTACTGAGTCCAGCTCACGGCCGGCCGTTAGTCACTCCAACCCAAGACATGATCATTGGTGGCTTTTACATGACTAGTGAAGTAGAAGGCGCCACAGGAGAAGGAAGAACATTTCGAAGAATACATGAAATTGAGCAAGCTTTAGATACTGGCTCGTTACATTTGCATTCGTTAATTGAATTCAGATCAGACAGTTATCCAGATTTAGCACTTGAATCAGAAAATGGAGACGGTCTCGTTTGGGAGAAGACTACTGCTGGGCGCGTTTTGTTTAATGAAGCTCTTCCTGCAGGTTTTGGTTATGTAAATTATCAAGTTGATAAAAAAGCTATGGGATCGATTGTTGATGATTTAGCACGTCATTACCCAAAGAAAGTTGTAGCAAATAGTCTCGACAGTCTTAAAGATAAATGTTTCCGTTATGCATCGCAGTCGGGGATTACTGTCTCTATTGAAGACGTGAAGACACCATCTGATAAACAGGCAATTCTCGACAAATACGAGAAAGATGCTGAAAAAGTAGAGAATCAGTTCCGGCGAGGAATCATTACAGACGGTGAAAGAAGGCAGAAAGAAATTGAAATTTGGAATGCCGCAACGGCTGAGATTACCCAAAGAATGGCTGAAGTTCTAGAAGACGACCCGTTTAACCCCATTGACATGATGATGAAATCTGGGGCGCGAGGAAACATGATGCAAGTAAGACAAATTGCTGGCATGAGAGGCCTTGTAGCTAACCCTCGAGGTGACTTAATACCTCGTCCGATCAAATCTAACTTCCGAGAAGGATTAGCTATGTTGGAGTACTTTATTTCTACTCCTGGAGCTAGAAAAGGTCTTGTTGACACTGCATTGAGGACAGCCGATTCTGGTTATTTGACTAGAAGATTGGTTGACGTCTGTCAAGAATTGATAATCAATGACGAAGATGTTTTTGCTGCAGGAAAACCAGTACGTTCGGTTTGGGTAGAAAATATACGAGAAGACGAAACAGGCTTTCGCTCACACATTGAAACGAAACTATTTAGTAGAACCCTTGCAGAAGATGTGGAACTTTCTGACGGAACTGTTTATGAAAAAGGAACAATCGTTGGTGAAGACGAAATGGTCGCACTTAGAGATGACCCAGCAGTTGAACGACTTAGAGTTCTTTCGCCTTTAACTGACGATTCAGATCAAGGAGTATCTAGAGCCTGTTACGGAATGTCTTTAGCAACTGGCAAACCTATAGAAATAGGCGAAGCAGTGGGAGTAATCGCCGCCCAATCAATTGGTGAGCCAGGTACACAGTTGACTATGAGAACCTTCCATACAGGTGGTGTAGCTGCTGCTGGAAGAGACATTGCTGCAGGTCTGCCTCGTGTAGTCGAATTGTTCGAAGCTCGTACCCCTAAAGGCAAGGCAACTTTGTCAAGGATTTCTGGCGTTATCAGAATAGGAGAAGATGAAGGCCGAGGCCGAGAGGTTACTGTTATCGCTGATGATGGAACGGAAGAGGTTCATCTAATCCCAGGTATTTCTCGTCTTGAATTCAAAGATGGAGACGAGATTTCCGCTGGTGATGCAATAGTTGAAGGTCCGAGAGATCCAAAGGAACTCCTTGAGATTAAAGGAGTTAGAGAGACTCAACAGTATTTAGTGGATGAAGTTCAGAAGGTTTACCGAGACCAAGGTGTGTCAATCCACGATAAACACATTGAATTGGTTGTAAGACAGATGACTCGGAGGGTGCGGATTAGTGACCCTGGGGAATCAGAGTTTCTTCCAGGAGAACAGGTAGATCAGCCTATTTTTGCTGCGGCTAATAGAAACTTGGTTGAGGAAGGAAAGAAACCTGCTGAAGGTCGTCCTGTATTAATGGGGATCACAAAAGCTTCACTTGCTACTGATTCTTGGTTGTCAGCTGCGTCTTTCCAGGAAACCACTCGAGTTCTTACAGAAGCTGCAATAGAAAGCAGACAAGACAAATTGGTAGGTCTAAAAGAAAATATTATTATCGGTAAATTAATTCCCGCTGGAACAGGACGCGAAGAGTACGGGCGTGTTGGAACGCATGCTCCTGACTATAAGCCAATGGATTTTTACTCGTCTGCTGATGAAGAACAAGATTTGGCTGAATGGCTAGCGAATCAGGCAGATAGTGGCAATGAGAGCGATGAAAGCTTTGCCGGCGCTTATGAAGCTGATGTAATAGATTTAGCTAATGGTGCCATTGAAGAAGCCATTGAAGAAATTGACTGAGATACTTAGATTTCTTATTGCGACGTGAAGATGCCGACCGTAGACTCAATACTTCGTGTCTTAGTTAGTTCTGGACCGTGTTTCAATTTCAATAGGCAAGGTTTGAGGTAAGTCGTGCCCACAATTCAACAACTGGTCCGTAAGGGCCGCCAATCAAAGCGCAGAAAAGAAACTACTCCTGCTTTGAAGGGAGCTCCTCAGAGGCGCGGCGTTTGTACAAGAGTTTTTACGACTACACCAAAAAAACCAAATTCGGCTCTTCGTAAGGTCGCAAGGGTGCGTTTAACCAGCGGTATGGAAGTAACGGCTTATATACCGGGTGAGGGACACAATTTACAAGAGCACTCAATTGTTTTATTACGAGGTGGTCGTGTAAAAGATTTACCGGGTGTTCGTTACAAGATTGTTAGGGGAACCCTTGACACTTCTGGTGTTTCTGAAAGAAGCCAGTCGCGTAGCCGATATGGCGCAAAGAAGGGTAATTAATCATGCCTAGAAAGGGACCAGCTGTTAGAAGGAGTCTTACTCCAGATCCTGTGTATCGTTCGAGTGCAGTTACTCAGTTGGTGAACAAAGTATTAAAGCACGGGAAACGTTCCACTGCAGAGCAGATTGTTTACGGAGCTTTAAAGGTAGTCGAAACAAAAACAGGTAGTGAACCTGTTGGAGTTTTAAAAGACGCTTTGGAAAGTATACGACCACAGCTTGAAGTGCGAAGTCGTCGCGTTGGGGGTGCCACTTATCAAGTGCCTGTTGAGGTTAAACCCCGTCGAGCGAACACTTTAGCTGTCCGCTGGCTTGTTGATTATGCACGAGAAAGAAGAGAAAGATCTATGTCTGAACGCTTAGCTAATGAGATAATGGATGCTGCCAATGGAATTGGTTCATCCGTTAAGCGCCGTGAGGACTTGCATAAAATGGCTGAAGCTAACAAAGCATTCGCTCATTATCGTTGGTAATAAATTCAGACAACAGGTAACAGGTAACAGGTATGGCTAATCGACACCCTCTTGAGAAAACTCGCAATATTGGAATTATGGCCCATATTGATGCGGGTAAAACCACCACTACAGAAAGAATCCTGTATTACACAGGTGTGAATTATAAGATCGGTGAAGTTCATGAAGGCACCGCGACTATGGACTGGATGGAACAAGAGCAAGAGCGCGGAATCACGATCACTTCTGCTGCTACTAGCTGTTTCTGGAACGAGCACAGGATCAACATTATTGATACTCCTGGACACGTTGACTTCACAGTCGAGGTAGAACGTTCTTTAAGAGTTTTAGATGGCGCAATTGCAGTTTTTGATGGAGTTGCAGGTGTGGAGCCACAAACTGAAACAGTTTGGCGCCAAGCTGATCGTCATAACGTTCCAAGGATGTGTTTTATCAACAAAATGGATAGAACCGGAGCCGATTTTTTCTTTGTTTTAGGAACTATTAAAGAACGTCTTGGTTGCAAAGCTGCTGTAATCCAATTACCTATAGGAGCAGAAGCTGATTTTGCTGGCATTATTGATTTGGTAACCATGAAGGCTTTGGTTTGGGAAGGTGAAGATTTAGGAGCTTCGTGGAATGAAGTAGAGATTCCAGACGATTTGAAATCCCAAGCTGATGAATATCGGGCAGAACTTGTCGATCTTCTTGCTGAGTTTGATGAAAATATTCTTGAAAAATTTGTTGGTGAGGAAGAAATCACAATTGAAGATTTGAAAACAGCAATTCGTAAAGGAACCCTTTCAGGGGATTGTGTCCCAATATTAACTGGTACAGCTTTTAAGAATAAAGGCGTTCAGCCTCTTCTTGATTCTGTTGTTGAGTATTTACCATCACCACTTGATCTCCCACCAGTTGAAGGTATTGAACCTCGAAGTGAAGAAGTCACCAAGCGTGCTGTAAGTGACGATGAACCATTTGCTGCTCTTGCTTTTAAAATCATGACAGATCCTCATGTAGGAAAATTAACTTATTTCCGTGTTTACAGTGGCACCTTGGAAAAAGGTGCGACTGTTTTAAACACTCGGTCGAGTTCTAAAGAGCGAATTGGACGTATTTTAGAGATGCATGCCAATGATCGGGAAGATCTTGACATTGTTCGAACTGGTGACATAGTTGCCGGTGTAGGCATCAAAGACTCAAAGACAGGTGACACTCTTTGTTCACCTGACCACCCTCTTATGCTCGAACAGTTTGACTTTCCAGATCCTGTAATTCATGTTGCGGTTGAGCCTAGGTCGAAAGCTGATCAGGACAAAATGGGTAAAGCTTTAGGAGCTCTCTCTGATGAAGATCCTACGTTTACAGTTAGAAGCGATGATGAAACAGGTCAGACAATTATTGGTGGTATGGGCGAGTTACACCTTGAAATTCTAGTTGATCGAATGTTGCGTGAGTTTCGTGTTGATGCAAATGTAGGAAAACCTCAAGTGGCCTATCGAGAAACAATTACTAAAGCAGTCGAAAATTATCGTTATACCCATAAGAAACAATCTGGCGGATCAGGCCAATATGCTGAAATCGTTGCGACGGTGGAACCTCTGACAGAAGGTGAAGAAACCTACGAGTTTGTAGACAAAGTTTCGGGAGGGCGTATTCCTAAGGAATATATTCCAGCTGTTAATGCTGGTATTCAAGCTGCCATGACTTCTGGTGTCCTCGCAGGTTTTCAAGTTTTGGGTATGAAAGTGACGCTTAACGATGGAAAACACCATGATGTCGATTCATCTGAAATGGCTTTTAAAATTGCTGCACAGGCTTGGTTTAGAGAGGTTATAAAACAGGCTAAGCCAGTTCTTTTAGAGCCAATTTTTTCTGTAGAAGTTGTAACACCTGAGGATTATATGGGTGATGTAGTTGGTGATTTAAATTCTAGAAGAGGCAAAGTCGGGCAAATGGAAGCAAGAGGAAATAATCAAGTAGTTACTGCAGAGGTACCGCTATCTGAGATGTTCGGTTATGCTACAGATCTGCGTTCGCGCACTCAAGGGCGTGCGACGTATACAATGCAGTTCGATTCGTATCAAAAAACTCCTTCATCAGTTCAGGAAGAGATTGTCACCCGGATTCGTGGTGAATAGGCTTAACCTACTGAGAAGGTAATATAAAATAATAGAAATAATAGAAATAATAGAAATAATAGAAATAATAGAGAAACTCGAGGGAGAGTCATGGCTAAGGCCCAGTTCGAAAGAAATAAGCCCCACGTAAATGTGGGAACGATGGGACACATCGATCACGGTAAGACAACTCTTACTGCTGCGATAACCAAGGTATTGTCGGATTCAGATCCTGATAATACATCATTTACAGCATTTGAGAACATTGATAATGCTCCAGAGGAACGTGAACGTGGTATCACTATTAATGTTTCACACGTTGAGTATGAGACAGTTAATAGGCACTATGCCCATGTCGATATGCCTGGACACGCTGATTACATCAAAAACATGATTACCGGTGCTGCTCAGGTTGATGGAGCTATTTTGGTGGTTTCCGCAGCTGATGGCCCAATGCCTCAAACTCGAGAGCATGTTTTGCTTGCGCGTCAGGTTGGAGTTCCAAAGATTATTGTGGCGCTAAATAAGTGCGATGTTGTTGACGATGAAGAACTTCTTGAACTTGTAGAAATGGAAGTTAGAGATCTTCTAAATGAATACGAGTTCCCAGGAGACGACACACCAATTGTTAGAGTTTCAGCTCTTAAGGCCTTGGAAGGTGATGGAGATTCTGCAGCTCAAATTATTGACCTCATGAGTCAAGTAGATGATTACATCCCTCAACCTGAACGTGATGTCGATAAGCCATTCCTTATGCCGATTGAGGATGTTTTCTCAATTACAGGACGTGGAACGGTTGTAACCGGTCGTGTTGAACAGGGCAAAGTTAATACTGGTGACACAATAGAAATTGTTGGTATTAAAGACACAACAGAAACAACTTGCACTGGTGTCGAGATGTTCAGAAAACTTCTTGATGAGGGATTGGCAGGAGATAATATTGGCGCACTACTTCGCGGTATTGATAAAGAAGATGTTCAGCGTGGTCAGGTTTTGGCGGCTCCTGGTTCAATAACTCCTCATACCAGTTTTGAAGCTGAGGTATATGTCCTTACTAAGGAGGAGGGTGGACGTCACAAGCCATTCTTTTCTAACTACCGACCACAGTTTTATTTCAGAACAACTGATGTGACTGGAAGTATTGCTTTGCCAGAAGGAACTGAAATGTGCATACCCGGTGATAATACAACTATGACGGTTGAGTTGATCGCTCCGATTGCAATGGATGAAGGACTTCGCTTCGCTATTCGTGAAGGTGGCAGGACTGTAGGTGCTGGTGCTGTAACGAAGGTTCTAAAGTAGCTCGGATTTAACTCATGGCAGCCAGTCAAAAAATAAGAATCAGGCTTAAAGCCTACGATCATGAGGTCATTGACCAGTCAGCAAAAAAAATTGTTGAAACAGTTCGTAGAACTCAAGCAGATCTTCGAGGACCAGTACCTCTACCTACAGAGAAGCATCGTTATACAGTGATTCGTGGGCCTTTTAAGGATAAGGATTCTCGTGAACACTTTGAGATGAGAATCCATAAGAGACTTCTCGACATTCTTAACCCTTCTCCAAAGACAGTTGATTCTCTCCAGAGGCTTGATTTGCCAGCTGGCATAGATATTGAAATTAAAATTCAGCAAAATTAGTCGTCGGTTTTTTGTTCTGGAGGAATGTCTTCCAGTTTGTTTCTATTAAGAGATCCTTCTCTTTGTGTTTTTGTTGTAAGTAATTCTTCGGAAACTTCGTGTCGGCGGGCAACTGATCCTATTACGGATTGAATGGTTGCTGCTGCAGGAAGTGCTAACAGGGCTCCTACTACTCCAAGTATCGCGGAACCAGCAATTACTGAACCAAATGCTACGGCTGGATGGATTTGCATCGTATGAGAAGTGATTCTTGGAGAGATTAAATAATTTTCTATTTGCTGATAAACAGCAATTGTTATTAGTACCCATAGGCCATCAACAGGTTCACCTAGCAGCCCTACCACGAGTGGCAATACGCCGGCGATATAAGTTCCTACAACGGGTACGAACTGAGAAATAACTCCGACCCACAAAGCTAGAGCTAACGCAGAGGGAAGTCCGATTATTTCGAAAATTAACCAATGAATTGCGCCTGAAAGTACTGCAAGAACACTTCTTGAAAGTATGTATCCACCTGTTTTGGATACAGCTAGATCCCAAACCTCTAAAATTTGCCCTTGGTGTCGTGGAGCAAGAAAAGAACATACAAGCTTTCTGACTTTTGGTCCTTCAGCTACTAAGTAGAAAGAGAAAAGAGCAATTGTAAAAAGTTGGAATAGGACATTTGCCACGGTTGATCCGAAACGTGCAAGGTCATCAGCGAAATCACCGAGCCATTGTGCCAAAGCTCCAGAGTCATATTTTTCTTGCAAATCTGAGGTAGCGTTTTCAATTCCAAAATTATCATCAAGAAATTCGTCGATATCAGCTAGATAGGTTGGGATATTATTATTAAATTCAGTTACTTGATCAGCAAGAAGAGATCCGACTTGAAAACCAAAACCGCCTAGGGCGGCAACGCACACTAGAAAAGTTAATGCTGTTCCAATACCTCTCTTTAATCCTAATTTTTCAAGCCTGTTTACTGCCGGTTCTAGAGCGAAAGAGAGGAATAGAGAAACTAAAAGAATTATTAAAAGGGGTCTTAGTGCAGAAATAATTCCACGAAAATACCAAAGAAGGGCAAATCCCCCTAAGAGAGTTGCTATTGATTTAATTACCCACTTTGGTAACTTTTCACTGTCTTTTGCTTGATTTTCCAAGGATTTCACCTGTAGGAGTTTTTTTATATTTACGACTAAACAGACGGTACTTCTAAAAGAGTCTTTGAAATGGGATATTTGGGGCAAAGTTCTCATTATTAAAGGGATTTTCGGTTGTGCGATGTGATTATGCGCCGTATCGTTATCAGTCGGTGTTTGTTGTTTTAGCACCTAAAGCTGACGTCCATTGAGGCCCGCCAAAATAGGTTGGAACCGAATGGCACAACCGAAATCAGCGCTCCGCCGGGGTTTCCCGAGCGGAGCGTTTGCATGGAATTACATAAATACAAAATTAACGAGCATTCGTTTGGTGTGCGTAGGAAAAAAATGGCTAGTAAAGCAATAGTGGGAGAAAAGGTCGGAATGACCCAAGTGTGGGATGAAGATAATTCCGTGATCCCTGTCACAGTTTTGCGCATCAGACCTAATCGTGTCGTACGAGTTAAAACTACAGAACGTGATGGATACAGTGCCCTCCAAGTCACCTTTGGAGAAAAGGATGAGCAAAAATTAACAAGACCAGAAGCAGGGCATTTTGCCTCGAATGGGGTTGATGCAGGGGTCAAGTTAGTAGAGCTTCGTTTGGACAATGTTGATGGATACGAAGTGGGGCAAGAACTAACTGTTGAAACCCTTTCTGAAAATTTAAGAGTTGATGTTACTTCAGTGAGCAAAGGTAAAGGTTTTGCGGGAGCTATGAAAAGGCATGGCTTTAAAGGGCAAAGAGCTTCTCATGGCGCTCATAAGGTTCATCGTAAACCTGGAGCGGTGGGTCAATGCGCAACACCATCAAGAATTTTTAAAGGTAAAAAACTCCCAGGGAGAATGGGTAATCAAAAAACAACTATTTTAAATCTTCAAATCGTACAAGCTGACACTGAAAAAGAACTCTTGTTGATCAAGGGTTCAGTACCTGGTCCGAATGGTTCCACTGTTTTAATTAGAGACGCAGTAAAGGGAGCAGTTTGATGCTTGCTGTTGATATTAAAGATTTAACGGGATCTAAAACTGGCACAATTAATTTGGATCCTCAAACCTTTGGTCTTGATCCCAACGTTGCAGTTATGCACCAAGTGGTCACTGCTCAACTAGCCGCTAGACGTAGTGGGACTCAGAGCACTAAGACAAGAGCAGAAGTTAGAGGTGGAGGGGCAAAACCTTGGCGCCAAAAGGGCACTGGCCGTGCTAGGCATGGTTCAATTCGCTCCCCTCAGTGGCGAGGTGGTGGAGTTGCGTTAGGACCCAAGCCGCGTGATTATTCACAGAAAACCCCTAAAAAAATGGTTCGTTTGGCATTAAAGTCTGCTCTTTCTGATCGAGCAGCATCAGAACGTGTTGTCGTTGTTGATGAATGGAATTTTGAATTACCAAAAACTAAAACAGCAGTTGCGGCTCTTGAGGCATTGGATGTAGAGGGTAGAGTTTTGATTGTTGTTAACCAAAACGATTCAAACACTTGGAAAAGTTTTGCAAATCTAGATCGAGTCCACGTCATATCACCAGGCGAATTAAACGCTTATGACGTTTTAGTAAATGATTGGGTTGTGTTTACGAAGAGCACCTTGCCAGATGCTATCTCATCGGGGATTTCAGAAGATGCGACAGATGAAAGTTCACAATCATGAAAGACCTTAGAGATGTGATTATCAGACCGATAGTTTCGGAGAAGTCATTTGCTCTTTTAGAGAAAAATGTTTTTGCTTTTGAAGTTCATAAATCTGCTTCTAAGCCAGAAATTAGAGATGCTGTTGAAACGATTTTCGATGTGAACGTTTTGAAAGTTAATACTTTGAATCGTAAAGGAAAATTAAAAAGAAACCGTCGCAAACCAACTATGTCCAAACGTCCTGATGTAAAAAGAGCTTATGTGACCCTTGCAGAAGGCGACTCTATCGAATTGTTTGAGGTCTGATCTATGCCCCAGCGACAACGTAAACCAACTAGCCCTGGAAGACGATTCCAAACGGTTGCAGATTTCTCTGAAATAACTAAAACTACTCCTGAGCGAACTTTGGTTGAGAAAAAAGTTTCAACCGGTGGACGTAATAATTATGGTCGTAAAACATCGCGTCATCGTGGTGGTGGTCACAAACAGAAGTACAGGGTAGTTGATTTTAGACGGAATAAAGATGGTGTTCCAGCAACTGTTGCTGCTGTTGAATATGATCCAAATCGAAGCTGCAGGATTTTGTTATTGCACTATCACGATGGGGAGAAGCGTTATATTTTGGCTCCACGTGGTGTTGAAGTAGGTGATGTACTGAGATCAGGACAAGGAAGTGAAATACGTTCTGGAAATGCATTACCTCTTCGTTACATTCCTGTTGGAACAGTTATTCATAATGTTGAGCTACACCCGGAGGGTGGGGGTCAACTGGCTCGTAGCGCTGGTTCCAGTGTTCAATTAGTTGCTAAAGAAGGAGATTTTGCAACTTTACGTCTGCCGAGTAGCGAGATGCGTAGAGTCAGAATCGACTGTCGTGCGACAATAGGAGAAGTCGGTAACCAAGAACATGAATTGATAAGTATTGGAAAGGCCGGACGTAATAGATGGAAAGGTGTAAGACCGCAATCACGCGGTGTTGCTATGAATCCGGTAGATCACCCCTTAGGTGGTGGCGAAGGAAAGTCATCTGGTGGTCGGCACCCTGTTTCCCCTTGGGGTAAGCCAGAAGGACGTACTCGTAAAAGAGGGAAACATTCCGACAAGATGATTGTTAGACGTCGTCGCGGAAGAGGACGGAGGTAGAAAGTTATGCCACGAAGTTTAAAAAAAGGCCCTTTCGTTGATGATCATCTCTTGAAAAAGGTAGATGTTATGAATGGTTCAGGAGAGAAGAAAGTAATTCAAACCTGGTCCCGACGTTCAACAATTGTTCCAGACATGTTGGGCCACACGATCGCAGTCCATGATGGCAGAAAACACATTCCTGTGTTTATTACAGAGTCGATGGTCGGTCATAAATTAGGAGAATTCGCACCTACAAGAACTTTTCGTTCTCATAGTGGGCAAGAGAGGGCTACAAGCTAATGGTTTCTTTAGATGGTTCTTTGTCCAAGATTGAAAACCGTGAAAGCACGCGATCAGTTGTCCGTTATGCACGTGTTTCTGCTCATAAGGCTAGACCAGTGTTAAATCAAATTCGCAACAAGTCTGTCGGCCGAGCTGATGAAATTTTGGCTTTTAGCGAAAGATCGGTCTCAGATGTTATTTCGGGTTGCTTGCATTCAGCGGTGGCGAACGCTGGTAATAATAATGGAATTCCTCAAGAAGAACTTTTTGTTTCAGAGTGTTTTGCTGATGAGGGACCTACTTTAAAAAGGTTTAGGCCTAGAGCACGCGGACGTGCAACTTCAATTTTTAAAAGATCTTGTCATTTGACCGTGGTTGTTTCGCGGTATTCAGAGGAAGAGCTAGAAGCTTTTCAAAGTCGTGCCGAATTGAGAGATGAAAGAAAGAATCTTTTGTCAGAGACAGATTCGGAGGACGAGCCCAAATCAAAAAATAAGAAGGCTCGATCCTCGAAAGAAGATTCTGTTGAGGAAGATTCTGTTGAGGAAGATTCTGTTGAGGAAGATTCTGTTGAGGAAGATTCTGTTGAGGAAGATTCTGTTGAGGAAGATTCTGTTGAGGAAGATTCTGTTGAGGAAGATTCTGTTGAGGAAGA
>Ga0315327_10000163_pt1 | contig 30667 bp, 24 predicted proteins | sample M110032315metaG_FD_203460 | JGI IMG/M metagenome (GOLD analysis project Ga0315327, IMG submission 203460) | Ammonia-oxidizing marine archaeal communities from Monterey Bay, California, United States - M1 100m 32315 | ecosystem: Environmental > Aquatic > Marine > Coastal | place: USA: California... | reverse complement strand
GTTGACTATTATTATAAGTATCTTAAAGACGAGAAATTAATTGAGCTTCCAATAAAAAATAATAATAATGTATGGCATTTATTTCCTATAAAAATAAATTTTGAAAAATTAGGAAAAACTAGAGGTGAGTTTATGAATGAACTTGAACAATATGGTATAGGATCTCAAGTGCATTATATACCTTTATATTTACAACCTTACTATAGAGAAAAAAATATAAAAAAATATCAAGGTGCAAAAGAGTACTATAAAAATACACTAAGTATACCTTTATATGTCCAGTTGAAAAGAACTGATATATTTTACATTACTGAAAAAATTAAAAATATTTTATTAAATTAGTTTTTATTAAGGTTTTTGAAATGAAATTAGAATTTAATGATATATATATTAGGCTTTTAAGTTTATCAGATATAAATGAACGCTATATATCATGGTTTTCAGATGTTGCTGTAACAAGATTTTTGGAAGCTAGGAATTTAACTATTGAAGATAGTAAATCCTACTTACAAAAAGGTCATGATACAGGAAATTATTATATTTATGCTATTTGCCTGAGTGAAAATGATTTGCATATTGGGAATATTAAAATTGGGCCTATAAAAAGAAAAGAAGGAATATCTGATTTAGTTACGGTACTTGGTGATAAAAATTATTGGTATAAAGGAGTTGCTAGTATTTCGATTTCAAAAGCTATAGAAATAGGATTTAAAAAGGCAAAAATAAGGAAATTCATAGCAAGTATAAATTCATTAAATATAGGTTCTATTAATGCATATATAAAAGGAGGTTTTAAAAAAGAAGCTGTAATTACAAACTACTTTTATAATAAAATAGATAAAAAAATAATTCTATCTGATAAAATATTTGTAAGTTGTAGTAACGATAAATATGATATGGACACTATAAAAACATGGAAGCCAAATATTTTAGCTAAGGATTTAAATGTTCGATAAATTTAAAATATTTAATAGAATTATTACAGAAGAGTCTCCTACACTAATAATTGCTGAAATTGGTATTAATCATCTAGGAGATGAAAAACTATGTTCAGATATGATTATAGCTGCTGTTGAAGCTGGTGCAGATTGCGTTAAATTACAGACGGGTAATGCTGATGAAAGTTTTCATCCAGATAATATTTCGTATTCTACATTTAAAGGAAACGAACTTTCAAGAGAATCTCTAATAAGGTTGTCTGAATTATCAAAGAAAAAGGGTAGCTATTTATTTTCTTCACCTGGAGATTTTTCCTCTTTAAAACTTTTAAGTTCTATTAGTTCTGAAGCTTATAAAATTTCTTCGGGACAATTTACAAATATACCTTTAATTGAAGAAATAATTAAAGAGAATATGCCAATTATTTTTTCTACGGGTATGGCAGATGAAAAGGATATTAAAAGGATTGTAGACTTATGTAAAAAACATAAATTTTCAAATTATGCTTTATTGCATTGTATATCTTTATATCCCGCATCCTTTGACCAATTAAATTTAAATTATATAAAGTTACTAAGAAATAAATACAATATTATATCTGGTTATTCTGACCATACTTTAGGAGAATTGGCATGTATTGCTGCGGTATCTTTGGGAGCCAAAATAGTAGAAAAGCATTTTACAATTGATAATAAACTTCAAGGTGCTGACAATGCATTATCTATGAATCCTCGGGATTTTAAAAATATGTCTACAAAAATTCGTTTAGTAGAAAATATGAAATACAAATCTTTATTAAAACCTCACCCCTTGGAATTAGAAGTTAGAAATACTAGATATAGAAAAATAGTAGCAAAAAAAGATATATTTAAAGGAGAGCAATTTACAATTGATAATGTAAATTTTATGAGGATTGAAGATTCTTCTAATGCTTTATTCGCATCGGAATGGAATTTAGTATCAGGAAAAACTAGTAATAAAAATATAAAAAAAAACTCATTAATAACAAAAAATGAATACTAAATATATAAAGTAAATTGATGAAAAAGAACTTTAAAATTATAGCTATTTTGCAAGCGCGGGTGCAGTCTTCTCGTTTACCCAATAAGGCACTTTTAAAATTAAATAAAAAACCTTCTATAATTAGAATGGTTGATCGTATTAAAGAAGCAAGGCTTTTACATGAAATATGGCTAGCAACTGGAAAATCTAAATCAAATGATAAACTAGAAAAAGTGCTTTTAAATACAGATATTAAAGTATTTAGAGGAGATGATGATGATGTGCTATCTAGATTCTCTGAAATAGCAAAAATAACAAAAGCAGATATAATTGTAAGATTAACAGGAGATTGCCCTTTAATAGACCCTAAAATTATTGATAATACAGTTATACTTTTAATAGAAAAAAAGGCTGATTATGCATCGAATGTTTTAAAAAGAACTTTTCCAGATGGATTAGATGTAGAGGTATTTACAAAAAGAACACTAAATATAACTAATAATAATGCAGAACCAGGGTTTTCAAGGGAACATGTAACTACTTACATGCATGGATTGCATAATGCTAAATATAAAAAAGGTAAATTTAAGAAGGTATCTCTCGAACATGAGTCTGATTTTAGTCACTTAAGGTGGACTTTAGATGAAGAGAAAGATCTTATTTTTTTAAATTCTATTTATAAATCATTACCTTATAATGCATCGTGGCAGGATATTTTGTCACATTTATCTAAATTTCCTCTAATGCAATTAAATAATAATATAGTTAAACATAATGAGGGTACTCAAAATTCACAATTGCAAAACTATGAAAGATATAAAGTAAGTAATAAGCTTTTCAAAAGAGCTATAAAAACTATTCCATTAGGAAGCCAAACTTTTTCAAAAAGTTATATTCAGTGGCCTAAAGGGTCGGCGCCTCTATTTATTGATAGAGCACAAGGTGTAAAAATTATTGATAAAGATGGCAATCATTTTATTGACTATGTTATGGGGTTATTACCAATTATATTAGGCTACTGCGATAAAGATGTAGATCATGCTGTAATTTTACAAATTATGAAAGGTAATATTTTTTCCATGCCGTCTTCATTAGAAATGGAGCTTTCTGAAATATTGACTAAAATAATACCTAGTGCTGAAATGGTTCGTTTTGGTAAAAATGGCTCAGATGTAACCACTGCTGCCATTAGATTAGCTAGAGCATATACAAATAAAGATTTGGTCGCGGTTGCTGGGTATCATGGATGGCATGATTGGTATATAGGTTCAACTTCAAGAACTTTAGGAGTTCCAGAAAAAGTCAAAAGTCTTACTCATAAGTTTAATTTTAATGATGCAGACACTTTAGAGAGTTTATTTAAAAAATTTCCTAATAAATTTGCTGCTGTAATTATAGAGCCAGCAGGATTAATTAAAACTGATATAAATTCATTAAAAAAAATTAGAACATTATGTAATAGAAATGGAGTTATTTTAATTTTTGATGAAATTATAAGTGGATTTAGAATTAATTTAGGAGGGGCTCAAAAGGAATTTGGAATAATACCAGATCTTTCTTGTTTTGGGAAAGGAATAGCTAACGGTTATCCACTTTCTGCAATAGTAGGAAAAAAAGAAATTATGAAATATATGGAAGATATATTTTTTTCATCTACTTTTGGAGGAGAAGCCATATCTCTATGTGCGGCCATAGCAACAATAAAAAAAATGAAAAAGTTACACGTTATTGAGAAAAATAAGCAATATGGAAAGAAGATAAGTAAGGAATTAAATAAGGTAATTAATGATTCTAATATGCATGAGTTATTAAAAGTTTCAAAAAATGATTGGTGGCCGCAAATTGAAATGACTAATCTACCTATTGAGAATGATTTGTTTGTTAGTTTATTAAGACAAGAGTTACTAAAAAATGGATTGTTTCTTGCTAGTACTTTTAATCTTTGTTTTGCACACAATCAAAAAGGAATATTAGACTTAACTGTTAAAAAATTTAAAAAATCTATTATTTCTCTAAAGGATTTTATTAATTCAAATAATCCTGAGAAAAATTTAAAAGGTAGTTTAATAGAAAAAACATTTAAAGTAAGATAGATACACTTATATTAATGAGAAATATATAATGAATATTTTTTTACGCGAAGCTGACTATGATGACTCAAATATGTTTTTTACATGGGTTAATAAAAAAGATTCCTTAGATGTAAAAATACAGAATAAAAGTAAAATAGATTTGAAAAATCATGATACATGGTTTTTAGAGAGGTTGAGTGATAGCAATACTTATATTTGGGTTATTGAAAATTCTAATAAAGTTCCTTTAGGTCAAATTAGATTTCAAAAAAAATGTCTTATGTATTTTGAAGTAGATATTTATATTATCTCTACTATGAGATTGAAAGGAATTGCCATAAAAGCCCTCAATATGGCCGTTAAAAAAACAAATAATTTTGCCTTAAAAGCTATAGTAAAAAAAAATAATATAGGATCTTATAAATTATTTATTAAATGTGGTTTTTCTTTAAAGTTTGAAGATGATTTTAAGTGGACTTTAGTAAAAGAATGATTTTAAGTATAAAAAGAAGAAAATATGAATGATAACGAATTAAAAATAGGTTTGGTTGGATTAGGTTATTGGGGTAAAAATATTGCTCGTAATTTATATGAACTAGGAAAATTAAGTGCAATCTGTGATAGTAATTTAAGTTGTTTAAATCGTTATAAAGATATTTATGTGGGTATTAAGACTTATAGTGATGTAGATGATTTAATTAGTTCAAATATTGATGCAATATTTATAGCTACACCAGCAATTACTCATGCATCATTAGTAAGAGCCGCTTTAGAAAAGGGAATACATGTATTTGTAGAAAAGCCATTATGTTTAGAAGTACAAGAAGGAAAAAGTTTAGAACAACTTGCCGATCGAAAAGGCTTAAAATTAATGGTGGGGCACCTTTTATTATATCATCCAGCATTTATTGCACTTAAAGAATTAATTATTACAGGTGGATTAGGAAATATAAGATACATCTATTCTAATAGACTATCATTAGGGAAATTAAGAAAAGAAGAAAATGCTTTGTGGTCTTTTGCTCCACATGATATTTCAATGATACTAGCTTTAATAGGTTCTGAGCCAATTAAAGTAGAGTCTTCAGGAGGGTATTATTTAAATGAAAATATAGCTGATACCACTATGACTTTTATGACCTTTGCAAATAAAATTAAAGCACATGTATTTGTTTCTTGGTTGCATCCTTTTAAGGATCAAAAATTGGTAGTAGTAGGAGAGAAAGGTATGGCTACATTTATTGATATAGAGGAAAAAGAAAAAAAATTATTATTTTATAATCATGATGTTTCATGGGATGGGGATATTCCAGTTATACAAAAAGCAGAAGGAGTACCTATAAAATATGATATGACTAAAGAGCCATTAAAGGAGGAATGTAAAAGTTTTATAGATTGGGTTACTGATAATATAAAACCGCCTTCAGATGTATCAGAAGGGCTCAGAGTTTTAAAAGTTTTAGAGCTTGCTGAAAATGAATTAAAAAGGAAAAAACATGACTAACAATTATTTTGTACATGATTCAGCTATTATTAGTTCTGATTCCATAATAGGAAAAAATTCAAAAATATGGCATTTTTCTCACATATTTGGCTCAAGTAAAATTGGGGAAAAATGTAATATAGGTCAAAATGTAATGATAGGGCCCAATGTATTAATAGGAAATAGATGTAAAATACAAAATAATGTATCTGTATATAAGGGAATTACCATAGAAGATGATGTATTTTGTGGACCATCATGTGTATTTACAAATGTAAAAACTCCTAGAGCATTTATAGATAGGAGTGAAGAATTTTCTACTACTTTAATAAAGAAGGGTGTTTCTATAGGTGCAAATTCCACTATAGTATGTGGAGTTACTATCGGAGAATATTCAATGATAGCAGCTGGGTCAATTGTAACAAAAGATGTGCTTCCATTTTCTTTAGTCCTAGGCCAGCCAGCAAAGCATGTAGGTTGGATATCTAAATCAGGAGATAGGCTAGGCAAGGATTTAGTTTGTAAGAGAACTGGGAATAAATATGAGTTGGTTAATGGTAACTTGTATGAATTAAATGAGCTAGATTCAGATGCTTAAGAATATCTCATTTATAGATTTGTCAGCCCAACAGAAAAGGCTTGAAGATAAATTAAAGTTACGCATAGAAGGTGTTTTATCTCATGGTAAATATATAATGGGGCCTGAGGTATCTGAATTAGAAAAAAAATTAGAAAATTATACAAATGCAAAATATGCAATAAGTTGTGGAAGCGGGTCAGATGCTTTACTGCTCAGTATGCTTTCTTATGGAATTGGTCCCGGTGATGCTGTATTTTGTCCCTCATTTACATTTCCAGCCACAGCTGAAGCTATAGCGCTAGTTGGGGCAACACCTATTTTTGTGGATGTAGATTTAGATACATTTAACATTTCTGTTGATGATTTAGAAAAGGTTATTATTAATATAAAAAAAGAAAATAAGTATAAATTAAGTATGATTTTAGCTGTAGATTTATATGGACTGCCTGCTAATTATGATATTTTAAAATTAATTGCTGATGAAAATAATATGGTTTTGTTAGCTGATGCAGCTCAAAGTTTTGGAGCAGAGTATAACTCTCAAAAAGTAGGAAAATTAGCTGACACCACATGTATTTCATTTTTTCCAGCAAAACCACTTGGTTGCTATGGAGATGGTGGTGCTGTAATTACAGACGATATAGTTATAGCAGAAAAAATTAAAAGCCTTAGACTTCATGGTAAAGGAAAAAGTAAATATGATATAGATTACGTTGGAATTAATTCTAGATTAGATACTATTCAGGCAGCAATTCTTTTAGAAAAATTGGATAGTTTTGATTGGGAAGTATCCATGAGAAATAAAATTGCAGACAAATATACGGATAACCTTAGTAAATTAATTAAGACACCGGATATAAATAATAAATATCTTTCTGTTTGGGCTCAATATACTTTAAGGCATAAAAATAGAGACTTACTCCAGAAAGGATTAGCCCAAAAAGGAATTCCTACTATGGTTTATTATCCTGTACCTATGCATAGGCAAAATGCATATAAAAAATATAATTATAATAATAGGTCTCTTCCAAACTCTGATATGCTTTCTAATGAAGTATTTAGCATACCTATATATCCAGATATGCATAATGATGATCAAGATTATATTATTACAGAAATTTTAAATCTTATATAAGAGATTTAAAGCACATTATAAGAAATATTTAGAGTGGTATAATTAAGAATGTCTAAAATATTATTTATATTAAGATGTTACTCTGGTTTTGAACAATCTTTAATAAATAAAAAATGGGAACCTTCAGGTGCACCTACTATTGCTAAAATATTAGAGATTTTTCAACATGAAAATGAAAATAATGTTTTATTTTTATATAGATCAAATAATGAAAAGATTAGATCTATAAAAGAAAGAAAAATAAAAATAAAAAATTTAAGTTTGCCTATATACTTATTAAAAACTAATTTCTTTTATTTTCAATCTACTAAACTTAGTAAATTATATACTGAAATTTATCATTTAATTTTTATAATTTTTTATCTGATAAAGTTAAAACCTAAATTAATTTATTCCGATCATTCAAATATTCATTTTACTAGTTTAATAGCTAGATACTTAAATATAAAAACTGTGATTAGATTGATGGGTGTAAAAAATGATATGAGAGATTGTCTTATAAACAATTCTGTTTATTTTAAGATATTAAATTGGAGTTATCGAGCCCCTTTCTCACTAGTTTTAGCAACGCAGGATGGAGCCGGAGCTGAAATATGGATGAAAAAAGCATTATCTAAAAAAGTACCAAGAAAAACTTTATTAAATGGTGTGGATTTATCTATCATCCCTAAATCAATAAAAATAAAAAATAATATTTATAAAAATAAATTTATAATTACTTTTATAGGTAGATTAGAAGAAGATAAAGCTCCTGATAGATTTCTTGAAGCTTTTATAAAAGTTAAAAATAAGATACCTGATAAATTTCATAGTTTCATCATTGGTTCTGGTTCTATGAAAAAAAAATTAACTAATATGATAAATAAGGCAAATGCTGCAAATGATGTTAGTTTTTTTTCTAATATAAATCATAGCGGTATTTATTATTTACTTAATAAGACAGATATATATGTCTCCTTAAATAGGATGGGTAATTTTAGTAATACTAATATAGAAGCAATGGCAATGGGTAAAACTATTATTATGCCAAAATCTAAGGTTAAGGAAGGTATAGATATTTATACAGATAAAGTAATTAAAGATAATGCTGTTTACAGAGTAAACTCATCAGATTCAATTGATGAAATTTGTAATGCAATTATTATTTTAGCTGATAATAATAATTTAAGAAATAGTTTAGAATCTGAAATCAAAAATATGGCTGATAAAGTCATTCACAGCTGGGAGAAAAGAATAGCCTGGGAATATGATCTATTAAAATCAATAAATTCATACGATAAAGATAAAATAATAAAATATCTTGAAAGCATATAATTATGAAAAAAATTTCTACTTTAATAATTTTACCATCTTTAGCTGGAGGTGGAGCAGAAAAAGTTATTTTAAGTCTTATAGAAAATATGAATAAAAACGATTTTACTATTTTTTTAGTTTTAATAAATTCATCAGGTCAGTTAGTGCCTAAATTACCAAAAAAAAATATTATAGATTTAAAATATTCAAGATTTAGGAATGCTTTTCTTTCTTTAGTAAAAATAATTAATTTTAAAAAACCTGATATTATTATATCTTCATTTCCTCATATTACTCTTCCCTTGCTTAGTATTAAAAGGTTTTTACCTGAGAATACTTCGATAATAGCTAGGGAACCTAATATGGTTTCATTGTCCTTAAGTAATAGTTCTTTTTTAATATTATTAAAAATTATGCATAAATTATTATTACCTTTTGCAGATAAAGTGATTGTAAATTCTAACGCAATGTATTTAGACTTACAAAAAAGAGGGGTAAATATTTCTAAGTTAGAAGTATTACATAATCCTGTAGATTATATAAAGTTAAGAAATATTAAAACGTTCATAAGGTATTCAGGTAGGGGCTTAAGATTAATAAGTGTGGGCAGATTAGTTTATCAAAAAGGTTTTGATAGGCTGCTACCTATTATTAAAAATATAAAAAATTGTCATTTAACTATACTAGGTGAAGGCAATGAATTTAAAAATTTAAATAGATTAGTAGAAGATTTGAATATTAAAGAAAAAATTGATTTTAAAGGTTATAAAAATGATTCTAATAGATATATAGCAGCTGCAGATTTTTTTGTTCTACCTTCACGTTGGGAAGGTTTACCAAACGTAGTTTTAGAATCATTAGTATTAGGTACTCCTGTAGTTAGTTTTAAGGAGATAGAGGGACTAAAAGATATATTACCTTTTGTAAAAAATAATAGCTTATTTATGTGTAACGATGAGAATGAGATGAAGCATTATTTAAGTAATGCAAAACCAAGAAGAGACTATAATAATATTAAATTAAAAAATAATTTATTAAAAAAATTTAATACCCCTCAAGATTATTCATTAAAGTTTTCAGAAGTTTTAAAAGGAATATTCTTTGAAAACAACAATTAAAGTTTTACATATTATTTCAAGTCTTGGTCAAGGGGGTGCTGAAAGACAATTAGTTGAATTAATTAAAAAAAATAAAAATCATGCAATATGTCAATTAATGTCTGGTGGAGAATATGAGAAATATGTAAAGAGTAATAATTTACCTTTATATGATTTAGGTTTAAAAAAAAGTATCTTAGATATTTTTAAACTATATAGATTATATATTATTATAAAAAAATTTAAACCAGATGTTATTCATACCTGGATGTATCATGCTAGCCTTATAGAAGTTATATTGAGAAAAATTATTAAGAATAACCATATTCCATTGGTATGGGGAATGAGGTGCTCAGATATGGACACTTCTCATTATTCAAAGCAGCTTAAAATAGTTATCAAAGCATGTAACTATTTTTCTAATTCTCCAAATATAATAGTTAATAATTCTAAAATTGGTGGTAATTTTCATAAAAGTATAGGCTTTAAAAGTAAACATATAACTATTTCTAATGGAATTGATACAAATTTATTTAAGCCTAATGAAGAGTTTAAATTAAATTTTAGACGTCAATTAAATATAGAAATTGACACAAAAGTATTATTATGTGTGGCAAGGCACGATGCTATGAAGGATCATGTTACTTTAATTAATTCATTTACTAAATTAAGAAAATTATATCCTGAAACAATTCTTATTTTAGCAGGAACAGGCACTGAAAATATTAATGACAATGAAGGAATAATAAAGCTAGGAGCCTGTTCTAATATCGAGGAAGTTTATTCAAGCAGTGATATTATTATATCTTCGTCTGCTTTTGGAGAAGGTTTTTCTAATGCAATAGGAGAAGGGATGTCCTCTGGACTAATACCTATAGCAACAAATGTGGGTGATGCAGAATTTATAATAGGAAATACCGGACTAATTGTTGAGCCTAGAGATGAAAACAATTTATTAATTGCTATGAAGTCTATATTAGAATTAGAAAATAAAATTTTTCTTAATAAAAAACTAGAAGCTAGAAAAAGGATATGTGAATATTTTTCTAAAGATTTAATGCTTGATGCATATAATAAATTATATACTAACTTAATATTAAAAGAGTAAGGATATGTGTGGATTTGCAGGAATAATAAATTTTAAAGGTTTGACTATAGACAGTGATTTAGAAACGAGAATGAAGTCAGCATTAATGCAATTATATCCTAGGGGCCCTGATCAGCAGGGCCAATATAAAGATGAGTATTCTTATTTAGTTCATTCTAGATTAAGTATTATTGATATTAGTAATGCAGCGAGGCAACCAATAAATAAGTATGGCAAAATTATTGTTTATAATGGTGAGATTTATAATTATAAAGAAATTAGAAGTAAGCTATTAAAATATGGTTATACATTTTCAACTAATTCTGACACTGAAGTTTTATTAGCCGGGTGGGATAAATGGGGAGAAGATCTATTAAAATATATTAATGGAATGTATACTTTTGCTATATGGGATAGATCTCAGAAACTTTTATCTTTAATTAGAGATCCATACGGAAAAAAGCCTTTATTATATACTGCAAAAAATAATTGTATTGCATTTGCTTCAGATTTAAAAAGTTTAGAAAAAATTATAGGTACTAAAGATATTAACCCGTTAGCAGTAGAAAGTTTGTTTAAATTAAGGTTTATTCATGATCCTTTAACAATATATGATGAAGTATATAAATTAGAGCCTGGGCACTTAATTAATTTTAAGAATAATAAATTAAATAAAAATAAATGGTATAATTTACCAATTGGTGTTGAACCTAATAATAAACCTCATATGATTAATAACTTAAAAAAATACTTCGATCTGGCTGTAAAACGTAGATTAGTTTCAGATGTAGAAATTGGAGTCTTCTTATCAGGAGGTTTAGATTCTAGCTTAATATTGGCTTCGTTAGCAGAGCAAGGAAATTATTTACCTAGTTTTACCATGGGCATTAAAGGAGCATCCAATTATTATGAAGAAAGGCCTCAAGCTGATCGCTTAGCAAAATATTTCGGTATGAAACATAATTCTTTTGAAATTTCTGAAAAAAGTATTTTGAAAAAATTACCAGAAATCTTTAACGCAAGTGATGAACCTTTTGCTGATACTAGTGCATTACCGTTTTATATGCTAGCAAATGAGGTTTCTTCGAAAATAAAAGTAGTATTATCTGGAGATGGAGGAGATGAAATATTTGCAGGATATAGAAAGCATTTAGGAGAAAAATGGTCATCTCTTGCGTATTTAATTCCTAGACCTGTAAGGATGATCCTTCTAAAAATTCTTAAAGAAAATAAAAATACTACTCTTGGAGAAGCATCAAGGCGTCTTAGAAGATATTTAAATAATATTTCGCGTGACGGTTCTAAAAGACAAGCAGGTTGGTTAGAACAAATAAATGAGGAAAGTATAAGAATATTATTTGGTCAAAATTTTAATTCTACAAGTAATTTATTAGAAGTTCATAGATCAAAGTGCGATGATTCAATTAATTCAATGTTAGCAGCTGATATTGGGTTTTCTTTAGCAGGCGACATGCTCGTAAAAACAGATAGAATGAGTATGGCGAATAGTTTAGAGGTTAGGTCTCCATTTTTAGATAGGGATCTGGTAGAATATGCTTTTACTATTCCAGGTAAAATGAAAATAGGAAACTTTAATGGAAAAAAAATATTAAGAGAAACTTTTAAGGACAGATTACCTAAATGGTCTTTAAATTTTCCGAAAAAAGGTTTTGAAATCCCAATATCGGATTGGTTGCAGAATGACCTTAAAAATTTGGTTGAAGATGTAACGACTAAAAATAATTTAAATAAGTTAGGAATTATAAATTGTTCGATTATAGATGAATGGAAGCAGGGATTATATTCTGGTAAAAGAGATACCTCATGGCAATTATGGACTTTAATAGCTTACAAACAATGGTTAGAATCAAAAGGGAAAATATAATTGAAAGAATACTTATATAATTTCGTATATTTTCCAATGCCTATATTTTGGGCGATGATGATTATAATACTATTAAATCAAAAAAAGTATTATTATATATTTATAAAAATAACATTCTTAATAATGTTAATTCTATCACTTCCAATTTTAATAAATATTATTAATTATCCTCTTAGTCTAGGAGCAGATAAGTATAAAGAAGGAGATAATATTTCGGCAGTTATAGTTCTTACTGGAGGAGCTTATAAAGATTTAAATAATAATTGGTATCCATCTATTAATACTATAAATAGATCAGTATTAGGCAATAATATAGCTAAAAAGTTAAATGTACCTCTAATTATTATAGGAGGAAATAAAAATTCAAATGCGCCTTCCGAGTCTACATTAGCTTCCCAAATTATTAAAAATGATAATTTGATATTAGAATTAGAAAGTAAAAATACATATCAATCAGTAGTTAATTTAAAAGAAATATTATTGAAAAATAATTTAGAAACTAAAGGTAATTATTTAATTGTAACATCTAAAATACATCATTTAAGAACTGCTTTAACTTTTAAGTCTAAAAATTATAGAGTAAAAGTATTTGGTTATAAAAATAATATTAAATTAAGTATTTTAAATATTATTCCTAATTCACAATCTTATTTATATTTTAATAAAGGTTTATATGAATATTTAGGTATTGTTCAATATATTTTAAATGGATATATAAGAATAAATGTATTTAATTAAAGTTTGGGTATATGCATAAAAAGCTATTATTTCTTGTTACAGAAGACTGGTATTTTATTTCACATAGATTACCTTTAGCTATAGCACTAAAAAAAAGTGGATATGAGGTGAGTGTTGCTTGTAAAGATACAGGAAAATTAGAGGAAATTAAGAGTTATGGATTTAAATGTTTTAGTTTGAATATAAATAGAGGTTATACGTCTTTATTTGAGATTATAAAAAATGTTAAAGAAATTAAAAATGTATTAAAGCTAGCGAATATATCTATTATTCATGCTGTATCTATTCAATCTATAATACTAGCATTTTGTACGACTATATTTAATAAAAAAATTAAAATAGTAGCTGCAGTTACTGGTTTAGGTTCATTATTTTTAGCCAAAGGAATAAAAAGTAAAGTAATTAGGTTTATAATAAAAATATTTTTAATAATAAATTTTCAAAAACAAAATATTAATGTAATAGTTCAGAATAAAGACGATCAAAAGTTTATAAATAGAAATTTATATTGTGCGATAGATAAAATTATTATTATACGTGGATCAGGTATAGACATTAAATACTATACTGTTCAAAAAGAACCAAGCTATCCCCCTGTAATTATAACTTTTATAGGCAGAATAATAAAGGATAAAGGAATAGAATTTCTAATCAAATCATTTAAATTGGCCTATAAAAATAATAATAATATCAAGCTTGTATTAGTGGGAAGTTTAGATAATGATAATGTAAGTTCTATAGATAAAGCTTACTTGAATAGTATGATTATAGGGCATAATATTGAGTATCTAGGAGAAAAAAAAGATATAAGAATAATTTGGAAAAAATCACATATAGCAGTTTTGCCTAGCAAAAGGGAAGGGTTGCCTAAAAGTCTTTTAGAGGCTGCTGCTTCTGGTAGGGCTATAATCTCTACAGATGTTCCTGGATGTAGGGAAATAGCTATTAATGATATTAATGCTAAATTAGTAAATTATGGTGATATATTGCAATTATCTAAGGCAATACTGTACTTAGCTGGAAACCACAAAGTTAGAAAAAGTTATGGATTAAAAAGTCGAGAATTAGTAGAAAGTGATATGTCTGAGAATGTGGTTATTAAAAAAACTTTATCTTTTTATAAAAAGTTAAATTAACTTTTAATATTGTCATTATAATTTATATTCTAGAGGTTTATTAGTAATGAATTATTTGAATAAAGAAATAGTAGTAATTGGTTTAGGATATGTTGGCCTCCCATTAGCTATAAGATTATCATCTATTTTTAAAGTAATAGGCTATGATATTTCAGAAAAAAGGGTTAAAGAATTATCTAATAATATAGACAGAACCAAAGAAGTTAGCGCCGATTTATTAAAGAAAGCTGATAACTTAGAAATAACGTCTAGCATAGAGCTTATTAATAAAAAGTATATTTACATTATAACGGTGCCAACTCCTGTAAATAAAAAAAACTTACCTGATTTATCTTTATTAAAAAGTGCTTGTAAACTTGTAGGAAATGTAATTGCTAAAGAAGCAATTATTATTTTTGAAAGTACAGTTTATCCAGGAGTTACAGAAGAAATATGTGCCCCAATAATTTCAAAACAATCTAATTTTATTTTAAATTCTAGTTTTTATGTTGGCTATAGTCCTGAAAGAATTAACCCTGGAGATAAAGAGCATACTGTAGAGAAAATTACAAAAGTAGTTTCTGGCAGTAATAGTAAAATTACAAAAGTAATTGGTAAAATTTATGAATCTTCTATTACTGCAGGTATATTTTATGCAAAAAATATTAAAGTGGCTGAAACTGCAAAGGCAATAGAGAATGCACAGCGAGATATTAATATAGCATTTATAAATGAGATAGCTTTATTATGTCAAAAATTGAATTTGTCTATATATGATGTGTTGGATGCAGCAAATACTAAATGGAACTTTTTAGCATTTAAACCTGGTTTAGTGGGGGGACATTGTATTGGTGTTGATCCTTATTATTTATCTCATTTAGCTAAGAAAGTTGGATATGATACTAATGTTATTTTAGCAGGAAGAAATTTAAACGATAAAATGACTAGTATAATTTTTAAAAATATAAAAAAATTAATTTTAAAACAAAATAGAATTCTACAAATAGGAATTTCATTTAAAGAAAATGTTCCTGATATAAGAAATTCTAAGGCTGCAGAATTATCAAAAATGTTTATTGAAAATGGCTACGATATAAATGTTTATGATCCAGTAGTAGACTATCAAGAAGTAGAAAGTGAATATGGAATAAATTTATCCGAGTTATCAGGTAAATATGATTGTATCATTATTACTGTACCTCATAAATTTATATCACTTAAATGGAAAAATATAATAAAACATCTTAGCAGCTCTGCAATTATATTTGATATCACTGGCCAATATCGTAAAATTTTAAGTAATAATAAAATAAGATATTGGTCACTTTAATTATTGGTTAAGGTTAATGGAAAAAGTACAATCAACTCGTAAAAAACTAATTATAAAGCATTTTGATAAGTTAGCTAAATATAGAAATTATTGGATAAATAAGTCCCAAGGTTTTTATTCTGAAGATATTAAATCAATGAAGGAACTAGTTCCCTCAAATAGTAAGGTATTAGAAATAGGATGTGGAAATGGTAATTTAATTTCTGCATTACAACCTTCTTATGGTTTAGGAATAGATATTAGTAAAGGAATGATAGAAGAGGCAAAAAATAATAAATATAAAAATATTTCTTTTATTCAAGGCGATGTAGAAGAGTCAAATTGTTTAAAAGGTATTAAAGATATTTTTGATTATATCATTATATCTGACACAATCGGATACTTTGAAGACATTGAAAAAACAATTACAAAATTACATAGATTATGTAATTCTGATACTAGAATAGTAATAGCTTATTATTCTCCATTTTGGGAGCCAATATTAAATTTTGCTGCATTCTGTAAACTCAAAATGCCTGAATTGCCAAAATCACTATTAACTCAAAATGATATCTCAGCTTTTCTAGCTTCTGCTAATTTTGATAATGTAAAAATTCAACGAAAAATAATATTTCCATTTAAATTTATTGGATTAGGAAGATTAATAAACAGATATGTGTCTTGTTTACCCGTTTTTAGTTTTTTTTCTATCAGACAATACATAGTTGCTAGGTCTTTAAAAATAGCAAAAGAAGAACTTCCTAATTCAGCTAGTGTAATAATACCTTGTAGGAATGAAAAAGGTAATATTAGAAATGCCTTGGAGCGATTACCTTTATTTACTAAAAATTTGGAGATTATATTTGTAGAAGGTCATTCAGAGGATGACACATGGAACGAGGTACAAAAAGTTATAAAAGATAAAAAATTTATTAATAAGGGTTTTGTTATGAAAGCCATACGGCAAAAAGGGATAGGAAAAGCGGATGCAGTATTTGACGCTTTTTCAATAGCTTCAAATGATGTGTTAATTATACTAGATGGAGATTTGACGGTGCCTCCTGAAGATATACCAAAATTCTGGAAAAAAATTGCTTCTGGTGAAGCTGAATATATAAATGGTAGTCGTTTAATTTATCCTATGGAGAATGAAGCAATGAGATTTTTAAATTATATTGCTAATAAGTTTTTTTCAATCCTATTTACATGGCTTTTGGGGCAGCGATATACTGATACTCTTTGTGGTACAAAAGTCATAAGAAAAAAGCATTTTCAAAGAGCAGTTAATAGGAATAAAGAATTTGGGGATTTTGATCCTTTTGGAGATTTCTTCATAATTTTTGGTGCTGCTCGTTTAAATTTAAAAATGTGTGAGGTTCCTATAAGATATAGAGCACGTGAATATGGTGAAACACAAATATCAAGATTTAGCCATGGTTTTTTACTTATTAAGATGGTTATATTTGCATTTTTTAAGCTGAAAGCTATTTAATATGAGTTATGGGCTGATTATATTTTTATTAGCCTTGAGCACAAGACTTTTGAATTTATTACTGCAAGATTTAAATATAGAATCTTATATTTTTGAAGACCAAGTAATGTATTGGGAATGGTCATTAAAAAGAGCTTATCTTTCTGGTTCTGAAATATCAAATACCCTTTTAACAGAAAGAATGCCAGGTTCATTTTTATATTTTGAATTACTGCAGTGGATTACAAATAAAAATTTATTTATAATATTATTTATTCAGGCTATTTTAGATTCATTTACTTGCGTTATCATCTCAAATTGTGCCTATTTAATTAATTATAAATATAAATTATATACAGGGTTATTTGCAGCTTTTTCTCCTTTATTAATAATAATTAGTGCCCAAGTTTTATCAGATAGTTTATTTCTTTTTACTTTTACGTCTTCATTATATTTTTTACTCAAATATTTTAAATTTAATTTTTCAAATTACTATATAGTTTTATCTGGTTTGTTTTTAGGGTTAAGCACTTTCACAAGAGCTTCCACATTTCCTCTAATATTTTTAAGTTTGCCTATAATATATTTTGTAATGAAATCTTTTAAATTTAAATTTTCGAAGATATCTTTGGCATTGGGGCTGTTTGTGATTGTTGCACTTTTCCCAGTATCAAACAGGTTATTTGATAATATATTTTATAATAATTCTTTTTCATTAACATCTCAAACTGGCTCACATGCCGCCTATTGGATGGTCCCTGGAGTGTTAACTATATCTGAAAATATAGATAGAGATACAGCAGTTAATATTGTAAATAAAAAAATAGAAGATTTTGGTGGTTTAACAACTAATCCCTATAGTGATAGTAATATATTACTAAATGTTTCTATAAATATTTTATCAGATCAGAATATTTTACATATTGCTTATGCATGGTTAAGAGCATCAAGCGTTAATACTATAGTTTCTCCTATCTTAATTGATAATCGTGTGCGAAATCTAAAACATACTTCATTTGCCAATGAAGGAAATATTAACAATTGGCTAACAAGTATTTTCTTAAATAAAAATTATTTAGATTATAGAAATATTATCATAGTTGCATCAATTTTATCGTTGATAAGTATTATTTTATTTATAATGGGCAGTTATATTTTATTTAGAAATGATTTTATATTAGGTGTTTTAGCATTTTTAATAATAATATATTTCTGTTTAATAACGGGCCCAACATTATCTCCAAAATATTGTATACCTTATGCCCCAATAATTTTTTATTTACAGGCTATAGCTTTAGAAAAGTTACTTTCTTTTAAAAAACAAAGTAAATATGCTAAGAATTACAAATAATTCTATAAAGGGAATTGTAGTTACCATATATCTAGTTTCAAAATTGGAGTTAAAACTAAAGAATATAGTTCTAGCTAAAATATAAGATATAGAAGTCAAACCTATCAAAAAAATATAATTTTCTTTTTTAATTTTGAATAAGTTTATAATGCTTAGTATTAATAAAATCATTAATACCAATCTATAAAGAGCATTGAATATTTTTGATAAAGCTCTGATAGGGTACTCTAGAGCTTTTTTAAATATTATATTTGTGTCACCTGAAGCTGCCGCAATTCTTTCATTTTGACTAAGTCCCTTGTCGGGCATTTCATTAGGCCAACCAAAACTTGAAAAAGGATTAGTCCATATTCTAATTGCTCTTATAGAAGGATAAATTACCCAGTGAGTTAAAGGATATTTTTCTATTTTTTGAGATGCAATTTCTTCAAATTGATTGTCTATCGACTCAGGAAAATCGTTTTGATTTTGAGTTTCTAATTCTTTAAGTAGTTTTTGAATTTTTATTTTTTCTTCATTATTTTGATATGCTCTTTCAGGAATATTGATTTTGTCATAATTCTTTCTATTAATTCCCCAGAGGGCTCCAGGCCTTTCATATTCATGAATTATCCAGGTTTTTGTCCATTTTAAGTAGCCAGAAGGTGCCCTACTTCCATCTGGCATAGTCATATCGCTTGGAATTAAAGATGGTAAATCTACAATAATATTTCTTGCTGTCCAAGCTGTCCAACTTGATGTTAGTATTAAAGCAATTATTATTCCTTTTATTATTCCAGTTTTTAAACCGTGTATATGTACTACAGTTACAGCTACTGGTATGGTGAGAAAAATATTATCAAGCCTAATCCAGGTTGCTAAAATTAGAGCAAAGCCTATTGAAATTATTCTTATTTTTTTTTGTGAAATAGATAATACTAATTCACTCAATAAAAATATAGTTGAGGCAATTGCTAATGTTTCAGTTTGAACATATCTCGGCCATGCAATTAATAGAGGAGAGAATGCTAATAGAATTGCAAAAGTAGTTACAATCTTTTTATTACATGTTAACAAAAAAGTGGATCTTAATAACCAAATACATGCTAAACTATATATCAAACCTTGAATTATTCTCACAGCATTGTCAGAATTATTAAATATGGTCCAAACTATAGATAAAAATATAGGATATCCTGGTCCATGGTTGCCTCCAAAATGAGGAATGCATTCATTTGTTAGTGGATTAGATAAAGATACACCACAACCATTAATAATATTTTTAGCAACTGTAGTATAGATCTCATAATCGCCTCCATTTTCGGGATAAAATAAAATAAATAATAATCTTGGGATAAGTATTACGAAAAAAAATATAATATAGGTAGAATGCATTATGATAAGTCTCTATAATTAATTTATTGCAATTATTACATTTATTATGTTTATAAGTAAGTATTTATTTTATAAAGGACTATGAATTGAATTATAGAAAAACTATTAAGAATTCTTATAGTATAATTAACCCTAATCAAGTAAGCTATTTAATTTTTTATGTTACGAATAGATGTAACTTTAGGTGTAATTTTTGTTTTTATAGTGCAGAAATTGAAAAAGGCTTAAAGCCTGATGAAATGTCTGTTGATGAAATCAGAAGGTTTGCTCCGACGATTGGGCCATTAGTCCAGCTTTCTATGACAGGTGGGGAGACTTTTATAAGGAAAGAGTTTTCTGAAATTGCAGGTATTTTAATTGATGCTACTGATGCCAGATGGGTAACTATTCCTACCAATGCATCACTTACTAATAAGATGGTTAAGTTTTTAGAAGAAATATTACCTAGATTTCCTGATACATATTTTAGGTTAACATTTTCTATAGAAGGTATAGGAGAAGATCACGACAAATTGAGGTCTATGCCTGGATCATTTAAGAAAATTCAAAAAAGTTATAATATAATTAGTCCATTAAGATCTAAATATTCAAATTTAGTCTTAGATTGCAACTCTGTTTTTACTGCTTCTTCTGAAACTTACTTACTAAGTGCATTAAAAACAATTAATAAAGATTTTAAATTTGATAATATGTCTGTTACTTATGCTAGAGGAGTTATTAAAGATGAATCTCTAAAAAATGTCTCTAAAAAGAGATATATATTAATAAATCAATTTTTAGAGAATAGGGAGAAGAGTAAAGAGAAGAGGTTATTATATCCTCTATGGAGAGGAGTTAATAGTGTTTCCAGAGATAATTTAATGCGCACAGTTTTTGATGATGAATTTGTAACTTCCTGTGTAGCTGGAAGAAAATTATTAGTTGTAAGTGAGACCGGTGAAGTACAGCCTTGTGAAATTCTAGGGAAGAGTTTAGGTAATTTACGTGATCATGATTGGAACCTTAATAGATTATTAAAGCAAAATTCAGTTAATAAGTTGCAGAAATGGATAAAAGAGACAAAATGTAAGTGTTCTTTTGAATGTGCGTTAGCAGCAAATGTTGTATGGAAACCTAAAAATTATCCAAAGGTATTGTCTTCATCTATAAAAAATATCGGAAAAACTCATATAAACCATTAAGTTAGCCTAGTATAAATGTCACTAAAAATTTCTTTAATAATACCAGCATGGAACGCAGAAAATACTATTTCTGATTGTTTATTAAGTGCAGTTAAAGCAAAAAATACTCCTCTTGAAATTATAGTTGTAGATGATTTTTCAACGGATAGTACAATAAATATAGTTAATGATTTAATGTCAAATTATCCTAGTATCAAATTATTAAAATTAGAAAAAAATGTGGGACCAGCATCAGCCCGAAATAAGGGGGCAGAAACTTCTATAGGAGATATAATATTTTTTACTGATAGCGATACAATAATTTTAGAAGATACATTTGTAAATTGTTTAGAGACGATGGAAAAGTATAATGCTGATGCTATATCTGGAATATACCATCCTGAACCTTTAAATAGAGGAAAAACTCAATTATATAAAGCTTTATTTTTTTATTACCAGTTTGCTAGGCATAAAATACCTTTTAAATATGAAACTTTTAATGGACAAATAGCGGCTATTAAAAGAAATGTATATGAAGAGACAGGAGGTTATAATAATAAAATTATTTGGGGAGTAGATAATGAAAATGAGGAGTTTGGAAGAAGAATTATAAAGAATAATTTACTTTTGTTAGACCCAAATTTTCAGGTTAAGCATAATTTTCCCGGATTTAAAAAATTAACAAAAACTTATTTTCATAGAGTATCAACGTGGATGTATGTTTTTATGCAAGATTTAAAGTTTGAATCAGGGGGAACCGCTTCTTTAGATTCTGGACTTGCTGCAGTTAGTGTACCAATATTTATTTTTTCTCTTTTCTTATCTTTAACTTTTAGTAATTTATTTTTATTTATATTTTTATTATTTTTGGTTTTATGGATGTATGGTTATTTCAATTTTTTTGTTTTTGTATATAAGCATAATCCTATATTTTTATTATCTGCTCTTATTTTAAATATCTGGTTTAGTATTGTAATTTCATTTGGAGCTTTTTGGGGGGTTACTAAATGGGCATTTGGTCAAAGAATAAAAAATAAATAAAAATTAGTATTATTTTTAATTTATTATACTAGAGTATTTGTTAATTGATAGTATGCTATCTAACATTTAGAAAGTCTTTCTGAAGTTTTATATAACATATATATTGCCCAGAGAGGTTTTCTATTATCTATTCCTTCCCAATGATTTTTGAGTGTTTTTTCTACATTAACTCTATTAAATATGTCGCTTATCATATTATTTGATGATAAAAGTGTATCTTCTATTTTTTCTTTAAGCGGCCCTCTCATCATCTTTGCTAGGGGAATTGCAAAACCATGTTTTCTTCTTTGGCTGATAATTTTTGGTAATTTTTTTTCACTTAATTCTTTGAGTATTAATTTAGTTTTTCCATTTTTAATTTTATATTTATTAGAAAGTTTTATAGAAAAGTCTACTATAGATTTTGATAAAAAGGGAGATCTTACTTCTAATCCATTATACATAGAAGCTCGGTCGACTTTTGTAAGGATGTCGTTAGGTAAATAATATTGGAGGAATATTCTGCTTAATTCATCTATGTTATTATTATTGCTATTCTTTATTGGAAGAATACTGTCCCAAATATTTTGATAGGGATATGAATTAGTAAATTCTGTATTTAATAGATTTGATATATTTTTATCAGAAAAAGGCGACATCCATCTAAAAACTTGCTGGTGGGTAGGCCATCCAAAACCTCTACATACGTGTTTTAATAAAAAATGAAAACTCATATAATTATCTTGAGACGGAATTTTTTCCATCAAAGTTGAAATTAAATATCCAATGTTTTTTGGAAGTAAATTTAATATATTAAGGTAATTTACAGATTTAAACGGAGCATAACCACAAAACAGTTCATCTGCACCGTCACCTGATAAGGCTACTTTAACATTTTCTTTAGCAAATTTTGATAATAAGAAAGTGGGAAATATAGATGGATCACTTATAGGCTCATCTAATTTATTTTCTATAGTTTCCAGAGACTGAATTATTTCAAGATCATTAAATTCTGCAATATTATTAATAATTCCAAGTTTATTGGCTACTAATTTGGCATAACTTGATTCATCATATGAATCATTTTGCATTTTTATAGTAAAACTTTGAATATTAGGGTTAAGTTTCTTAGCATAATATGCAATTAAACTAGAATCTATCCCTCCAGATAAAAACACACCTACAGGCACATCAGCTAGTAATCTCTGATTTACAGATTCTTCTAATAGTAAATCTAATGCATTAACAGATTCTATTAAACTTGATTTTACTTTTGTAGTTTGATTTAAAGAAAAATAACTTTGTTTTACAACTTTTGAGTTATATATTTTTATAATTTCTCCTGGTAAAACTTTTTTTATTCCACTTAAAAGACTTTGATCATTTGGAATATAATCTAGATGTAGGTATTCCATTACAGCATTATTATTTATATTTTTAAAATAACTTTTATTAATTGCCGCTATTCCAGAGACTTCTGAGCTAAAATATGTTTTGTTTTTATTGTTAGAATAATATAGAGGTTTTTCGCCCATAGGGTCCCTAACAAGCCATAAAATATCTTTTTTGCTCTCATAGAATGCAAATGCAAACATACCATCAATCATGTTAAGAGTTTTTTCTACTCCAAAGTATAATAGAGATTGAAATAAGACTTCAGTATCTGAGTTATCTCTTAATTGAATTCCATATTTTTGAAGTAGTTTTGCGTGGTTTTTATAGCCATATATCTCTCCATTAAATACAAGATAATTATCTTCTTCTTTGTCTATAAAAGGCTGTATTCCACCATTTAAATCTATTATAGATAATCTGTAATGCCCTAGAGCAATTCTATTATTAATAAATATTGAATTAGAATCGGGCCCTCTATGTTCAATAGGAATAAGCATATTCTTTAAAATAGACTTTGCCATTTGTTCAGATTTAGGGTTTGTAAATCCTGAAAAGCCACACATATTTATATTTTTTCATTAAATTTATTATTTTTCTTAATTAAATATGCAGGTTTTCCTCTAGACTCAAAATAGATTCTTGATTGTATTTCAGCAACTAAACCTAAAAATATACATATTAAACCGGACATTGCAAAGAAAACTACTAATAGAGGAAGAGGAGTGAGAATAAAAGAAATATTCATAAATAATTTTATAAATATAGCTAGTAAAGATAAAATAAATGCTATAAAAAACATCATTAATCCAAACTTTCCAAAAAGATGTATGGGTCTATCAAGAGACTTATCAAAAAATCTTATTACTAATAAATCTAAAATAACTTTGGGTATTCTAGACAAACCATATTTTGTTTTTCCGGCCTTACGAGCATGGTGTCTAACTGGAATCTCAGTAACTTTTGCACCTTCCCAAGAAGCATATATAGGAATAAATCGATGCATTTCACCATAAAGTTTTATATCATTTAGAATTTCCTTTTTATAAGCTTTTAAGGTACAGCCGTAGTCATGTAAATGTAAGCCTGAAATTTTAGAAATTATAACGTTAGCAATTTTTGATGGTAAAATACGTGTAAATTTTTTATCAGATCTAATTTTTCTCCACCCTGAAACTACATCATAACCTTCATTAATTTTTTCGATTAATACGGGTATATCTTTTGGATCATTTTGTAAATCGCCATCCATAGGGATAACTATTTTTCCCTTAGAATTATCAAACCCTGCCTGCATAGCAGCTGTTTGTCCATAATTTCTTCGCAGGCTAATTAACTTTATTTGAGAGTGTATGGTAGTGAGCTTTAAAATCTCTTTTTCAGAATTATCAGTACTTCCGTCATTAATAAATATGACCTCATAATCTATGTTTATTAATGCCTCTAAAATAGATTTAGAGAGATTTTTAATGTTTTCTTCTTCGTTGTATACAGGTATTATTACTGAAATCATATGTTATCTATGACATTATTTTTTATTAGAATAAAGTTAAATTTTATAATTATATTTTTTATAAAATATATATTTTAGTATAAACACTATAAAAATGATTAAAATTTTATATAACACTTATTATATTAATTATTTATGATAATTTACTTAACAACAATATTGGCAAATTTTTATGCGATCTATAATTAAAAATATTAAATTTGATAATTTATTAATGATTTGTTTAGGAATATTATTTCCTTGGTCAATTTTCTTTGCAACACCACAATTACATATTGGATACTGGGGTCAGGTAGAAGGTATGATTGTATTTAGTCATTTTTGCTCAGCTATAGTTGCACTTTTAATATTGAAAATTGGAATAAGTAATAAGGACATAAGAAAATATTTTTCTCATCCAATAGTCTTAATACCAACTTTGATTGGCATATACTCTGTAATATCAGGTTTTTTTCAGATGTTACCAGTGTTAGCTTTTTATGGGTCTCCGCAGTTAGGCCAAGGAGCATTTGGATATTTTTCTTTATCCTTATTAACAGTTTTATATTTATACTTACTTAAAATCAATAAACTAAAAATTATTTTATTAATAAATCTATTATTAATTACAGCATGCATATTTATAGGTAGTTTTTACCCTTTTATAACAGGAATACTTATATCTTTTTTTGGTTTTAACGACTGGTTGGCATTATATTTTACAGCTTTTCTTATTTATTTTTTAAATTTTTTAGTAAAAAGAAATTTTATAATAAATATAGAACTATTAGGATTAATATTATTCTTAATTTTGGGGCCATTATTTTGGAAAATTGATAATAATTCATCTATAGCGCTATGGGCATTTATTTTATTTGCATGGTTGTTTTGGTATGTAGTTTCTTATTATAAAATTAAAATTTTTATTAAGTTATTTTATAATCCTTTATTTTTTACAGTTATTCCAATTTTTTTGTCAGTTATCATGGTTGTATCCTCGTTTATATTTTGGGATGGAAAATCAGATATGACCAATAGAATAACAGATAGTGCTACCTGGGGTCATTTGGCAACATTGGTGGCAAGAGGGTCAATTGTAAGAGTTCTTTTTGAACATTTAGATAGTGCTAAAGCCCTAATATTTGGATTTGGTTGGGGCAGTATTTCTGAGTTATTATTAAAAAGCTTTACGCCAGAGGTATTTTATCAAATAAATACTGGAAATAGAGTGCATTTTCACACACATAATGAATTATTTGAGCATATTTTTAGTATTGGTTTGGTTGGAGCGTTCCTCTATATTTTATATTTATATAATATTTTTAAATGTTCATTTAAAATTTCAATGGCTATTTCTTTTTCATGGTTATTATATTTTTGTATTGGAGCTTTTTGGTTTCAATGGATATCTAATATAGCTATTCAAGCAATGCTCGCCGCAATTTTATTGGTAACAAATTTTGAAAATGTAAAATATATTTATTCGGATAAACTTAGTAAATTATTTAATTCTACTTATTTCTATATTTCTTACTTATTGATTATTGCAATTTTTTTATTTTATGGAGCATACATTGGTCTTTATACAGCATTTAATCATATGAATAGTTTTAGAGCTGATGAATTAATTAAACTTTCTAAAGAATCAAAATTTACGGGTAACTGCTCTGAAAAAGTATATGACTTTGGAAAAGGTGGACTTCAATTTAGTCAAAAATTTAATGGTTTTAGTAATTATTATAAAGATCAAGTAATGTTATATGGTTTATTAAATGAATCAGATTATGACGTTCTAGAGTGGTATTTATGTGCTTCAAATGAATTAATTAATGAAAACCAGTCTTCTTTAGAATTACTGAATGTACATATTAATACGTTATCTATGTTATCTATTCTTCCAGGTAATGAGGGAATTCAGTCAAGACAAAGGGCGCAACCATATATGGATTTATGGGTAGATAAGATTAAATTATTAGTTTTGTATGCTCATAAAAGGCAAGATCAAGCAACACCATTAATATCTTATTATCTAAAAAATGATAATGATATTGGTATAAAGGATATTTGTTCTCATATGGCCAACAGTGATATTTATCAAGGCTTTTGTGACTTAGCTCTTGGTTATGTCTATATTAAAGAAAAAAAGCTAGAAGCTGGAATGGCATTAATAGATAGAGCTAATAAAAATGGAGTTTTAGATTCTAAAGATTTAGATGAAAAAATGGCAGAAACATTGAAGAATTCATTAAATATTTATAAGAATAAGTAATATATAATTAAATTCAGTGTTGTTTAAATGCAACATATATTAAATAAATAAAAAAAAATAGCCATAATACTTGTCTTCAAAGTTTGATAATAATATGATATATCTAATTTAAAGAATTTTAATCTATGTTTTTATCGAGTGATATGAACATGGAAGTGTTTTAATTAAGGAGTTTTCTAATATGAAACTACAAAGAATTATAACAGCTGCGATTGTGGCTGTAATGACATTAGGAGTATTCGGTATGAATATTGCTAATGCGGCTGGAACTTATGCAATAAGCTGTAAGAATAATGCATATGGCATGCAGTTAGGCACAGACTATACGCAAAGAGCTTATGTATATAATGCGGCTTTAACAACAACAACTGATCCATCAAATCCAAATTCATATTTGATCAGGGAATTTGATGAAGCTTATGTAGGTAATGATTGTTTATATGCTGGTTCTGCTGATACAAATGGTACTGCTGTAGTTGCGGGTGATGTTGCTCGTCTAGCAGTTAATGCTATTGTTGGAGCTGTAAATAATCGTATTGATATGGCTTATGCAGCTCAAAATTCTGGTGCTAGTGCAACGGGCTTGAGCTTTACTACGCAAACTGATGGTGTATCAATGTCAGCAAATAATCTTGTAGGAGGCATCGGCTTCTGGGCAGATTATGGAAATAGTAATGTTGAAAATACACAAACATTTACTAATGTAAGGTTAGATTCTAATAAGTATGAAGGTGATGCGTCATCTTACTCTTTTGGAATAGATAAAACATTTGGTAAAGCGTTAGTAGGATTAGTGGTTTCAAATTTAGACACTGATTTTAAAACAACATTTAATGATGGAACTTATAAACAGGAAGTAGATACATATGGTATTTATCTAGCTTATAAAACTAGTGTTCTTCAAATTGACCTAGGAATGGGGCAAGGTGACTCAACAATTAGTACTACTAGAAGAGATCTTGGTAATGATGCTACGATAACTGGTAGCACCACTGCTGATATAGAATATTCTAATGCTAGAATTTCTGCTAACTTCAACAGAGGTAGATTTAGTATTGTTCCTAGCGCAGCTTACAGGGTTATGTCTATGGATATAAAAGCCTTCACAGATGATCGTCCTGATGAAACACAAGGGACAGTAGCTGGAGATGGATTATTATTTACTTCAGGTAATGAAGGTAATGGAACACAAGATGGGCTGACAGTTACTGATGATACTGTTGCAGCACGAAGTGTTGAGTCAGAGACTATGGCAATAGGATTAAATATTGCAGCAAATCTTGGAAAAGTAGTTCCATATCTAAATTTATCTTATCAATCTGAAGATACAACCAAAGCAGCCTATAAGACAGAAGCGGGTACAGATGGTACTGCATTAGATGTAGCAGCATCAAATTACTCTTCATCTTATACTATAGGCGGTGGTATTAACTTTATGATTAGTTCACATATTAATGGTAGTGTGAGAGCGGGTAGAGTTAATGGTAGAGATGATTGGGAAGAAAGTTATATGGCTGGAAACTTAAGTATAGGTTTCTAAATCATATATATTTATGATACTAAAGGCACTTAGCTGCAGCTAAGTGCCTTTTTTTATATAATAATAAGAAAAAAATATGGTTTATTCAGAGCCTAATATAAAAACATACGTAAATTTTTCAGATAAAATTTTTAATAAAGCCAAAAATAAATCTTCTGGTCTTATATATTTTGTAAAATATAAAGATTTTAATAATATTCAGTTGCCGAAAGAAATTCATAAGAGCTATAGGATTTTAAGTGATAAACACCAAGATGGTAAAATTGTATATTTAAATAGAAAGAACAAAGGAACAGAATGTTTAATATTATATGGAAAAGATAAATATAAAACTATCTCATTGGAACTTGGTTTTTTCGTTGGGTTAAAAATTGAAAATGGTTTTTGGAAAATATTTAATAAAATTAGTAACAGTAAATTGTCAGATTTTTTACTAGGTTGGGCCTTAGAACAATATAAATTTAATCAATCTAAAATATATAAATACATTGAAGTTCCATATAATTTTAATAAACAAGTATTAGTAAGTAAAATTTCTGCTATATTTTATGGAAGAGAATTAATTAATATTCCTTCTTCTGATATGGGTCCTGAGGCCTTAGAAAAGTCATTTTTAAGTTTTTCTAAATACCATAATGCTAATACAAATGTTATAAAAGATAAATTAATAGAGACAAGCTTTCCTTTAATTTATGCAGTTGGCAAAGGTTCTATAGAACGCCCTAGGCTATTAGAATTAAATTGGGGTAAATCAAATGACCCATTGATAATCCTGATAGGAAAGGGAGTTTGTTTTGATACAGGTGGATTAGATTTAAAACCTTCTCAATATATGAGAAATATGAAAAAAGATATGGGAGGAGCAGCCTCTATATTGAGCTTAGCTCATATGATAATTAGCGCTAAATTAAAAGTTAATTTGAAAGTATTAATACCAGCTGTTAATAACGATATTGGCCCATTATCAATGAGACCAGGTGATGTATATAATAGTAGATCAGGGATTACTGTTGAAATTGGTAATACGGATGCTGAGGGCAGATTAATACTTGCAGATACATTATATTATGCAGATAGCTTTAGGCCTAAAATTATGATAGATTTTGCTACTTTAACTGGCGCAGCCAGGGTAGCATTAGGACCTGATCTTCCCGCCTATTTTACCCAGCACGAAGATATAGCTTTAATAATAAATAAAATAAGTTCTATCGAAAAAGATCCTCTATGGAGACTTCCGTTATACTCTCCATATAATTCTTGGCTAGATAGTGATGTTGCAGATATTAATAATATTTCTCCAGGCTCATTTGCAGGTAGTATTACTGCTGCTTTATTCTTAGCTAAGTTTGTTAAACCAACCACTAAATGGATTCATATTGATACTTATGCTTGGAGTGATAAAAATAAACCAGGACACTCTAAAGGAGGCAATATTTTAGGAGTCAGGTCCATATATAGGTTTTTAAGAAATTACATTAATAACCTTTAATAATATCCACCTTATTTTTTAATTTTTTATTTAGTTCTAGATTCTTAAAATTATGTTTTAAAAGTTTAGCTGTATAGTTTGTTGGATTGGTAATACCAGCTATGTGCGGAGTAATTAATAAGTTTTTAAGTTCCCAAAGTTGACTATTTTTACCTAATGGTTCTTTTTTAAAAACATCTATTATAGAACCAGTTAAAATAGAATTTTTTAAAGCGTATAAAAGTTCTTTTTGATTAACAGTATTACCCCTACCAATATTAATAAAATAACTTTCTTTATTTAATAATTTGAATTCTCTTAAACCAATCAAGTCTTTTGAAAGTTTTGTGTCAGGCAGAAGAGAAATTAGGCATGAAGACCCCTTTATGCTTTCA
>Ga0315327_10000162_pt1 | contig 30725 bp, 17 predicted proteins | sample M110032315metaG_FD_203460 | JGI IMG/M metagenome (GOLD analysis project Ga0315327, IMG submission 203460) | Ammonia-oxidizing marine archaeal communities from Monterey Bay, California, United States - M1 100m 32315 | ecosystem: Environmental > Aquatic > Marine > Coastal | place: USA: California... | reverse complement strand
GGCTTCTACAGCGCCCGGGTGGGCAAGATTTATCACATGCGCGTACCCGGCGACATCATCGCGGGAACCGACGGACTCGATATTCCCTCTTCCTGGACCGAGAAATTCAATTCCCAGGGCCAGGAGGCCCACACCCCCGGGGACTATGCCTGCCTCAATCTCAACGTCTTCACCGCCAAACCGGAGGATCGCCAGTCAACTGGCATGCCCCATCGCATGTTCGTCTCGGTGAGCTATGAGGGCGATGGATCCGACCAGCCGGACCACAAGACGGCCACCAGGACCATTGCCCTCCTCCGTAAGCACGGGAAGCAGGAGAAGCCCTTCTTCCTGGCCGCCGGATTTGTCCGGCCGCACTATCCCATGGTGCAACCCAGGCAGTACTTCGAGCCCTATCCCTGGAAAAACATGGTGCTCCCCAGGGCCGTTCCCAACGACCTGGACGACATGCCCAAGCTCGCCCTGACCAAGAGCCGCTCCAGACTGAACGGCATCGCAAAATACCCCGACAACCAGAAGCGCATGTGGTCGGCCTACTACGCCTCGGTCACCTTCATGGACGAGCAGGTAGGCCGCATTCTGGCGGAACTCGATCGCCTCAAGTTGCGTGCCAAGACCGCCATCGTCTTCACCAGTGACCACGGCTACCACCTCGGGGAGCACACCTTCTGGCAGAAGAGCAACCTCCATGAGGAAGTCCTGCGCGTCCCCCTCCTCATCTCCCTGCCCGGAGGCAAGGCCGGTCGCAGCAGATCGCTGGTGGAACTGGTCGACCTTTTCCCCACCCTCTCCCGTCTTGCCGGCCTGCAGGCTCCCAAGGGTCTGCACGGAACCAGCCTCCTCCCCATCCTCCGCGATCCTGCCGCCCGGGTGAAGGAGAGCGCCCTCTCCATCCACGGCAGCGGCACCTCGATGCGCACCGCCAACTGGACCTACACCCGTTACAAGGATGGCAGCGAAGAACTCTACGACATGGAGAACGATCCCGGGCAGTTCACCAACCGGGCTCGCGATACGGAGTCCGCCAAAACCCTCGCGGGACAGCGGAAGGCCTTCGAGAACCGACTGGGAGCGGCGGGGCTCAAGCCTGCAAGGGTGCGCTAGGACCGGACCTGTCTTCCGGCAGGAATCACTCCCCTGCCTTCGCGGCGAAGTCTCTCACCCTTTTCTGGCTCTCCGCATTGAGATCGTCGATCGGGTAGCGGTAGATCCATCCATTGGTCATCTTGAGAACGGCCTTGTCTCCCTTCACCCCGACAAGCGTAGCCTTGATCTTCTTACCCGATTTGCTGGTCAACCCCGCGAAAGGAGCCTCCTCCCCGCCCGCCCCGGGCCAGGGTTGCTTGAGAAGCCTGACTCCAGTCACTCCATAAAAAGCGGCGCGGGTTCCCACCCGCGCCACTTGAAGACTGGTTGTAGCTCCGCCCTCCGGTCTATTTGACCTTCATCACCCCCCGCATGAGGATGTGGTGCCCGGGGAAGGTGCAGACGAACTCGTAGTTCCCGGCTTCCTTGGGCGTGGTGAATTCGAGCACCTCGGTCTTGCCAAAGTCCAGGAGCTTGGAGGAGGCGAGGATGCCATCGTGCTTGGGAATCCAGTGCGCCTTGAAACCCGCTTCGCCGAGCTTGATGGCAGCTTCCCCCACCCCGTTGGCAGCCCCTGGCTTCACGATCACCAGGTTGTGAGGCACGTAGTCGGAGTTCTTGAAGTGGATGCGGATTTTCTTGCCGGCCTTCACCTCGAACTCCTTGAGGTCGAACTTGAGCTGCTCAAGCAGGGTTCCAACCCGCACATCGGTGGCCTCGTCAGTGTCCTTGAAAACCCCGGGAGGGTCGTTCTTGGTCACCTTCACCGCCTCCACCGCGGCAGAACCCTTGGTGGGATCAGCCGTGTACCACAGGTGCTGGACCGTCTTGGCCGCCACCCGGGCATGGGACACCGGGGAATTCAGCACCTTGCCGAGCAGTTCGCCGTCCCGCACATTGTGCTGCTGGTGCACCCAGAGGGCTTCCAGGAGATGGTGGGCATGCTCTTTCTTGGCGGGATCCCACTTCTTGGCCCACTTCTGGCAGGCGGCGATCACGTCCTTGGTCTTGCGCTCGCTGAGCTCGATCCGGGTCCGGTAACGAACCCCGTCCACCGGGTGCTCGAGGTTCACCATCAGTTGATCGAGGGAAGCCCCATCGACCTTGACCGCCTTCTGGAGAGGCTTGCCCTTGTGGGTGACCCGGTAGATCCGACCATGCAGGTGATCCCGCGAGGGGTCGCGGATGTTGTGCTGCATGTGCCCGATGATGACATTGTGCCAGTCGGACACGTAGAGCGCACCATCGGAACCGAATTCCACGTCCGAGGGACGGAAGTTCTTGTCGGAACTCTTGATGAGGTCCTGACGGGGCTCCCCCCACATGTGATCCTGGTCGTTCTTGGGCTCAAGATCATACTGCTTCACCCCGAGGAAGCCGATGGTGTTGGCGAGGATGTAGTCCCCCTGCCATTCATCGGGGAAGTTGGCGCTTGAAACCACCCCGGAGCCCGCCACCGGGCGAACCTCCTTCTTGACCAGCCCATGCATCCTGAATCCCTTGCCCTCGGGACGCACCTGGTAGGAGCGGCCCCCGGTGCCGTCGTTGGCATAGTGACGACCCCAGTAGTCGAAGCAGACCCCGTGCGGATTCGGGCTGTTCCCCGCATGCACCGTCACGGTGTATTGCCGCGGGTCGAAGCGGAACATGGCAGAAGCTCCACTATGAAGAGGCGGTCCCCAGGGATGCTCATGGGAGTTACGGAAGAAGACCCCGCTCTGCCAGTAGAACGCCCCATCAGGCCCCATCGCGAAGGCATTGGCCGCATGGTGGGTATCAGCGGAGCCGATCCCCTGGAGAAGGCGAATCCGCACGTCTGCGACGTCATCTCCGTCGGTGTCCTTGAGGAACAGGACATCCGGCTGGGAGGCCACAAGGACCCCGCCATTCCAGAATTCAAAACCCGTCGGGTTGTGCACCTTCGCAAAGGTGATGCACTTGTCCGCCACCCCGTCCCGGTTCTCATCGGGCAGGATGAGGAGGCGATCGTCCATCTCCTTGAGAGGCTCCCACTTGGGATAGGTCCGCCAGGCCGCGGCCCAGAGGCGCCCCTTGGTGTCAACTGCCATCTGCACCGGGTTGACCAGTTCGGGAAACATCTTCTCGTCGGCGAAGAGCTTGACCTCCATTCCCTCCGGCACGGTGAGCTTGGCGAGGCCTTCCTTGCCACTGTTGTAACCCTTGAGATTGCCTTCCTTGCCTGCGTTGGAGCTCCTGCTCTTGCCTCCCACGTTGGACTTCACCCCAATGGGGGCCGGGACGTTGCTGTCGTCGACCTTATGCTTGTGGTTGCCCACCGCGGCCCAGACCGCCATGTCCCGGTTTGCGACCATGACATCGATCATGGAAAGTTCGTGCCAGAGGACATCCTTGTTGCTCTGACCGTCCACGAACTTGAGGCCGGAGCGGCCACCCCACACGTCGTTACCGTCTGTGGCCCGGTAACGATTGTGCCAGTGCCAGTTCTTGTCCAACACCACCTTGCGCACCTTCTCCAGGCTCGGCGAAGCGGGGATCTCCCTCTCCAGGAGACTGCGGGCGATCACCTCCGCCATGCGGCGGTTCCCTTCCGGGTTAAGGTGGATCCCATTGATGGTGAGAGGAACATTGGAGGCCCGGAAAAGTTCGGCCGAACTCGAGAACAGGTCGACGAACTCCGCTTTCTTGGCTTGCGCCACTTCCCGGGTGGCTGCCGCATAGAGGGCGAGACGGGAATTGTTGGCCTTGCCGTCCGGCAGGTTGGGGCTCCCTAGGTCCTCGTGCGCGATGGGGGTGAAGAGCACGATCTTCGGCGCACCCTTCCCGTTGGGCTTCATGTTGCGGTAGTGATCCACCAGCTTACCCAGTTCATCGCGATACTTACCGAGTCCCCCTTCTCCGCCGAAGGACTCGTTATACCCGAACATGATGAAGATTACGTCCGCCTTGAGGTCCTTCAGGTACTGGTCCTGGGAGGGAAAGCCGCTGTTGCGGGGTCGACTCCACACCGTGTCGCCGGTGTAGCCGAGGTTCCGGATGGTCAGGTAGTGCTTCGGATAGGCAGAGTGGAAAACGGTCTCCAGCCAACCATCGTGCTGCATGCGGTCCGCCAGACCACTCCCGATAATGCAGATTCTGTCTTGCTTCTCGAGGGTGAGGGCGGCTGTCACGGGTTGCACATTCGCGAAACCAACTAGGGAGGCGAGGGCGGCAATCCGCAGGGCGAGGAACGGGCGTGTCATCATGGATTTCAGAGTTCTGAGGAAGGAGGACTACGGCAAAAATTCGAGATCCTCACGCCTTTCCTCCGAAAGTTTCAAATTCCCGCTCCAAAAGGCCTAAAGATCGCACTTTCGAGCGATGCGCCCACCCTTTCTGGGGCCCCGGTGGGACCTCCCATCGTATCCGGTAGACAGCTCCTACCGCTCCAACTTCTGCCAGGGAACGGCGCCCCCGCGCTGGATATGCACCCGCATGGCACCTGCCAGCTCGCGAAACTTCCTGCGGTTGCCCTTGGAAAGGTCGGTCGTTTCCCCCGGGTCCTTCGCAAGGTCAAATAGTTCCCAAGGCGTCATGGGCGTGTTCTTGACCAGTTTCCAGTTTCCACGCCGCATGGCCCAGATGCACTCCCCCATGTAGCGCTCCCCGCCTTCCCGACGGGTGAAAAAGAGATCGCGGTCAAAGCCCGCCTGATCTTCGCCGAGGAGAAGCGGAAGGAAGGAGCGACCATCGATCGGGTGTTCGATCGCGGCTCCGGCAGCCGCGGCCACAGTGGGAAAAATATCCATGGTGGCCGCCACGAACCGGCTGCGCCCACCCGCCTTGATCTTCCCGGGCCAGACCGCACAGGCGGGCACCTGCAGGCCCCCCTCGTACATCTCCTGCTTTTCTCCGCGCAACGTCCCGTTACTCGCTCCCACATTGGCCTGCCCCCCATTATCGGAGACAAAAACGACCAGCGTATTCTTCGACAACCCTGTCTTCTCAAGCGCCTGCATCACCTTCCCGATACCATCATCCATGTGCTCGATGAGGGCCACCAGCTTTGCCCGCTGCGCGCTGATCCCCGCTTCGCGCTGCCTCACCCTGGCCAGCCAATCAGCTGGTGGCTGGATGGGGGTATGGGGAGCGTTGTAGGCCAGGTAGAGAAAGAACGGGTTGGCCTGTCCCGAGGGTTTTGAAACCACCCGGGCACGCTCTTTCAGATAGTCAACCGCCCACCGGGTGAAGATATCCGTGGCGTGCCCTTTGGGGTGCACCGGTTCCTCGTTGCGCCGCATGTAATGGTTTCCATGCCGACGATGGTGATAGTAGTCGTCCATCATGTCCCCGAGGAAGCCGTGGAAGAAGTCAAAGCCCCGCCGGGTGGGCTGGTTCTCCTCCTCCAGGCCAAGATGCCACTTCCCGATGATGGCAGTGTGGTAGCCCTCCGGTTTGAGAACCTGGGGAAGTAAAATGGCATCCTGCGCCAGGTAGCCCCAGTTGTTGGGCGCATGGGTGCGCACCACCCCGGGCACTCCCACCAGTTCCTGATAGCGCCCGCTCAAAAGGGCCGCCCGGGTGGGAGAACAGACCGGGCAGTTGGCGTAAAAGGAATCAAAGCGCATCCCGGCTGCCATGAGCTTGTCGATGGAGGGTGTTTTCAGATCCTTTGCTCCGTAGGAGGACAGATCGCCGTAGCCCAGGTCATCGACGATCAGGACCAGAATGTTCGGTTTGTCTGCCCAAACCGTTGAACTTCCCGGGAGAAGGAAGATGAGAACATGCAGGAAGAGCAGGGGCTTCATTCCTGCAGCCTATGGGTCCGTTTCCGGGGCACCAGCGGAATTCAGGGGAGGACGAAGGAGCCCGGCAGCCCCCCTCCTGCGGGGATCAGGCCCGGATCGCCCCCGATTTCACCCTCTTCTGCCCCGAATCGGTCCCGAAACCTGCGGAATTCCCTGCTTTTTTTCGTAACTCCGGGTAACTTCCCATTGTTTGAGTGGTTTATCCAGATGATAGCAACCGTCCCGGAAGGCCACGAAGCCATAGAATGCCATGAAACAATCAGCTCTCATCCCAATTCTCGTCCTGACCGCCGGGGTCGCCTTCGGCCTCGGCTGGATCGCCAAACCCAACGGGAAGGACGGGCAGGCGGACGAAAACAACAGCGCCGGAGGGGGGGCCAAGAGTGGAGTCTCGTCCTCCCGCCCCTCGCATCCTTCCGGACCGGGTAACAGCTCAAAGGGTTCCGGCCGGGTGGAGGAATTCCTCTCGCGGTATACCTCAGGCGGCACGATCTCCCCCGAGGACATGACCACCGCCATCGCGCAGATGCGCAAGGAGAACGATCCCCTCCTGCGCCGGAAACTTTTCACCGAGCTCCTTGAGAACCTTACCCCTGAGAATGCCAAGGCCGCCTACCTGGCCCTCCAGAGCGGTCGCCGGGGCTGGGGACGTGGGGGTGGAGATGATGAGTTGCGCCTCATGTCCCACGCCTGGGGCAGTATCGATGGACCCGGGGCGATCCAGGCTCTGACTGAAATGCGCGCCGAGCGCGAAAGCGGTGAAGGTCGTGACCGCGGCCGCGGCCGGGAGGGGGACCGCGGAGGATTCGAGCTGGTCAGTGTCCTCTCGGGATGGGCCAGTGCCGACGGAAAAGGAGCCGCCGACTACGTCAGCGGTATCGAGGACGAGCGGGAACAACGCATGCTCGCCTTCGGAGTGGTGCGCGGCATGATGGTGAATGGGGTGGACGAAGCGATGGGATACGTCGCCTCCCTGCCCAAAACCGAGGATGGTGATCGTGCCCAGAGCTGGTACATGTCCACCATCGCCAGCGAGATGCTGGAAGAAGGTCTCGACTCCGCCAAGGCCTGGGTCGACAGCATCAACGATCCCGACCTCAAGGGCGGAGCTCTCTCCCGCGTGGCGGAGTCCGCCGTCCGCGAGGATCTCGAAGGCGCGGTCGAATGGGTCACCCAGTATGCAGGGGAGGAAGCGGGGCAGCGCGCCGTCAATCGCGTGGCTGACGAGTGGGCGGAGGATGATCCCCAGGCCGTCCTGACCTGGGCCGACTCCCTTCCCGACGCTGCCAGGGCAGAAGCCTATGGAGAAGCCTTCCAAGAGTGGACCCGGCAGGATGCCACCGCGGCCGGCGAATACCTGACCAACATGGAGCCCTCCCCGACCCGCGACTCCGCGGTGGAGGAATTCTCCACCTCTCTGTCGCGGGAGGAACCTGCGACCGCCATCAAGTGGGCCGAGACAATTTCCAACGAGGAAATGCGCACGGACGCCCTTACCGAGGTGGCCCGCAGCTGGTACTTCCGCGACCGGGAAGCCGCCACCCAGTGGCTGGAAACCAGTGGGCTGCCGGAAGAGTCCGTTCAGGCCGTCACGGCGGACCGGGGCGGCAGGGGAAGGGGCCCGGGAGGAGGCCCCCCACGGGGCCGGTAGGAACAGCTCGCAGGCCCTTCGCTGCGAATCCGTCGCGGGCGGGAATCACCCGGGCCGAGCAGGGGAGGGTGAACTCCCTCGTCAGCCGAAACCTTTAATCCTCTGTCGGCATTACCTGCACGTCCAGCCTCTTGCCCAGATCCCTGCGCCACCTGGCCACCTTCTTCTCCCTGACCTCGCCCACATACTCCCCGAAGAACTCGTCCAGGGATTCCACAATCTCCTTGCGGGTATCCTCAGTCATGAGGTCCGCCTGGATGAACCGTTCCGGCTTCGGGCTGACGTGCTGGGCCACGCAACGGTAGAGGAAGATACGGTCGTAGCTGCTGCGCAGCGCGAGGGCCCCCAGTTCCCTGAACGCCGCCCCCAGACTCTCCCGTTCCAGTGGAAACTCGCTTGCGAGGTGGGCCAGTTCAACGCCGTAGACCCACTCCGGATCCCGGAAGCGGCTCGTGCGGTCGTAAATTGATGCGGTCTCCCAGGCAATGATGCCAAGCACCTGCCGCAGCAGGCTGAGAAGGTACCCGTCCAGGGATCGCTTCCCGATCTTTTTCCCGCCCTTCCAGACCAGGTTGGATCCCGCGATCCAACCCGCGGCCAGGAGCGGGTTGGAGGCGAGAAGAAACTTGCTGCCCTGCCACAGGTAGCGCACCGGGTTGATGATAGGCTGGAGGTCCTCGTATTTCTTCACCACCTTGCTGGCGGTGCGGAGCTTGTCGGTCACCTGCCTGAGGTTCCAGTCCTTCAGTTCGAGCAGTGGAATTTCCTCCAGGAGCAGGATCACCTGGAGAGAGATCCGGTTAACAGACTTGAGCAGTTCCCCGAGATTCGTTTCCAGGATGGGCCTTTCCGATTCCGGGTTGTAGATGCCCGCGATGGACTCCACGAATTCACCAAAGTCGAGCAGCAGCGCGCGCGTCTGCAGTTGCCCCTCCTCCCAGTAGTAGCCCTCCGAGACGCGCTCCAGCACCCGATCCGCCTGGCGCTCCATCAGGGACGCGACCTCGGCATCCTGGGCTGATCGTTCCGTCGTGGCCCATTCCACCCTCTGGATTTCCTCAAAGTCGGGAAACTCCATCCACTCGCCGTAGGCCAGGAGCACCTTCTCGATCTCAGCCCTCCGGGAATCGAGCCGCTTGGCTTCCTGCCGGATGGCCTCTCCCGCCAGCAGGAGTGCTTCCCCAGCCTCTTCCTCCGCAGCCTGGCCGGCGAGCCAGAACATGGAGACGAGGACCCCGGCCAGGGGCACGAGCGCAAACAACCAGGTCATGGCTCCCAGCTGCTCGCGCATGACAAAGGCGGCAATGCCCACCAGCACAAGGGCGCCCTGAGCCGCCAATACGGCTCCCCGCGTCACCAGTGCCCGCTTCCGCCAAGACATGCTCGATGCTAGCTTCTTCTCCATTCCCGGCAATGGGCGATTCCGGCTTGAATCGTCAAGACGGGGTAGCCACCATCAGGAGTTGATCCCGGTCGCAAGATGAGCGAGGAGTCCAAATCGACAGTAAAACCCGAACGGAGCGTGATCCGGCGCCTCGGCACCAACCTCTTGGCCATCCTGCGTACCCTGGTCTATCTCCTGGGCATCGCCTGGGCCAGCGGTGCGGTCTACTACGACGCGCCCCTCCCCGCCGAGAGCGGAGTGGATCGAACGTTCCTGGCCGGTGGCTATGCCCTGGTGGTTTTCCTCACCCTTCTGGCCCTCGGCTCCCGCCTGCGGCGCTTCCTCGGGTGGATTGCAGCCATCGCCCTGGTGGCCGTCCCCTGGTCGTTGAAGAAACCGGTCCGCCAGGCAGACTGGGAACCCGCGTGGTCACGGATGCCGTCCGCTTCCACCACGGGCGACCTGGTAACCTTCCACAACTTTCGCAATTTCGATTATGACCTCCAAGGTGGAGTCACGGAACGGTGGGAAACACGGGTGGCAGACCTCTCCAAGCTGAAGGGACTCGACCTTGCTCACCACGTCCTGAAGCACGATCTCCTTGCCCATCCCCTCCTCTGCTTCGATTTTGGTGACCAGGGACACATCGCCTTCTCCGTCGAGATCCGATACCGTAAGGGACAGGAGTTCTCTCCCCTGCGCGGGCTCTACAAGCAATACAACCTCATGTGCCTGGTGGGCGACGAACGCGACTTCCTGCGCGAGCGGGCCACCATCCGCAACGAACCGGTCCGCCTCTACCGCTCGACCTATTCCCTTGAGCGCATCCGAGAGATGTTCCGGGAGACCGTAGCAGCCATGAACGCACTTCAGGAAAACCCACGACTCTACAACTCCCTCACTGCAAACTGCTCGACCAGCTACATCAAGCAGGCCCCGCCTGGGAAACGGCCGCGGTTCGACTACCGCATCATCCTGAACGGACTGATAGAGTCCCTGCTCTACGAGCGCGAGGTCATCGCAACCGACGGGCTCTCCTTCGAAGAGTTGGTGAGACGCGCCGCCATCAACGAGGCCGCCAAGGAAGCCCACGGGGACCCTGCCTTCTCAGACCTCATCCGCGAAGGTCGGCCCGGTTTCTGAGCTTACGCTTGATTGGCCCCCGGCAGGGGCCACCATCGCCGAGCCATGCCATTCGCCTGTAAAATCACCCTTTCCCTGCTGTTTGCCGGGTTCCTGCTTCCACCTGCGGTGGCGGCGAAGCCCAACATCCTCCTCATCTACACGGACGACCAGGGATCGGTCGATGCCCGGTGCTACGGGGCCCGGGACCTCACCACTCCCACCATGGACAAGCTGGCTGCCAGCGGCGTGCGCTTCACCCAGATGCTGGCCCCGGCCCCGGTTTGTTCCCCCTCCCGGGCCGGCCTGCTGGGCGGGTGCATCCCCATGCGCCTCGGGGCGCCAGGAAACATTTCATCCAGCCGGGGAGGAAAGGGTCTCGCCCCACAGCTGCACCTGCTGCCCGAACTGCTGCGCGAGGCGGGCTACCGGACCCATCACGTGGGCAAGTGGCATCTCGGCTACACCGACGAAACCATGCCCAATGCCCAGGGATTCGAGACCTCCTTCGGACACATGGGAGGGTGTATCGACAACTACTCGCATTTCTTCTACTGGGCGGGTCCGAATCGCCACGACCTGTGGCGCAACGGCAGGGAGGTCTGGCACGACGGGGAGGGGTTCGGCGAACTCATGGTCAAGGAAACCCGGACGGTCATTGCCAGGAAGGACAAGCGCCCCTTCTTCATCTACTGGGCCATCAACTGGCCTCACTACCCCCTCCAGGGATTTGACAAGTGGCGGGCTCACTACCGCGACAGGAAGCTTCCCCATCCCCGCGACAAGTACGCCGCCTTCGTTTCAAGCATGGACGAACTGATCGGGCAGGTCATCAAGCACCTCGAGAGCACCGGGAAACGAAAGGACACCATCGTGATCCTGCAGTCGGACCACGGGCATTCGGTGGAGGAGCGCACCTTCGGAGGCGGAGGGAGCTCCGGTCCCTATCGCGGGCACAAGTTTTCCTTTCTGGAAGGCGGCCTGCGGGTGCCTGCCATCGTGAGCTGGCCGGGCACCCTGCCGGAAGGAGAAGTGCGCAGCCAGTTTGTAACCGGTTGCGACTGGTTCCCCACCCTCGCCAAGTGGGCGGATGCTCCTCTCCCCAAGGGACTGAAGCTCGACGGACGGGACATTGACGCCGTGATCCGCTCGGCCGATGCGCCCTCTCCACACAAAGACTTCTTCTGGACCCAGGACTTCAGCCGGAACAAGAACGCCCCCTGGGCCGTCCGCAAGGGAGACTGGAAACTGCTCCACCGGCCTCTCGACCAGGTCACCCCCTGGAAAGGCGGCAAGGCGCCCAGCTACTTACTGGTCAATCTCGCGAATGACCCCGGGGAAACCACCAACCTGTCCGAAAACGACCCCGCCCGCCTTGCGGAACTCCAGCAACTCGCCAAGCGCTACCAGGATGACCTCCTCCCCGACTTCCAGGCGGCCCGGAAGTAGCCGGCAGAAGTTCCAACCCGGCATTATATCCCTGCACCCGCTCACAATCGGGCGCGCCTGCTTAGACCCCTGCGAGTTCCGAATCGCGTCCCCCGTCAAATCTGCAATCGTGCGATAAGCTTCCCCTCCCCTCATGCTCCGATCACTTTTCTGCCTCACCCTCTTTTCCTTCCTCATCGCGGGCACGACTAAGGCCAGCACGCGGCCAAACATCATCCTCATCATGGTTGACGACATGGGCTATTCCGATATCGGGTGCTATGGCGGGGAGGTTCAAACTCCTAATCTCGACCGACTGGCCGGGAACGGTCTCCGCTTCACACAGTTCTACAACACTGCCAAGTGCCACACCACCCGGGCCGAGCTCCTCACCGGTAACTACGCCTACTCGATCGGTGACAACCGCATGGAACATGGTGCCACGTTCGGCGAAGTCCTGCGTCCCGTCGGCTACCGCACCCTCATTTCCGGCAAGTGGCACCAGAAGCCACTACCGACGACCCGTGGCTTCGACCGCTATTACGGACTCGCTGATGGCTGCTGCAACTTTTTCAATCCCGGCCTCAAGGCCCGGGATGGCGAGGGCCCTCCGGGGCGGAAAGGCAAGACCCGGGTCAGGCGATGGGCCATCGAGGACAAGGTGATCATGGGCTATACCAGCCCGGACAAGGATTTTTATACCACCGACGCCTTCACTAATTACGCCATGGACCGCCTTGATGAATACAAGGACGAGGACAAGCCCTTCATTCTCTATCTCCCTTACACCGCCCCCCATTACCCGCTGCATGCCTGGCCCAAGGACATCGCCAAGTACCGTGGCAAATATAAAATCGGCTGGGACGAGATCCGCAAACAGCGCTTTGCTCGAATGACCGAGATGGGCATCATCGGCCCCAACCACAAGCTTACCCCGCGCGCCTCCAAGGCCTGGGACGATCTCACCGATCAACAAAAGGATGAGGAGGATCTGAAGATGGCCGTCTACGCAGCCATGATCGACCGCGTTGACCAGAACCTCGGGCGCCTGTTTGCCAAGCTCCGGGAACTGGGCAAATGGGACAACACCCTCATCATGTTCCTGACCGACAACGGCGCCTGCCCCGAGCAACCCAACACCACGCCAAGCATTCCGCCCGGCCCCGTGGAAAGCTACCGCACGGTCTCGGTGGGTTGGGCCAACGCCAGCAACACTCCCTACCGGAAATTCAAGTCGACCGATTACGAGGGCGGAATCCGCACCCCCTTCATCGCCCATTGGCCGGGCGTGATCAAGCCGGGCATGACCGACCAGGTCGGCCATATCATCGACATCTCCGCCACCTTCCGGGACATCACGGGAGCGAAGTATCCCAAGCAGATCCTTGGCAACAAAACGAAGCCTCCTGCAGGCAAGTCCCTCCTCCCCATCCTCAAGGGTGACCACCGGGAACCCCACGGGGAAATCTACTGGCATTTCAGCCGGGCCAACGCAGTCCGGCAAGGAGACTTGAAAGTGGTCCGGGCCGGCAAGACCTGGGAACTCTACGACCTCAAGACCGACCCCACTGAGATGAATAACCTGGCCAAGCAGATGCCGGAGAAAACCGCCGCGCTCGCCCAGATGTGGGAAGCCTGGAGACAGAACTACAAGGACAAGCCGAAGTGAATCGTTCGGCGCGATGAGTTTTCCCTTCTGTTCGAGACCGTCTGTACCTAGACTTAATACATAATCCGGGGAACAATTCAGATAACTGAGTCATTACTATTGATGACCCAGCTCGATGAAGACAGCAACGTGCCTTATCCCACCTGGTTCCCTGTATAATTGGCCACCTCCTTGACGTCATTACTACCGATGGGCTCAACAAGCGGCATCATGAAAAGGCGAGCCTTCCTCAAGGGGACGGGGGTCGCCTTGCTGCTGCCGCGACTGGAGAGCCTCGGGCAAGTTACCGGGACGGATTCGCCTCGGCGCCTGCTCACCCTCGTCAACCACCTCAGCTTCTATCAACCCGAACTGATTCCGAAGACTGACGGCGTGTTTGAAAAGCCGCCGCCGTTGCTGGCCAATTTGTCGGATCACTTTAAGCACCTGAAAATGTACAGTGGGCTGAAAAACCCGGGCGTGCAAAACGGATTCGGGCACACGCCGTGCGTGGGCATTCTTTCCGGTTACTTCAACAAGCTGCAGCGCAAGAACCGCATCTCCATCGATCAGGCTGTGGCCGGGTTGGTGGGTGATGAAACGCGCTTTCAGTCGCTGGTGTTTCAGGCGGGCGAAAACCTGAACTTCTCCCAGATCGCCTGGGATCGACATGGCCTGCCGGTGCATCAGATCGATTCGCCCCGCAAGATTTTCAACCTGCTCTTTCAGGTCAACGAAAACGAGAAGACCCAACAGCAGGTTCTCGCCGAGGACCGCAGCATTCTCGATGCGGTGTCCGCCCAGGCCAAGTCAATGGAGAAGCGTCTCGATGCCACCGACCGGGCGAAAATGGACGAGTACCTCACCTCCGTCCGCGAAGTCGAACAGACCGTGAAACGTCGCGCCTACTGGGCCGAGCGCTCCAAGCCGTCAGTGGATTACGAACTCGAGGACTTCGACCGCAAGTCGGTGGACGATTACGTGGCTACCTTGCTGGATCTGGCCGTATTAGCTCTGCAAACCGACTCCACGCGCGCCGTCACGGTGCAGATTCCGTTCTGGGAAGGTTTCAAGGAACCGGACCTCAGCGGCAACTACCACGATCTTTCCCACCACGGTCAGAAGAAGGAGAAAATTGAAAAATTACTCCTGCTGGAGCACGCGATCCTCAAGCGGATCAGCGCGGCGCTCACCACGATGAAGGAACGCGCCATGGGCAACAGCTCCCTGTTCGACCAGACGACCACGCTGCTGACCGCCTCCATGGGCAGCGCCAACTCCCACAATTTTGATGACCTGCCGGCAATGGTGTTTGACGGTCGCATGAAGAACGCCGGCCATTGGCAGAAGAAAGACGTCCCCATGAGCAACCTGTACCTCGGCCTGCTCGAGCAATTTGGGGCCGAAACTGACCGTTTCGGGGAAAGCTCCGGCACCCTCGACTTGTTGACCTGATGGGGCAGCATTGGACAGCACTGCTGGTGGGCTTTCTCCTGCCGGGGATTCTTCACGCGGAACCCAGGCTGGAAAAATTCTTTGCCCAGAACTGCGTGAAATGCCACGGCCCTGAAAAACAAAAGGGCAAGGTGCGGCTGGACAAGCCAGTCGGCGGGCTCTTCGCCGATAGGGAGTTGCTGGAGAACATCGCTACCGTGCTCGAGGCCGGCGAAATGCCTCCGGAAGAGGCGCCGCAACCCACTGCTGCAATCCGTTCCAAGGCCTTGCAGATCATAGAAAACCGCATCCTCGCCCAGCGTCCGGCCAATCCCCTTAAGCGACTCACCCGAGCCGAATACACCCATACGCTGCATGACCTCTTCGGAGTAAATTTTGATTTCACTGGTTTGCTGCCGCCCGATCAAGTGGAGCACGGATTCGACAAGTTCGGCGAGTCCCGCCTGATGTCGCCGCACCAAGTGATGACCTACCTCAAGACCGCCCGCTTCATCGCCGAGCGGTTGTTTCCCGATGTCAAACCCGAGACGCGTGACTGGTCATTTGACGCACGCCACTTTCATGGCAGCGAAAATTTTGCCGTCGGCGGTGGTGGTGATTACCGCGATGGTGACGGCTTTATTCTAACCGGCTTTCGTCCGTACCGCAGCAACATCCATTTTTCAACCAAGCCTGATGGCTATGAGCGGTTCAAGATTCCCACATTTGGCAGGTACCGATTGGAGGTCCAAGTCGAATCGGTGGATTCCAAAGAAGCTGAAATCATTGGCATTAATCTGGGTGATGGCCGCTATCCAACAAGCATCCGTAGTGTCCACCGCATTCCCATGCCACACCGCTCAAAAAGTTTTACAGCTGAACTCACACTCAAGGCAGGTGATCAATTGGCCTTCACCTTTGACAGTGCACGAATACCGGGTAATAGCGCACCACGAAAACATAAAGGCCCAAAGCTGCGCTTCACGAAAGTGAGGGTCACGGGCCCGCTGGTTGAGAAATGGCCCACCTCCACGATGCAGGCCATTCTGCCCAAACCGGACATGAAACCCGGCGAACTGGTCGATCACCTCGCCTTGTTGCTTACCCAGCGCCCCTTGTCCTCAGAAGACCGGCCGGCTTTCGTGGATATCGCGGAAAAGAAGCGCGCTTCCGGGGCATCACCTGCCGCCACTGTCCGCAGCGCCCTGATCGCACTGTTGACCTCCCCGCATTTCATCTACAAGGCCGAGTCACCTGAGTTAACCAACGTAGAGCGAGCCTATCGCCTGACCTATTTTCTCTGGAACTCCACCCCGGATGCCGAACTGCTGGACTCCGCCAACTCCGGTGCTCTGGCGGAGAACCCGTCTGCCCAGGTTGAGCGGATGCTCAAGGACGCCAAATCCAGCCGCTTCATTGATGACTTCACGCGTCAATGGCTGCAGCGCGACAAGGTGGACGACTTCGGGCCGGACGTACGCGTTTTCAAGAACGTACGCCGCATGACGGTTGATTCCATGGGCCGCGAAGGCCGCGAGCTCTTCCGCCACCTCCTTGAGCAGGGCCTGAGCATGGAGCACTTCATCGACTCGGACTTCGTCATGGCCAACGACCGCCTGGCCCGCTTCTACGGATTACCCGCCGTGAAAGGGGATGCCTTCGTGCCGGTGAAGCTGCCCAGCAAAAGCGAACGGGGCGGACTCGTGGCCCAGGCCGGTTTCCTCAAGCTCACCTCCACCGACTTTGCCACGTCACCAATTCACAGGGGTTCTTGGATTCTCAAGAATCTCTACAATGAAAATATCGAGCCGCCCGCCGACATACTGATCAATGAGCCGGACATCCGCGGCACCACCACCATCCGCGAGGCCATCCTCAAGCATCAGGAACTCGAGAGCTGCTCCCGCTGTCATTCGAAGATCGATCCCCTGGGTTTCGCCCTTGAATACTATGACCCGGTTGGGCGCAAGCGGAGCGAGTATCGCCACGTGGAAGAATACAGTGTCGAGCGGGGAACCACGTTCCAAAAGAAAATCAAATTCACCAGGGTCCCGATTGAGGCCGCTATGAAACTGCCCAACGGCCATGAGGTGCGCGACCTGCCCACGCTCAAGGCCGCCCTCATTGCTGACAAGGAGCGCATCCTCAAGGGCATCATCGGCAAACTCATCAGCTACGCCCATGGCCGTGAAGTCACCCTGGCCGACCGACTCCATATAAAAACAATCTACGAATCGATTGCCCGGCAGGATTTCTCTCTTCGCGCCGCTATCCATGCCATCGTGGCGCACCCTGAATTCGGCCGGAAATGACAACGAGGCAATCCGGCCACAGAAAAACGATGAAACCAACGAACGTTCCCCTCTTGTTTGCTGTCCTGCTTGCCCTGCCCCTGTCAAGCCAGGCGGCTGAAAGACCCAACATCGTCCTCATCATGGCCGACGACCTGGGATTCTCGGACCTCGGGTGCTATGGCGCGGAAATCCGTACTCCCCACCTCGACCAGCTGGCCAGGGATGGCCTGCGGTTCTCCCAGTTCTACAACACCGCCAAGTGTCACTCTTCCCGGGTATCGCTCCTGACGGGCCTCTACTGCGATCAGGCCGGCAGTAGTTCCCTTTCCCGCGGAGCAACGATTGCAGAGGCGCTCGGCGCAGCCGGCTACTCAACCGCGATGTCAGGCAAGTGGCACCTCTCGGGTAACCCTGTTGACTTCGGGTTCGATCACTACTGGGGACATCTTTCAGGGGCCACCAACTTTTTCACCGGAGACGGCACCTTCCGGCTCGGCAACAAACCGTGGGATGTTCCCGCAGACCTGAACGGGAAGCCCTTCTACACCACCACCGCCATCACCGACTTCGCGATCGACTTCATCGATGAAATGGTTCCAGCCAATAAAGGAACCGAGGCGCCTCCGTTTCTGCTCTACGTCGCATACAATGCCCCCCACTACCCCCTCCAGGCTCCCGAGCAGGAGGTCGCGAAATACAAGGGCGTCTACGCCGCCGGCTGGGACGAACTCCGGGAGCAACGCTATCGTAAGCAGCTGAAGTCAGATCTTTTCCCGCGGGACTACAAGCTCAGCCCGCGTCCCCGTCATGTTCCCTCGTGGGAATCCCTCTCGAACGATGAAAAGGCCTGGGAAGCCCGGCGGATGGAAGTGTTTGCTGCCATGGTCGACGTTGTGGACCAGAACGTCGGCAGGCTCATTTCCCACCTGAAAGAGAAAGGAGAGTGGGACAATACCCTGTTCCTGTTCTGCTCCGACAACGGGGCCTGCCCATTCGAGCGGACCCGGGGCAAGGACCTCGAACCATGGGACCCCGCAAGCTACTGGTGCTATGACGTGGGTTGGGCCCACGTGGGCAATACTCCCTTCCGGCTCTACAAGCAGAACCAGCATGAAGGAGGGATCTCCTCTCCCCTGATCGCCCACTGGCCCCGGGGCTTGAGCGCCAAGCCGGAACGCTCCACCACCGAGGCGAACAGGACCCTCCGGCAAAGCCCCCTCGGAATGGTGACTGACCAACCGGGCCACCTTATCGACTTCATGGCCACCTTCCTCGACCTGGGCGAGGCGACCTATCCAAAAAAGGTCGGGTCACGTATCATCGACCCCCTCCAGGGGAAATCACTCGTTCCTGTCCTCGAGGGCAGACAACGTGCGGGTCACGAAACCCTCTACCAGCATTTCGGCACGGACCGCGCCCTGCGGCAGGGGGACTGGAAAGTGGTGGCCGCCAAGGGCGGTCGCTGGGAACTTTACAACATGACCGAGGATCGCACCGAACTCAATGACCTCCGCCAGAATCATCCCGAACGAGCCACCCGCATGATCAAGGAATGGTTCCGTATTGCCCGGGATGTCGACCGGCTCAAACCTGGTCAGCTCAAGCCCGGCAGCGGCAGGCTCAGCCCCCTCAGGTTCGGGAAACGTAACGACCCGGGCGAAGGAGCGGAACCGCCAAAGAAAAAAAAATCCCGTAGGAAGAAGCAGGCAAAGTCCCCTCCTGCTCCCTGAGACATCCCCTTTCTCCTGTAACTTATGAAACTGCTCGCCCTTCTCCCCCTTGCCTTTCTCCTCCTGGGCCCCGGCCCTGCCAAGGGAGCCCGGCCCAACCTCCTCCTCATCACCGTGGACGACATGTCCTGTGACTCGGTGGGAGTCTTCGGCTGCAAGCTCAAGGGCACCACCCCGCACATCGACAAGCTGGCCCACGAAAGCCTGCGCTTCGGCCACGCCCACGTGCAGGTGGGCAACTGCTATCCGTCCCGCAACGTCATGTTCTCGGGGCGCTACCCCCACAACACCGGGGTGGAGGGCTTCTACCAGGTCAAGCCCATCAAGTTCCCCGTCCTCTGCGACCTCATGAAGGCCGGAGGCTACTACACTGCCATTCGCGGCAAGGTCAGTCACTCGACTCCCTACCAGCCCTATCCCTGGGATGCCGACCTCACCACCGGTCCGGACGGCAGCAAACTACACCTCAAGGACGTCCCGTCGTATGGCGAATGCACGCAGCGCGGAATTGCCGCCGCCAGGGCCTCAGACAAACCTTTCTGCCTGAACATCAATATTTCAGATCCTCACAAGCCCTTCTGGAAACCGAACGATCCCCACAAGGTGTCGCGGATCTTCAAGCCGGAAGAGGTCCCCATCCCCGGATTCCTCTTCGACCACCCGGATGTGCGCAAGGAACTCGCCCTCTACTACACCTCCGTGCGGCGGGCCGATGACGCGGTGGGAGCCATCCTCCAGGCCCTCGAGGAATCGGGACAGAAAGACCATACCATCGTGATGTTCCTGAGCGATCACGGCATGCCGCTGCCCTTCGCCAAGACCCAGCTCTACCATCACAGCACCCGCACCCCCTGGATCATCCGCTGGCCGGGAGTGACCAGGGCCGACTCAGTCAATGACTCCCACATGATCTCCGCGGTGGACCTGCTTCCCACCGTGCTCGACATGGCAGGCCTCAAAAAGCCGGGCGCCCTCGACGGGGCCTCGTTCGTCCCTGTCATCAAGGGACAGGAACAGAAGGGCCGCGACGCCGTCTTCAAAGTCTATAACGAGAACGCAGGTGGAAATCGTCATCCCATCCGCGGACTACAGACCAGGAAGCACCTCTACCTCTTCAATCCCTGGTCAGATGGCCAAAACGTCTTCCGGACCGCCACCAACGGAACGGCCACCTATCGCCAGATGAAGAAACTGGCCGCGACTGATCAGAAGATCGCGTCCCGCCTCGCAACCATGGACCACCGCAGCGTGGAAGAACTCTACGACGTGGAAACGGATCCTGACTGCCTGCACAACCTGGCCGGGGAAGAGGCCCACCAGGACATCAAGCGCACCCTGCAGGCCCGTCTCCGCAAGTTCATGGAAGAGAGCAATGACCACGCCCTCGCTCCCTTCCTCAAGCGCGACGATCCCGCCGTCCAGGCCGTCTATATGAAGAAGGTGCAGGACGAATCCGTCCAGCGCCGGGCCACCCGCCGCAAGGGAAGGAACAAAAACAAGGCCAATCAAAAGACCCCCCGGAAGAAGGCGCCCTGACTTCAGGTTCCCCACCGCTGCAGTTCCACGATATTACCCTCGGGATCGCGGAGGTAGATCATCTCGACCTGCTCACCTTTGCTTGTTTCAAAGATGGTTAAGTCCCCGTAGCGCGAGCCGCCTGCGGCCAGGAACTCGTCCCGCGCGGTCTTCACATCCTCCACCGCAAAGGCAATGTGCGCAAAACCCGGTCGATTGATCTGCGGCTTCTGTGATGTCTCCCCCGGGAGGTATTCAAAGATCTCCAACGTCGGGCCGCCCTTGCCGTATCCCGGCAACTGTAGATGCATCCCCCGCAGGATTGCCCCCGGAAGCGCAGTGGCGGCTTCAAGATTCGGGCCTCCATAATCCCGCTCCGGCGGGAGCGGAATGCATCCGAGGACCTTTTCGTAAAATTGCGCCAGCTTCCTCCAGTCCCTCGCGATCAAATTGGTGTGGGCATATTTTGCCTTCATGAGCCCTAACCAAAAGCAGTCAGAGCCAGAACACAATCGAACGATTCTTCTTTCGAAACGGCAGACCATTCGTTGAGGTGGAGATCCAAGTATGAAGTCGTTAGCCCTGTTCGCCCTTCTGTTCCTCATCCATCCGGCCCTCGCGCTCGCCAAGCCCAACATCGTCATCATCCTGGCCGATGACATGGGCTATGGTGACGTAGGGATCCTCAATGCGAAGTCGAAGATCCCCACTCCTCACCTCGATGGGCTGTCCCGTTCCGGGGCCACCTTCCTCGATGCCCACAGCGGTTCCGCGGTCTGCACCCCCACCCGCTACGGCCTGCTCACCGGCCGCTATTGCTGGCGCTCGCGCCTGAAGAGCGGAGTCCTGTTCCCGCCCCGCGACAAACCCCTCATCGAGGACAACCGCCCCACCATCGCCAGCTACCTCAAGTCTCACAGCTACCAAACCGCCATGGTGGGCAAATGGCACCTCGGCATCGAATGGGCCCGCAACGGGAAGGGGAAGGTGGTCTTCGACGAACCCTTCACCAATGGACCGATCGAGAAGGGCTTCGACCAGTGGTTCGGCATCGCTGCTTCCCTCGACATGGTGCCCTACGTCTACCTGCGCGACCACCAGGCAGTGGCCAAGTGCAGCACCACCCAGAAAGCCATTGGTTTTCCGAAGTATGTCCGCGCCGGGCCCCGCGACCCCGAATTCGACCCCGGCGATGTCCTCGATGATCTCGCCAAAGAAGCGGCCACCTTCATCAAAAAGGCCACCACCCCGGGCAAAGAGGACCCGGCCGTCCGCAAGCCCTACTTCCTCTACCTGCCCCTCACCGGTCCCCACAAGCCAGTCTGGCCCCATGAGCGTTTCGTCGGAAAGACGGAGCTGGGGCCCTACGGAGACTTCGTCCACCAGGTCGACCACACGGTGGGCGTAGTCCTCAAGGCCATTGCGGACTCCGGACAGGCTGACAATACCCTCGTGATCTACACCAGTGACAACGGATCCTTCATGTACCGGCGCGAGGACGGCCAGAAGCATCACCTCGCTGACGAGAAGGACCAGGGCTACCGCCCCGCCGATCACTCCGCCAACCATCACTGGCGTGGAACCAAGGCCGACGTCTGGGAAGGGGGACACCGGGTTCCCTTCTTCATTCGGTGGAAGAAGGGAGGCATCGCAGCGGGCACCCAGGTCTCCCGCGTCACCTGCCATACCGATATCTTCGCCACTGTTGCCGAGGCGGTGGGACAACCCGCTCCCGCTGGTTCCGCCCGGGACAGTTTTTCCTTCCTGCCCGCCGCCCGGGGCAAGGCTGCCGGAAAACCCCGACCCGGCGTAATCAACCATTCGGCCGCTGGCATCTTCGCCATCCGGAAGGGGCCATGGAAACTGGTGGCCGGGAATGGCTCGGGAGGCCGGCAGGGGCCCCGGGGCAGGCCCTTCCAGAAACCCTACCACCTCTACAACCTCACCGAGGACCCCGGAGAAACCACCAACCTCATCGAGAGCAAGGGGGAGATCGCCGCCCTGCTGGAAGCGGAACTGACCACCATTCGCGGCACTAACTAGCGCCTCTGCCCATCCCCCCGTGAAGGGGTCTCCCGCCAAGACAGACTTTTTATGCTTGGAGAAAAGGTCCCTCCCCGCCTAGTCGTAAGTCCCAGTCCCCATGAAACACCTCTTCCCGCTTGTCTTCCTCTTGAGCTGCCTCACGCCCCTCGCCAGCGCAAAGGCTCCCAATGTCATTCTGGTCATCACCGACGACCAGGGATACGGCCCGGTGGGCCGGCACGGCCATCCCTGGATCAAGACCCCTCACCTCAATGCGCTCCACGATAAGAGCGTGCGCTTTACCCGCTTCCTCGTCAGCCCGACCTGCGCCCCCACCCGTTCCGCCATCATGACCGGTCGTCACCCCCTCAAGAACGGAGTGACCCATACCATCCTGGAGCGCGAGCGCATGACCCTCCAGGCCACCATCCTGCCCCAGGTCCTCAAGACCGCGGGCTACACCTCCGGGATTTTCGGCAAGTGGCATCTTGGGGACGAGGATCCCTATCAGCCACACAAACGGGGATTCGACGAGGCCTTCATCCACGGGGCCGGGGGAATCGGCCAGGCCTACAACTGCTCGTGCGCGGACGCCCCGGGCAACAAATACTTTGATCCCGTCATCCGCCACAACGGATCGTTCGTGAAGACCAGGGGCTACTGCACCGACATCTTCTTCACCGCCGCCCTGGGATGGATCAAATCCGTCAAGGACAAGGGCGCGCCCTTCTTCGCCTATATAACCACCAACGCACCCCACGGCCCCTTCATCGCCCCTCCCTCCAACACCAAGCGCTTCACCGACATTGGCTTTGGGGGAAAGCAGGCCGGCTTCTACGGCATGATCGAAAACATCGACGAGAACATGGGGCGCCTTCTCGCCCGGATGGCAGAGTGGAAACTCTTCGAAAACACGATCGTCATCTTCATGTCCGACAATGGCATGACCGGGGGGGGCGGCGGACGACCCGGAAAAGATCTCGCCAAGGGGCATCCCTTCTTCAATGCGGGCCAGAAGGGGCTCAAGGGCTCGGTTGATGAAGGGGGTGTCCGGGTGCCGTTTTTCATGCGCTGGGATGGGAAGTATGCACCCCGCGATATCAACGAGCTTTCCGCTCATATCGACATCCTCCCCACCCTGGCGGCGGTCGCGGGAGCCAAACTGCCTGCCGCCCAGGTCGAGGGCCGTAGCCTCCTGCCCCTGCTTCTCGGTCAGAAGATCAAGATGGCGGACCGTTACCTCTTCTCCCAGAAGGCCCGCTGGCCCACCGGGTCCGAGCCTGACAAACATCAGTGGAACAGCTTCGCCGTGCGCAATTCCCGCTACCGTCTGGTGGGCAAGCAACTCTTCGACCTGATCGCCGACCCCGGCCAGAAGACCGACGTCGCGGCCCGGCATCCCGAGGTCGTGAAGGAGATGCGCAGTGCCTACGACAAGTTCTGGAAGGAGTCCCGCCCCCTCATGGTCAACGAGGAGGCCCCCATGTCCAAGACCCGCCCCTTCCACGTCTGGTACAACCAACAGATGGAACAGGGTGGTATCCCGAACTGGGGTCCGCCGGAACTGTAAGAAGTTTACCGCGCGCGAAGGGCCTTCTCCCCGGGGTCCCCTCGGGTGATGGACCCGTTAACGGCAGGGGCCACCACCGACCCTGACCCGCTTGTGGTATCCTCCTCTTTCTCCCCACCCCAAAAGGCCTCATTTCCACCCACACAAGGGATTGAAGCTCGGGGGGGATTCGCTAGGGTAACGATCCCCCTAGTTCAGCCCCTTCGGACATGATCCTTCTGCAAACCCAGCGAGCGTGTGCGCTCCTCCTCTCCTCTCTCCCTCTCAGCGGCGCTCCGGTCATCAGTGAATTCATGGCTGATAACAACTCGGCGCTCTACGACGAAGATGGCGCCTCCAGTGACTGGATTGAACTGTATAATCCCGATCCCAATGCCGTCGACCTCGGCGGCTACTTTCTCACCAACGATCCCGCCGAACGCACGGGGTGGGAGATTCCGACCCCTACCATCCTCCCCGCCGGGGGCTCTGTCATCATCTTTGCCTCCGACAAGGATCGCAAGGTGGGGGAACTCCACGCCAACTTCCGCCTCAGCAAGGCTGCCGGCGGTTATCTTGCTCTGGTCGACCCGGATGGACAGACCATCGTCCAGGAGTATGCCGGCTATCCGGGGCAGTTTGAAGACGTCTCCTACGGACTGGCCCAGACCGGCGCCACCTCCACCGAGATTCTGATCCCGGAGAACAGTGCCTGCACCGTGCTGGTGCCCACCAGCGACATCGGGACAACCTGGCGCGGACCCGGCTTCGATGACACCACCTGGGCGGATGCCACCACCGGGATCGGCTATGAGCGCAGCGGTGGCTACGAGAACCTCTTCGGCACCGACGGTGATGTCGAATCGCAGACCTACGGCACGAATTCTACGGTCTACATCCGCATCCCCTTCTCGCTGGCTGAACGCGAAGGCCTGACCAGCCTCACCCTGCGCATGAAATACGATGACGGATTCATCGCCTACCTCAACGGAACCGAAGTGGCCTCGGGCAATCCTCCCACCGGGGCACCCGCCTGGAACTCGGACGCCCGTTCAGACCACTCGGACAGCCTGGCCGTCATCTTCGAAAACACCGACATCACCCAGCACGCCGCTCTCCTCCAGAACAACAATATCCTCGCCATCCACCTCCTGAACGGTGACACCACCAGTTCCGATCTCCTCTGCCTGCCGCGCCTGGAGGCCGAATTCGTGAGCGATCCAGGGCTCGGCGAGACCGGATACTTCCAGCAACCCTCTCCCGGCGGATCCAACGGAACTGACCAGGGGCTACCCTCCGGGCCCGTGACTTTCAGCGTTGAGGGCCGCGGCTTTGTGGGATCCCTTTCCGTCGCTCTCTCCACCGAATCGCCAGCCGCCCAGATCCGCTACACCACCAATGGTGACGTTCCCAGCGCCTCCTCCTCCCTCTACAACTCCCCCCTCAGCATCACCTCCTCCACCCTCCTGCGGGCCCGCTCCTTCGAGGCTGGCCTCGCGCCTGGCACGGTCGACGAGATGGGCTACATCGAGCTGAACAATGACGCACAAAGCTTCAGTTCGGACATCCCGGTGGTGGTGATGGAACGATTCTCCGGTGGCCCCAGCGCCTCCAACGGCAAGTCCTTCACCTTCTTCGCCTTTTTCGAACCCGACCAGCGCACCGGACGCACGACCCTCAACCGGCCCTACGCCCTGGGTAGCCGTGGGGGCTGGAAAATCCGCGGCTCATCGTCCACCGGCTTCCCGAAAAAGGCCTACAGCATCGAGGCTTGGAACGAACTGAACCGCAACCGGAACATTTCGCCCTTCGGGCTGCCCGAAGAGTCAGACTGGATCCTTAATGCCCGTTCCCGCTACGACCGGTCCCTCATGCGCAATGCCTTCATTTACGAGTTGAGTAACCAGATTGGGCGCTATGCCGTTCGTACCCGCTACGTCGAACTCTTCAAGAACGACAACGGGGGAAACCTCTCTTATAGCAACGACTACGACGGCGTCTACACCTTCATGGAGAAGATCTCACGCGACAGGGAGAGAGTTCCAGTGGAGCGGCTCCCTGCCAGCGTCAGCAGGGGACCAGGCATCGAAGGGGGGTACATGCTCAAGATCGACCGCCTTGATCCGGGCGACTCGGGAATCAACGCGGGGGGGCGTAGCCTGGGCTGGGTCTATCCCAAGGAAGACGACGCTACCAGCCCCCAGACCAACTGGATCCGCAACTACATCAATTTGATGAACGACTCGCTCAATGCACCTGACTACGCCGATCCGGTCAATGGCTACGCAAGGCACATCGATGTCGATTCCTGGATCGATCACCACCTTCTCAATGTTCTCACGCTGAACGCGGACGCCCTCCGCCTGAGCACCTACTTCTTCAAGACCCGCGAAGGCAAGGTCGAGTTCGGTCCCATCTGGGACTTTGACCGCTCGATGGAATCAACCGATGGACGGGATGACAACCCCTCCACCTGGTCCGGGGGCACCAACTACTTCACCTACCCGTGGTGGAACCGCCTCTTCACCGATGAAAATTTCTGGCAAAAGTACATCGATCGCTACTTCGAGCTGCGGGACGGCCCCTTTGCTACTGCAAACGTACACTCCATCATCGACCGCATGGCCAGCACCCTCAATGAGTCCCAGGTGCGCAACTTCCAGCGCTGGTCGGACCAGCCCCGCTTCGGGAGCTACCAGGGCGAAGTGAATCACCTCAAGAACTGGCTGGCCACCCGCCTGAGCTGGATGGACGGACAGTTCGCCCCCCGTCCCGCCGCCAACCGCGCGGGCGGGACCTCTCCGGCTGGCACCACCGTCACCCTGAGCGCCCCGTTGCGGGCCGGCCAGAAGATCTATTATACCCTGAACGGCAGCGACCCACGTCCCCAGAGCGAGGGCGAGGTCCTGGCGGGCACGACCCTCTTCGGCGAGGCCCACGCCGTGAAGGTCCTTGCCCCGGCCGACAATATTGGAGCCGACTGGCAGGGGGGTAGCGAACCCTTCGATGACAACGCCTGGCGCTCAGGCACCAACGGCGTGGGATACGAGCGCAGCAGTGGCTACGATCCCTACATCAATATCGACGTTGATGACGCGATGAGCAACCGCACCAGCTGCTATATCCGCATTCCCTTCAATGTCTCCGGGGCCGACCTGGCCTCCTGGAATTTCATGAACCTCCAGATGCGCTACGACGATGGTTTTGTCGCCTACCTCAACGGTGCCCGGATTTCATCTGCCAATGCTCCCGCGACACTCAACTACCTGTCCTCGGCCACCCAGACCAACGACGACAGCTCGGCCACCACTTTCGAGAGTTTCAACGTGAGTGCCTACCTCGGATCCCTCCGGGCGGGACAGAACATCCTTGCCATCCAGGCCCTCAACGAGAGCACGGGCAGCAGCGATTTCCTCAATCAGGCCAGGCTGGTGGCCGGCTTCGACGAGGGCGGCGGCGACGGGGTCGGGGGAACCGAGTACACCGGACCCATCACCCTGAACTCCACCTCCCGTCTCGTGGCCCGGGTCTACGATCCTTCGGGCGGCAACTCGACGAGCTCGGGCCAGACTCCGGTGGGCACGGGCTGGAGCGCCCCCCTGGCCGTCGAATACCTCATCAATGAGGTTCCTGCCGGCCCTTCCAACCTGGTGATTTCCGAGATCATGCACGATCCCTGGGATCTTGGTGACACGGTTACCGAGGACGGGGCCTTCGAGTGGATCGAGCTGCAGAACATCTCAGGCGGTCCGGTTTCCCTGACAGGCGTAAACTTCAGCGAGGGCATCGACTTCCTCTTTCCCGGGCTCACCCTCGGCGCCGGGGAGCGTGTTCTCGTGGTGCGTGACCTTGACGCCTTCCAGCGCGTCTACGGGACCCAGCGGAATGTGTTCATTGCGGGCGAGTTCGACCTCGCCCTCGAAAACCAGGGCGAACTGCTCACCCTGCGTAGCCGCACCGGCACCACCATCCAGAGCTTCACCTATGCCGACGGCGGGGACTGGCCCCGGGGGGCAGCAAATGGCTATTCCCTCGTCTACAATTCCGGTGATCCCTCCAACGGATCCAACTGGAGCGCCAGCCGCAGCCTCCTCGGATCTCCCGGAACAGTCGAACCAGGGCCTGAAGAGTTTCCCGACATCCTGGTGAATGAAGTACTCACCAACTCGGTCCTCCCGCAGGTTGACACCATCGAGCTTTATAACCCGAATCCGGCTGATATCGCCGTTGGGGGCTGGTTCCTCACCGATGACCTTGGGCAACCACAGAAATTCCGCATTCCCGACGAAACCGTTGTCCCGGGCAATGGATTCATCAGTTTCGACGAATCGGATTTCAATCCCTCCCCGGGGACAGACCCCAGCTTCGCTCTCGACTCCTACGGGGAAGAGACCTTCCTCGTGGCCGCTGATCCCTCCGGAGCCCGGCTCGACTATGTGAGCGGTTTCGATTTCGATGATGCCTCGGCCGGGATTCCCTACGGTCGACACGTGATCTCAACCGGGACGGCTCAGGTCGTGCCCCTCGCTGGCCCGACAGCCAACGCCCCCAACGCCACCCCGGTGGCTGGCCCGTTGGTTGTCACCGAGCTGATGTATCACCCGGCGGCTTTCACTCCGGAATTCATCGAGGTGACGAACATCTCCGGGCAACCGGTCTCCCTTGCCGGGGCCGAAGTCAGTGGCGTGGGCTTTGTGTTCGAGGGCAATGCCCCAAACCTGTCCCCCGGCGGGATCATCGTCCTTACCGAGATCGAGCCCGACGCCTTCCGATCACTCTACAACATCCCCGCCACAGTCGAAATCTACGGCCCCTATCCCGGCAAACTCGACAACGGGGGAGAACGCCTCCGCATCCGCCTTCCGGAAGACAGCGGGATTCCTGACACTCCCGATCTCCTGGTTGCAGCCGATACCGTGATCTACTCCGACGGGGCACCCTGGCCCACCGCCGCCGATGGCCTCGGAAAATCCCTCGAAAGAACACACCGCCGCAGTTATGGCGGAGAACCGCTCAACTGGCAGGCCTCGGCCGACACGGGAGGCACTCCCGGTTTTTCGGGAGACACTCCCCCCTCCGATTGGCGCTCACAATTCTTCACAATTGCCGAGCTCAACGATCCGGACATTTCGGGGCTCTTCGCGGATGCCGACGGCGACCAGCTGGTCAATGCCCTGGAATACCTCCTCGGTTCCGATCTCCACGACAACTCGGACCGCAGCGGTCTCGAAATCTCCCTGGTGGTGGTGGAAGGCCAGCCTTACATTGAACTGTCTCACACGCTGCGTGACGGGGTGAGCGAGTTCACGGCCTTCATCGATCAGTCTTTCGACCTGGAAAACTGGAATGACAGCGGCACCACGATCCGACGGTTCTCCACCATCTCGAACGAAAACGGAACGAGCACGTTGACCTACCGTGGAAACAATCCCGTTGATCCTGCCCTCGATCTCTACTTCCGCATCCGGGCGGTGATCTTGCCCTGAGACCAGGGACTCCCCCGGGACTTCTACACTCCCAGCACTTCACCCGCCACCTCCGCTTGGGGTGACCCCGGATCACGCTTGATAAAGCGGTGTAAATAGAGCCGGGCGTGGGGGTCTCCGCCTCTGGCCCGTTCCACGGCCTCCTCAAATCCCTTGTCGAGCCATGACAGGTCCCGCGGAATGACCGGGTTTTCGATTTTTTCCCAGTAATACTTCAGATCGTCTGATTCCCACTCGCCATAAACGTCCTCCCAGGTCAGTTCATTGAAGATGTCGAGGTGGGGCAGGAGCATGTGCTCGGCGATTGTATCGCCGATCGCCTGGTAGCGGTTGTCGAGTGACACGCGAAGACGATCGGGGGTCACATTGGGCAGGGCCTTATGGATGGTGAGGGCTGGAAAGATCAGGGTGTCGCCAATCTCGTAGTCGGTGGAGTGCCACTCTCGTTTCCGCTCCTCTTCTCCCAGTTCGACGTCGAGGGCCCCCGCACCGAGAGAGAAATGATGTTCCAGGACGCTGCCTGTCTTGTGTGACCCGGCCAGGATGGCCAGGCCACCCAGTTCCCGCGGACAATTCCCCACCGGAGCCCAGCAGGTCAGGGTCTGGTAATTTCCCTGGAAATGCACGAAATCCTGGTGCGCCGGGGTGGTGTGCTCGGTGTAGGCCGGGAACCAGAGCCGCCCGATTTTCTGGGGATGTGGCATGGCGGGTTTTCCGTAGATCTTCTCCACCATCCCGAGGACTTCCGGTTGGTGCGCAATACGGTGAAAGGCCTCCAGCCTGTAGACTTCATGATACACCTCCGTATAGTCCACATCTCCTTCCGTGCAGCGCGCATCCAGGTTGGCGATCCCATCGACCGGGTCGGTCCCCTCCCTCACCCAGCCGCCCTCCTGCATCACCGTCAGCATCTCCCGCCGCAGCGCTTCCAGCAGAGCGGGACGCTGCAACTGCCTGAAGAACAGATAGCCATCCCGGTCCAGTCGGCGGCGCAGCTCCTCCACGTCATCACAGGCCTCATTGGAGACCCGGAGTTCCCGCCAGTCCTCTGGTTCTATCGCCGTTTCCGCCATTCTGGACCCACATTCATGAACTGGCCGGACAGCAAAGACAACCTCTCATCCGCAGATCCAGGAAGCCCACGCCGAGGTTCCCCTTCCCCTGACAGGGGTGCCCGCTTTCTTCCCACTGCCCTGCTTTGGAGTGGCGCGATGCTTGAATGTATATTACGCCCTGTCTCGATAATGCGTATCACCCTCATCGCTCCCGCCGCAGTAGCCATGTCCGCTGCCCTCGCCTCGGCGGAGATTGATTTCAACCGCGACATTCGGCCCATCATCTCCGACCGCTGCTTCAAGTGCCACGGCCCGGATGCCAGCAACCAGAAGTCGGAGTTCCGTCTCGACTCCTCCAAGAATGCGACGGCAGACCTGGGTGGTTACTTCGGCATCGTGGCGGGCGATCTCGAGGAGAGCGAGCTACATCATCGAATCTGGAGCACGGACAGCGAGGAGATGATGCCCCCTCCCAAATCCAAGCTCGCTCTCAACGACACCGAGAAAAAGCTCCTCGATCGCTGGATCAAGGAGGGTGCCAAGTATGACCGG
>Ga0315327_10000159_pt1 | contig 30823 bp, 22 predicted proteins | sample M110032315metaG_FD_203460 | JGI IMG/M metagenome (GOLD analysis project Ga0315327, IMG submission 203460) | Ammonia-oxidizing marine archaeal communities from Monterey Bay, California, United States - M1 100m 32315 | ecosystem: Environmental > Aquatic > Marine > Coastal | place: USA: California... | reverse complement strand
TACTGGCTTGCCCGCCTTCACCGTAAACTCTGTAACCGTAAATAGCATACGTTCGGGTACGCAGGAAATATCAATCTTTACTAATCCCTTCTGAGAATCGAACGAGGCTTCAACGGCATTGCCGACCGACGCGCCAGCCTTTAGGTTCGAGCCTTTAGTAAACGCGTCTAAATAGGACGCGACCTCTGGATACTGACTCTCGTTTCCTTTCCAGTGACGCGATAGTTTTTCCGAACCCAAGGACGTAGCGATTGCATATTCGAGATGCGTGCCAGCAGGACGCTTGGATACTTCTATTACCGCATTCAGAGCTTCAATAGTTCCCACGTAGCTTCCGGCTATCGCTGCCTCCATACGCACCAAACCACTTTCATCGCCCGCTCGTTCGAGTAGCCTCTTCGCTCCATCGGCGAAGTGATCGGACCAATAGCGCAATTGCCGCGTTCCGGCCGCTCGGGCTAAATGATTGTCGGACTCCAGTAGTTCCCTCAGCAGGTCGGTATTGACCGCGTCGATGCCGCGATAGAGCCAAATTGCCTCGAGCTGATGGTGACGATGGCGCGGATCGGAGGTATCGAGGTTCGAAACCCAGCGATCGAGCGCTTTCGCGACGTTCCCAAAATCGCGATCGCGCAGCTCCCGTTTTGCCCAATAGCGATAGCGATACTCAGGGCGCTTGAGGATATTCAACAATTGGGCAACCGAAGCACCAGCGATCTTCGGTGGATCCTGTAACGTCGCTCCCTTTGGAACGATTCGCCAAATACGCCCCGACTTGCGATCGCGGCGTTCATCGCGAAGCGAATACTGGGCGTGTCCTTTGATTGGATTGTACCAGTCGCACACATATAATGCGCCTCGTGGACCAAAACGGATGTCGACCGGAATAAAGCTCAGATTGCTCGAGAAGATCAAATCGCTCTGGTATTCCTCAACAAAACTATCCTCCTTTTCGATCCACTTGTGAATCTCGATTCGATTGTTCGGCTTGTAGCGAGCTTTGATGAATCCGCCCTTGAGCTCTTCAGGCCAAAAATCGAAATCGACGAATTCATGCCCGCACGTTCCCGAATACGCGGGTATGCCGCTAGCTTTAGGATGTTGCTCGGGGTAAGGGGGATTGGTTGCGTGAAACGCAGTCGCGAAGATTGGATGACTCGCGACATGATTTCCCCAGTCATCGTAGGTGACGCCCCAAGGATTTGTGTTCGGATAGGCTCCAAAGGTCGTTAGGCGATGAGTTGACGGACGATAACGGAACCAGGCACTGTTTTTCGCCCGGATCGGACCATAGACAGTCTCGACCTGGCTATTGTGGAAAATCGATTCGCGAAACAGTAGATCGCCATCTGGCGTCCAGGTGAAGTCATGAAGCGCATGATGCGAATCTTCAGTACCGAACCCGGTAAATATTTTACGGCGAAAATCAGCTTTACCGTCGCCATCGGTATCTTTGATGAAAACGAGATCGGGTTCTTCTGAGATGTAGACGCCTCCATTGCCTAAGACAAAGCTAAGCGGAATATGTAAGTCGTCAGCGAATACAGTGCTTTTGTCTGCCTTACCGTCGCCGTCCGTATCTTCGAGGATAACCAATTTGTCACTTGGAGCTTGGCCTGGATAGACATGCGGATAAGTCGTAGAGCAGCTCACCCACAAGCGACCTGCGGCATCCCAGCGCATTTGAATCGGACAGGCGATGTCGGGAAATTCTTCCTCCGAGGCGAAGAGATTTACATCGAAACGTGGATCGATTTGAAAGGCATCCAGTTCGTCCTCTGGACTCAGGTATATATTTGCCCCGCGAGCTTCATGTGTTTTCGGCAACTCGGGGACATTGGAATCGTCGATCGTCTCTGGCACTTGTCTACCAGCAGCTAAGTCCCAAATGTATTTATCTCGGTTGGCAACCATGATGTCGAAATTCCGCATAGCTGGCAGGAAATCGAGGTAGCCGTAGCTCTTGTTGCGGCCACCTGTATAATAGAAAGTGTTGAGCGGACGATAGCGGTAGAAAAACTGCTCGTTCTTTTCTACGACTGTGGCACGTATCCGCTCATTCACTTCAGGAGCCAGCTCTTCTCCAAAGGCTTTTTCGAGCAACGTCTTTCCAAATATATTGTAACCTTGGTCCTGCATGTGAGCTCCGTTAAAGGTCAGATCGGTTTTCGGGTTGGACATGGCGTATCGCGTAGCCTCGAATACGTCGACAAATCCAACGCTCTCCTGAGCGGCGACTTCCGCCATTGCCTCCGTGTAGGCTGCGAGCTGCGGGTTGTTTAGGTCCGCAGCCTTTACGCCTTCGACATTCTCGTTAGCAACCGGTGAAACCAAAACGAGGCGTGGTGCCGAATCTCCATTGTAGGCTTGAGATTTCGTATGGCGCAGGAATTTTTGAAGACGATTCTTGAACTCGGGAATCGCCTCGATACCGGCGAAAGATTCGTTAAATCCGAATGCGGCGAAAATGATGTCTGCTTTCTGAGCGGTCAGGTGCTGGTCAAGGTCGCCAAAATTGTCAGGACGCGGCTGGAGATCAACTTCGTCAGCTGCCCAAGCTAAGGTTCGAACGCTGACTTTAGCATTCGGATTCGTTTGGTGAATCAGCGATTCGAAATAGCCGAATTGACGATCTCGATCGAAGAGCGTGTTTCCAATCAGGGCAATCCGATCTCCGTTTCCGAGCTGCAATGGAAGCGTTGTAGCAACAGGCGTAGTCGCTTTCGCTCGCGGCGAAGAATCGCCGAAAATCGCGTATTGCTGCAATGCAGGATCCTTCTCTGGTTCTTTGTTTCCGGTTTTCATTCCTTTCGCATCTTTAAGCACTGGGCTTGTAGCTTTCTTAGCAGCAGCCGCGACTTTTTCGGCTTTCGCCTGCTTACTCGCCGCTTGCTTGGCCTGCGCCATGACCGCGTGCATGTCGTGCCCCATTATGGGATGGATCGCCATCTCCGGCTTTGGAATCGAGCGATCTACAGCCCAATGGATGCCATTGATGAAGAGGCGTACGAATTCAGGATTCTCAAATGTTTTTACGTGTCCGAGCATTGAAGTGAATACACGACCGCCCCATTGATTCTTCCATGTCCAGACAGCTGGTTGGGTCATGGTCTCGGTGAGCTGATGCGTTCCGAACGCATTTTTGACCTCGCCTACTTTCTTTGACTTGCCCGTTCCTTCGAGGATGACAATCGCGTCGTCCGGCAAGTCCGCTAGATACAATGTGCCGCCAGCGGTTTGAGGCGTCTTGAAATCCACATTACGTAAGATAGGATGCCGAGCCCCTTTGGGTCGTTTCACGTCAGTGGAGCCTTGCAGATGAATGAAGTATTTCGATCCTAGAGCATCCCGGCCGAAGTCATCGTTCCATCGCTCAAGCGGATGACCACTTGGGTAAGCAAACGCGTGCGTGCTCGTGCGAAACCCAACAACCGGTTTCCCTGATTTCAGATAGCGTTCAATATGGCCGAGCTGATCTTTAGGGAGCGTCAGGAAACGCATGAAGAAAATCGCGATGTCCGCATCCTCGAGAATCTCTAATCCCGGAAGTCCCTTCTCGCTCTTTTCCGGATCCTCGTGAGACAGGACAAGCGTCGTTCTGAAACCGAATTTCGCTTCAAGCTGCTCAGCCAAGCCAGGCATCGTATGCTGAGGACTGTAGTGCTCCGTGCCGATTACGAAAACCGCATGCTGTTTTTCGCGCTGAGCAAACGAGCTATTAATCGAGGTCGCAACGACGAGAATCGCCAACAGCAGACAATGGGATAATTTTGAAAACTTCATATGAATAAAATACGTGTTTCGCAGTGAAAAGTCATTGGGCATGTACATGATCTGTAAACAGAATTTAACAGGTTTGATGATTTTAGAAATGTTTGCCCGCAGATTGCTCGGATTATCATAGATGAGGAACATCAAGGTATCTGTGATAATCCGAGCAATCTGTGGGAAAACCTCAACTCCGCTTCACTACGATCCTAAACGTCACTCCAATGCTCAAAGCATCGATGCTAATGCTCCAAAGGATTGTCGGTAGCCAATCGCGCTTGGATTCCTTCTCTCGCCAAATCGGACGGACTCCGGAAAAGGTATGGAGGTTTCTTAACATCTGGTCGAAGTTGCCTTCAACATGGGTGACTTTGGCAACCTTGGTTTCCAAATTGACATTAACAAACGTCAGCTCGTCAGGACGCATCGCAACGAATCCGAATACACCTGCTTTCGGAGCGCCTTGAAAGAGCGCTTCCCCTTTCAGCTCCAGCTGATCCATCAAGTGCCGGGCTTTCGTGATTTGATCGCCCCCATCCAGCATATCAACGGGCTTGTCCACCGAAGTTCGCTCGGGTTTACCATGAAACCATTCTGGGTGGTTCAGAAAGAGTCCGGAGACGCAGAAGATCCAAAGAAAGAGGAGGAGAAATAGACCCAGGTAAATATGGTTCTTTTTATTCCATTTTTCAAATACAGCTGAATTCGTCTTCATAAGGCAATCAGTCCGTACAGAATTACAAAAAAAGCGACCGCTCCAGAACCAAGCGCCAGTATGTCGGCTTTCCGTTCGGCCCTTAGGACCGTCCACATGTAGATCCCCGATAGCGTGAGGAACAGAGCGATGTAGACCGTGCCATCCGCTACCCATCCCCACGCTTTAGAGAAAATCCACGTTGGGTGTTTGTGAGGACCTGGGTTCAGGTGCAAGTAACGCAAAGTATCGATGAATCCAAACGAACGATTGGCTATCAATACTTCCTTTTTCTCGATATCGACCGTGACGAATTTCACGTTTCCTGGCTTGGAAATATTGATCGTCGTTTTGCCATTGCGGAATTTTCCACGATCAAAGACTTCCCCTGCGAAATTCAATTGATCCAACCCGTCGGCTACAAGCGCTTCGCCTTCTAGCCCTTCAGCCAACTCAATCGGTGCCGTCGTTTTGCTTTCTACAGGACTCGGTTTCATCCGGCGATTCAGTAGGATTGTGCTAACGGCGAAGATTAGTAGAAATGGACTAACGATCAGTCCGAGATAAAGGTGCAGTTCACGATTCCAGTGATAGCACCGTTTCGCCTTTCGGGAACCTTGAGCCAGGTAGCTTAATTAAAGCTTCGCGAGCGTAGGAATTTTGAAACCACGATTGTTTTCGTCCTTCATTAGCCTATTGGCCTTGCCCGCAAGTTTGCCGACATGTTTCTCGGCCGTTGGATCGAACTCCAACCATGGACCGACCGTGTACTGTTCGCCGTCCTTGGCCATGCCTACGCCACCCGCCATTAGATCATGCAGCTTTCCGAAGTGTTCGTTAGCATCTTCATTGTCGCCGAAACGGCCCGCTCTTTTATTGAACGGGACTGATCTGCCCAGGCGATAGGAATTATTCATCAAGTGGCCAAGAACACATCCATAGTGAGCGTCAGCCGCATTGCCGTTCGCCATCTCGGGATCGCCCGCCCGACAAGCCACAATGAAACTGGTCCAATTGCCGCCCGGCGTTACGTCGCCTGGCTCTATATCTATTTTCTCTCCAGTAGAACTCCCTTTGGCGTAGTATAGTTCGCGAATAATTTTTCCGCCATCTTCGAAATAATACTCGTTCTCCACCTGACGCTCGTAGCCTTCGTAGTCGACGTTTCGCACGTTAAAGAGCGTGTACTGACCATTCGGATACTGTGCGATACCAAACATCGTATTGGGAGTCTCCCCTTGATCTTGCCATTGAAAGCGACCCCCGATTGCCATCGCCCGAACGGGATGCGTCTGGTCTTTGTCGATCGCCCAGCGAGCCACATCTAATTGATGAGTGCCTTGATTGTTCAATTCGCCATTACCTGTGCGCCAAAACCAGTGCCAGTTGTAGTGAGCGAGATTCGCATTGTAGGAATCGATGATGGCAGGCCCTTTCCATAGATTCCAGTCAAGGTTCTTAGGAGAAGTGCCGGGAGACTTGAATCCAATGCCCTTGCGCGGCTTGCAGGCGTATCCATAGGAAATCTTCAGTTTGCCGAAATGTCCGGCGTGAATCATTTCGTGCAATCCAGCAATCTGCTCGCTGCTCCTTCGCTGCGTTCCGTGCTGAACCACTACGCCGTATTTTTTCTGAGCCTCCATGGCGATACGACCTTCCGTGATGTCATGACTCATGGGCTTCTCGACATAAACGTGCTTGCCGGCCTGGGCGCCCCAAATGGTCATCAAAGAGTGCCAGTGATTCGGGGTGGCAATCGAAATCGCATCGAGATTCTTGTCCTCCAACGCCTTGCGAACATCGCTTAAACCTTTGGTCGTAAAACGACCTTCCGCTTTTAGTTGCAGATCCTTGAGGCGCGCCGCCAGCACATTTTTATCAGGATCAATCAAATAAGCGATCTCGACGTTTGGCTGTTCTAACCAACCGGCAATGTGGCTTTTGCCGCGACCATTTAAACCGACGACCGCGATACGAAGACGATCATTCGCTCCGAATACTTTACCGGACGCTTGAGTACCCGCTAGCAGTAGCGAAGTGCCGGCCATCGATGTATTTTGCAGAAAACGACGACGTGAAATATGAGACATAAACGGGAAAGGTTCAGGGATTAAAACAAAACTTTATAGAATTGTGAATTTTGAGCTCATTCAGTCGAGCCAATACCGCACGATGAAGTTAACCCGTGCAGCCAATAATTGGACATTCCTGAGGGGCTCCCGCATCCGTCGTTGTCCATAAGTCCTTAAAGCTCGACGCCGAACCACTTGAAAGCGATTTTAAGAGCACCCCATGAATAAGATTCGCCTCACACGCCTCCACCTCATTCTTCCTCTCGTAGCCACGAGCATCGTTCTGGCGTCATGCCGAAGCGGGCCCAGCTTTTCCATCGAAGAAGACACTGACTCGATCGTCATAAAGCAAGGTTCGCAAAATATTCTGCGCTACAACAAAAGCGTCCAAAAGGCTCCTGCCGGAATTGACGCTATAAACGATCGCAGCGGATACATTCATCCGATTTTCACGCCTACTGGACAGATCGCGACGGGCGACTTCTCCGAAGACCATCCCCACCAACATGGATTGTTCATGGCTTGGACCAACACGACCTACCGTGAGCAATTCGTAGACTTTTGGAATCCGAAGGAAAAAGTGGGCCGCGTTGAGTTCGCCGAAACGCTCACAACGATAACAAACAGCGACAGCGTATCCTTCTCCGTCCGTCACAATCACGTAGCGATCATCAAGGGCACCGAGGAGCAGGTTTTAACGGAGACCTGGACCGTGACCGCTCGCGAAACGATTGGAGAGCATTTTCTATTCGACGTGGAGAGCGCTCAACAATTGGTCGGCACCGCCCCGCTCATACTCAATGAATACCGCTATGGCGGCATGGCATTGCGCGGAAGCAATGAATGGACCAAAATCCCTGCGAACCCCGATGGGACTAGCGACTTTTTGACCGACGAAGGCAAGGAGCGCATCGAAGGCAATCACACCAAGGTGCATTGGGTCCGAATGAGCGGCATCATCGACGGCGAACCGGCATCGATAACCGTACTCAATCACCCAAGTAATTTTCGCTCTCCGCAAACCGCACGAATACATCCAAAGATGCCCTACTTCGTTTTCTCTCCAATGGTTGAAGGCCCTTTTTCGATTCAGCCAGGCGAGACTTACACTTCGCTGTATCGCTACCTGATCACCTCTAACGTGCCGGATCCGGATTGGATCAACGAGCAGTGGCAGGAATTTGTGGAAACTACTAATTGATCTACTAGTCCAAAATCTCTCAAATCACGATAATACCGATTATGTGCTACAAACGCCCCCCCATCTCTACTCTACCCTTCTATGCAAGTATTCTCACTGCACTTGGCCTATCGCTCGCCGTTTTGCCGACCGATTTAGCAGCCGCCAACGCTCAAAAACCGAATATCCTCTATATCACGATTGATGATATGAATGACTGGATTGGCTGCCTCGATGGCCACCCACAGGTCAAGACCCCCAATATCGATCGATTAGCCAAGCGCGGCCTTCTTTTCACTAACGCTCATTGCGTGGTGCCGGCATGTAGCGGATCGCGAGCCGCCAATTGGACAGGGCTCCTCCCGATTCACAACGGGGTCTACGGGAATGGACAGAAGCTCGAAAAAACGATGCCCGATGCTCAACTTCTTCCACTGGATCTTCAGCAACAGGGCTACTACACGATGGGAACCGGAAAGCTGCTTCATGGTAAAAGCAACCGGATGCTCAACGAAAGTGGTCCGGTCTACAACAAGTGGCGTCCCATCCTTGATGAAGAATTGAAAATCAGCGAAGCGGAACTCAAGGCTGGTGGTCCTTACGTCAAACACGAGATTCCTCGTTTAGGGATCACAATGCCTCTCAATCAAATGCCCCGAGACAGGAAACCCTATTCTTCGACAATAGATTCGTTCGACTGGGGAGTCATCGATCGACCCGAGTCGGAATGGACAGATACGCAATCCGCTGACTGGGCCGTCGAAAAGCTCGGACAATCCTATGACAAGCCCTTCATGCTGGGCGTGGGATTTTATCGTCCCCATCAACCGCTTTGGGCTCCGAAAAAGTATCACGACATGTATCCACCAGAGTCGGTTGTATTGCCGAAAGTTCCCGAAGGCGACCTCGACGATGTTTCCCAAACGGCTCAAGACCTAGGCCGCTACGCACTCACGAGTGGGGCCCATAGTACTACCTCCGAAAATGGACAATGGCGCAATGCTGTCAGCGCCTACCTAGCTTGTATTTCATTTGTGGATGCTCAATTGGGTAAAGTGCTCGGCGCATTGGACAAATCCAAACATGCCAACAATACCATGATCGTCCTCTGGACTGACCATGGATGGCAATTGGGCGAAAAGGAACATTGGGGCAAGTTTACGGCATGGGAGCGCTCAACACGCGTCCCGTTGATAATAACTCCACCTAAAAATGCTCGTCCAATAGGGTTTAAGCCCAACAAGCGTAGTCACAAGGCAGTCTCTCTGCTCGACGTGTACCCCACAGTTATAGACATGCTTGGATTAAAGAAGAGAGACGATCTCGACGGTCATTCACTCATGCCCCTGCTTTCGGATCCCAGAGCGGAATGGGTGCACGTAGCCATGTCAACCGTTGGACGCGGTACGCACACGGTTCGCCACTCTCGTTGGCGCTACACGAGGTACTTCGACGGCACTCAGGAATTATACGATCACAAGAACGACCCCAACGAGTGGACTAACCTAATCGGCGATCCCGAACGTGCGAATCTCGTACGTTGGCTATCCAAGAAGATTCCAGAAGACAAAATCTATAGCCACTTTGTACGCTACGGTGACTTCAAGGCAGTAGTACCCGCCGACGGATCACCGCTGATGCTCTATGGACCCAAAGTAGAAATGTTTGCCGAATCTAAAGACGTATCCAGCGGCTTCCCAGAGATCGCGTCGCATATAGAGAAGTACCTATCGAAGAATCCCAAAGCGCCAAAACATCTAAACCTGGATACGCTTTGAGTTTGACTGATCGTACGGAAAAGGCTGACGTTTGACACAATCTTCTCACTTTTCCTGCACCATTTTTAGCATGTACGAAAAAGTTCTACTTCTCGTTTCGCTACTTTCCGCAGCACTTAACGCCGCCAGTTCAAATCCCAACGTCATCCTTATTCTAGCCGACGATTTGGGAATCGAGGCCTTGGGTTGCTACGGAGGAACTTCTTACGAAACACCGAACCTTGACCGACTTGCCGCTGAGGGCGTGCGATTCGACGACGCGCACGCGGTACCCTTGTGCACTCCAACACGGGTTTCCCTAATGACAGGCAAATATGGTTTTAGAAATTGGTTGGCCTTCGGAATCCTCGACCCCAAAGCACGGACTTTCGGGCATTGGTTTTCCGACGCAGGCTACAAGACTTGCATCGCGGGTAAATGGCAACTGCGCAGCTACAACCCTCCAGAATACATGCCCGAGTGGCGCAACCGCGGAATGCGAGCAGAAGATTCCGGCTTTGACGAGTATTTCCTCTGGCATACCGAACACACCGAAGACAAGGCATCGCGCTACGCCAATCCACGTATTCAAACGAATGGCCCATATGTGAAAAACACCGAAGATCAATACGGCCCCGATCTCTATGTCGATTTCATCAACGACTTCATAGAGCGAAACCAAGAAGAGCAATTCTTCGTGTACTATCCAATGGCCCTTACCCATGGCCCCTTCAATCCGACGCCCGATAGCTACAGTTGGAGCACGGGTGACCGATTTGAATCCGATCCCGGAAAGTATTTTGGCGACATGGTTGACTACATGGACAAAATGATCGGTCGCATTGATTCAAAGCTTTCGGAATTAGGTATTCGCGAAAACACATTATTGATTTTCTACGGCGACAACGGCACCCCCAAAGAGGTTGTATCGAAAATGATAGATGGACGCTCCATACGCGGCGGCAAAGGCGAAAACAATCGTCGAGGAACGCATGTTCCGCTCGTCGTCAATTGGCCGGCTGCCCAGTCAGGCGGAAGAGTTGTGTCCGATCTCGTCGACACGAGCGATTTCGTCCCTTCAATACTCGATGCCGCGAAAATCGAACTACCTAAAAACGAAGCCTTTGATGGTCGGTCGTTTATTCCTCAGGTGATGGGCGATAGTGGCGAACCCCGAGACTGGATCTACATCCATCACGATCCCTTGCCCGGTCACAAGAAAATTGGCCGTAGCATTGCTTGTTGGATACAAGATAAACGCTACAAGCTTTACGATGATACTCGAAACAATCGATTTCACGACTTCATAACCGATCCCGAAGAGTTGTATCCAATCGATCTAGTAACTACAAACGCCGAAACTAAAGCTGCTCACGGCAAACTAAGAGCCGCCCTAGCCTCGCTTGATCGGTAGCAGACAGGTTCAGTGATTGAAAACTATTTCAGCTGATTCCAGTAGATGATTACGTTTTTGGTAGAGCGACCGGATGCGACCAAATCCAGATCGCCGTCCCCGTCCAAATCGGAAACCTTAATATCTTCAGCAGCCATCGCGTCATCATCGACAACGTGCGTAGTCCACTTTTCGTTTGAACCAGGTTCGTAGAGCCGAATTCCGACACGCTTTCTAGAATCTCGATTACGCCATCCTGCGACAACTTGCAAGGTGCCCGTTCCCAAAACATCAGCCACTGCAAGAGCATGACCTTGGTTTAAACTATCATCAAGAACCGTACGTTTCCAATTCTCGCCATTTCTCTCGTAGCACACGACGTTGTTTCCGTGCATAGGTTCAATTGTCGCCACAGTTTGAGGCGCTCCATTAATACTCAACTTGCCCAGTCGGATTTCACCCGCTCCATTCGAGAGCGATTCGCTTTTCCTGGATTTCCATTTTCCGTCAACTTGACGGGCCAGAACCAAACCTTCGTCTCCTGCAATAACCAGACTTTCGCCAGTATTACTAGATCCTTGGAATAAATCGAAGTTGTGCGTTTTGTGCAGTTCGTCATTGACCACGCTTCGCTCCCAGGAAGCCGTGTAAGGATCATTGCCCGCATAGTATACTTGGATACGTGTGCCATTTTCACCCACCCCTCCTTTGTTTCCCCGCCCGTGCAATGGAGCAACGACGATTGAATAACCAGCTTCCATCTTAACCCAATACATCCGATGCGTCGTAGGATCATGAGGCAGTTTCTTCGGTTGGATATTTCCGAGGGATCCTACGAACCAAACGCCTCCCGATTTTTCCGAATCGGAGGTTTCGCCTGGATTCCAATTAGTTCCCACCGCCACCTCAACCTTGCCATCGCCGTCGATATCGCGAGCCGCTATACAAACGTTGTCTCTCATGGACTCGCGAGCATCGCCTTCGGCAACCGACCAGAATAGGTGGCGCTCCCAGCTCGGATTCTCATACCAGAAAAAATCCTGTTTATCAGCCAAGAGGATATCTTTCTTTCCATCGCCATTGACATCGCCAATTGCCAAACCATAACCGATTTTTATATCGTCATCTATAATCTGCGCCTTGAGATTGAGATCCGCCGCAACGGCATTGCTCAAGATTACGCTAACGAACGCATAAAGGGAAATCGCGCCTCTGGGAATCGGGGTTATATTCATCATCTATTCTGGAACTGGCGCTTGTTGATCTCAGTCGAGTGATAGTACATATTTACGTTCTCTAAACTTTGCCGTTCAATTTTAGGGAGATCGTAATTATCCCTGGATGTCTCGAGCTCCCGATGCATGCGAGCTACGATCTTAGCGTATTCAGGGTTCTTATACTGGTTCTTCATCTCTTTCGGGTCGGTACTCAGATCGTATAGCTCCCACTCTTTAAGATCATAGAAATTCATCAGCTTATATCGACCATCGTAGATACCTTCGTGGCGCTGAACCATGTGCCAGCCCGGATATTCGTAGTAGTGATAGTAGTGAGTCGATCGCCAGTCGCTAGGACGCTTCCCCTTCATGATGTCTACTAAACTTGCACCTTGCATACCCTTGGGGATTTTTGCTCCTGCAATGTCTAAGAATGTTTCGGCAAAATCCAAATTCGAAACCAAATCTGAAGTTACGCTTCCCGGTTTGATTACGCCAGGCCAGCTAGCGATTAAAGGCGTACGATACGATTCGTCATACATGAAACGCTTATCGAACCAACCATGCTCTCCAAGATAGAATCCCTGATCCGAAGAATAGATGAAAACAGTGCTGACGCCCAAATCGAGTTTCTCCAAATGTTTTCTTAAATCGCCGATGCTATCATCAACTGATTTAATACAACGTAAATAATCTTTCAAGTAGCGTTGATATTTCCAGCGAACAAGCTCCTCGCCTTTTAGGTTCGCCTGAATGAAAACCTCATTCTTTTCGCTGTAAGCAGCCATCCAGTTCATTCTTTGCTTTGGAGTCATTCGGTCCAATGTTTGAAGCGTGAACCGGTTCGTGTGATCGAGAGCATCGACTTTCAAATCATTCGCCATGTTCATCGTTTTCTCGATTGACATGTCTTGATCGCGGGCAGCTCCGCCACGTCCTTCATAGTTGTCGAACAAAGTATCAGGTTCCGGTATCCTGACGCCGTCGAAAGCGCTTACATACTTCGGAGCCGGCGCCCAATTTCGGTGCGGCGACTTGTGCTGGACCATCAAAATAAACGGTTTGTCCTTGTCGCGCTGCTTACTTAACCAAGTTTTTGCTTTCTCGGTTATAATCTCTGTAACGTATCCAGTTTCGCGATGCGTGCCCTTGCTCGTCTTGAAATCCGGATTGTAATAGCTTCCCTGTCCTGGCAGAACTTCCCAGTGATCAAACCCCGTGGGCTCGCTTCCCAAATGCCATTTCCCGATTACCGCTGTTTGATACCCTACTTTGCGCAAAAGCTTTGGAAACGTCTGCTGCGTCCCATCAAACTCCGTTCCCTCGTTCACCACAAACCCGTTTAAGTGGCTGTATTTCCCGGTTAAGATAGTCGCTCGACTTGGACCGCAAATCGAATTGGTTACCAAGCATCGAGCGAATAACATACCGCTATCAGCTAGCTTGTCCAAATGCGGCGTGGGGGCAACATCCTTCAAGATGCCCCCGTATGCACTGACCGCTTGAGTCGCATGATCGTCCGAGAAGACGAAAACGATGTTAGGCTTTTCAGCGGCAGACACGCTAACAGCGATTAGGAAAAAACCTAGGTTCGCAAAAGCCAATCGGGTGAATTCAACGAAGGATTTCATAATTCAAAGATACAAGCGTTACGAAGAAGCTGCGCAGATTGCCAATTTCGAGCAATCAAATTTTGGCTGTGCTTTATTGACGCTCGATGGGCATCAAGCAAGCCGAAGAACCCTTCACTTTCTTAGAAACACTGGTGAACTCCATGCCCACTGATCGTTTTGCTGGCGAACACGAACATAGTAATTGTCCTCTCCTTCACCGTGATCAGTCCAATCGAAGGACCAATGAAATTCATGAGGCAATGGAGCTTTGTGAAACCTATACGCTGGTGAATCGATCCCACCTAAATGCCCAGTTCGCGCTCCCGCCAATAAGCGCTCGAGCGGCATCGATTCTTTCTTTCCGTTTAGATCCGCCGATATCACTGCATCCACTGACATCTCGACTTCCAGGCAAATTCCTTGCGATGCGTTTGTCGCGTTGTTCGGGTTGCTACGCGTTACGGTTTCAAATCGAACCCTGCCATCATCGATCTGAGTCCAATTCGATTCGTAGAACCCACCATTATCGTTTGCATCGCCTTCAACTGGGGAAACCACCTCACGTCCGCGAAATCTTGGTTCTATGCGAAGGATACGTCCTTCAGTTAAGCCAAGCTCAACTTCCCATGAGACCGCGCGATTACGCTCGCCCCAACCAAGTTCGAGATAAATTAACGATTGAATCGTACCGGAAGGCGGCTTAGCCTCAATATCAAACTGAGATACACGATGGACTAACTCATTGTTTTTAATGATATCCACGCAATCGATCGCCCCGCCTCCTTGAACACTTACGCTAATTTCGCGCGAAAGGCATAAAGGAGTTACCGCACCCATCGGAGCGCCGTTTAGGCTGTATTTCATTTGAATCCGATCGCCAGTCAGCGCGTAAGTTCTACGTTCTTTCAACGCCTTCCAAATCGATTTCCGATTACGCCCTTCCGACCAAAGACCCGTCACACCATGACCGTAACTACCCGGATGTCCGCTATGATGATCCGTATGTCCCGAAAATCCGAATACTTTGTTCAAACTCAATCCATACTGGATCGTACTTTCCCAGTCCGAACCTCCCATTGAGTGCAAAAACGGACGCGTATTCTCGTTGGACTCCGAACATCCGTGCATTGAAAGCAATTCGATAAACGGTCCCCACTCGGTATCATAGGTCGCCCAGTTGATCCCGCGGGTCCCTTTCCTGTAGCCAATATGATGAGGAAAGGCTATACTCTCAATTCCCTCCTTCTTTAAGGTGCTAAGTCGATCATGCAAATCGGGAATACTATCCGCATAGATGATTTCGCCTTCGAAATTCTTGTAAAGTATTGTTCGATCCCCGTCCGCATTCGAATGAATTTCAAATCCTGGAAAAACAACGAAGGATTCTTCATCGTTGAAGGATTTTAAAGTATCCATCATTCGAGGCCAATCGCGTTTCAATTTCGCAAACCCTTCCTCGTGAAAATCGATTATGTATTGAATCCGTTCATCCGGCTCCGGCATATCCGGCCAATGAGCATGCCCCGTAATCGAGCAAAAATCCAATTGCTCGCGAGCGTTCCTCAAAGCGTCTTCCAAAGAACCATACCCATAGGAAAGCCCGCAGTGATTATGCAAATCGCCAAACAACAAGATTTGATCGGAATAAGAATTCAAATGAGTTTTCATAACACTCCCTCGCAAGAGAACTAAAGCTCCTGTTTGCTTCCCCGTTCGTCGAAGGACGCTCTTGCCCCTAGCACCATTTCCAATGACCGCAGCCCATCTTGAGCATCGCAAACCGGCTCAGCCCCATCGCAAAACTCACGCATGTGAGTAACCAAATTCTTATCCGAACCATAGTGCGACGAATCGAAATTTTCTCCTCCTGCGAAGAACGCATCCGTTTCCCGACCATGATTCGTATAGCTCCGAATCATTCCATCCGATCGCGACAGTACCAAACGACCCGAGTCGCCTACAAGTTCCAGGGTTTCGCCATCAGGGGCCAGTGGTCCAAAGATCGTGAAAAACAAATTCCCGACAACCCCTCCACCCAATTGCATGTTAACGCTGCCGAAATCCTCAACATCGCTATCTGGGCTGAAAACGCACGCATCTTGTATCGCCCGTTGATCATTCAGATTGGTATTCTTAAACGTACTACTAACGGTTTCTTTCAACTCTTCCAAAGCTTCCGATCTCCGATAAGAACATTCACGCTCGCATTCCGAACACCGAGCTGGCGCTGTGGGATCAGGCTTAAAAACTCCCGACCGGCCGCCAAATGCGCTCATGGCTCCGCAATCCGAACTTGCCATCCAGCGAAACACATCGAAGTGGTGACTGCATTTATCATTCAGAGGTCCACCCGACCATTCGCGTTTCCGATGCCAACCTTGCAAATAGCGACTGTAGGGAATGATCGAACGCAGTAGAATCATCTGCAGGGAACCGACAGCACCCCCATCCAATAACTCCTTCATTTTCAACCAGGACTCCTCGTAGCGCCGTGTGAATCCCATCAACAGACGATTGCCAGTACGCTTTTCTGCCTCGGCGATAATGATTCCATCCTCAAGGGTAACGGAAATCGGTTTGTCCAAATAAACTTTCTTGCCTGATTCCAATGCTGCGATCGCGTGTTCAGCGTGGGCATCGGTGTGCGAAGTGATAATGATCAAGTCTATCGACGGATCAGATATCATATCGCGATACGATTCGAATCGCGTCACTTCCACCTTACTACCATTCTCAGCATAACGCTCCTCTAACTCAATGGCTGCGTAATCAGAACTCGCTTTCGAGCGATTCGATACGCCGACGATCACCAAACCCGTCTCCGTAGCACTATCGACCATATTGAACCCAATATGATGCAATCCACGCGCCCCGCACCCAATGATACCTACTTGCTTAATGTCTTCCATGAACTTATCAAAGTCGCTCAGAACTTTAGCCTGAGTATTGCATCCGAGAACTCAGGCTAAAACTCTGAGTCACTAAACCTACCCAGTTTCCTTATTCAAATCGTACTTCTGTTTATCGTGAAAACTCAGAATAAAAAGAACCGTAATCACAGCTGTAATAATTCCCGTTATATTGAAAATCCCACTCCAATTGTACAACACACCCTCAACCTCACTAGGGTTTTTGGTCGAAATATATCCAGCCAAATTCGAGCCGAAAAACTTACCGAGTCCAAGAAACACCAACATAAACAATCCCTGGGCCGCCGAACGATAACGTTCACCAGCCTTCAAATCCACATAGATCGACCCTGTGACATTAAAGAAGTCGTAGCAAGCACCATGGATCAAAATAGAGAATATGATAAGGTATTCCGCATTCACCGAAATACCGGCGAATAGAAAATACCGAATCGACCAGAAGGCCAGCCCAAGAGTCATCATCCATTTGAGACCCACACGACCGATCATCCACGGAACGAATACCATAAACGCTGCTTCGGACACCTGGCCTAGCGACATTTTACTCGCGACATTGCTCACTCCTATGTCGTTAAGAAACATATTGAAGAAAGCGAAATACATTTGGATTGGTATCCCGATCAACAAACTCGCACCAAGAAAGACAGAGAAACTCTTTTGCTTCAACAAGCTAAGCGCCTCAAAGCCAAGAACCTCTTTAATTCCGATTTTCTCTCCCTTGTTTTTAACCGGCGTTGCTGGCAAAGAAAAGTTGTAGATTCCCAATACTGCAGATGCTACAGCCGACATTATCAGTGGAATCGCCGTAGCTTCGACATTGGGGATAAACGTGCCCAACAGCATATTAACCGCTAGTCCCGCCAGTACCCAACCGATCGTTCCAAAAAGACGAATGTATGCGAAGTACCTTCGCGGCATATGATGGAATACAATGGAGTTACTCAACGCTTCCGTAGGCGTATAAATGATACAGTAAATAAACAGGGCCCAAATAAACGTGGTCGGATCGGTCACCTGCGACAGAATCAGCATTACGCCACCTGCAGCGATATTCAGCACGCCGAGTACGCGTTGCGTAGGGAAAAAGCGATCCGCTACCATTCCAACGAAAAACGGCGATATGATAGCTCCAATTCCAAAGAGACTGTAGGAGAACCCAATAAAGGTCCCGGGCTGCTCCATGCTTTTCCCCAGGTAGGTTCCTAGCGTGACGAACCAAGCTCCTCGCGTGAAATACTGCAAGAGCATCATCACCGAAAACCGGACCTGCTTTATTCTAATTTCATCCATAGTATCGAAATTCTTAAGCCAATCTAGATGCAACAATCGGATATTAAAATTCCCGATACACTCGGCTCAAGTAGCGATTGGCTGACTTGAGATTCGTCACTTGCATCGTCTCTGTATTCCATTTCAGTTTTTTGCCAGGAAAACGATTTGCAACCACCCCTAGCTGAAGCGCTTCGCAAAGCGGTCCCCCGTAGCTAAACGGCGAACCCGTTTTCCCATTGCCCAAACACGCATTGGCCCACTCCTCATGATGATCGATCGGCTTCAGCTTTGGTCGCGGTACACTTCGGATTAACTCCTTCGGCAAGGTCTGCGGCCCACTCTTATGTTCGACAAGCAAGCTGCCCTTCTCGCCAACCATAACACACCCTTGGCTGGGTAGTTTTTGTCCCTCAGGCAGATCGATTCCCTTTATTCCGTCGAGCGGAGCATATTGCCCATCATACCAGCGCCACTTCAATTTCTCTGTAGTACGAGAAGTGGACGGAAATTCGTATTCGACCATATTCTTCGACGGATGGGCAAATCCGTTTGGCGGTCGACAAGTAGTTCGCACCCAATTCGGAGCAATCAGCTCAAGGACGCGGTACGGCGTATCGAAAATATGAACTCCCATGTCCCCCAAAGTACCCGTTCCAAAATCGATCAGCTTGCGCCAGTTCCCAGGATGATAGAAATCGTCCTTGTAAACATGCTCCGGCGCTACGCCCAACCATAGATCCCAATTAAGGTTATCGGGAACGGGGTCGGACTTCAGAGACATCATAGGCTCGTCGCGTCCCCAATCCTTGTTGGACCAAACATGCACTTCGCTGACTTTTCCAATCAATCCATTCCGGATATACTCTCTCGTCATACGATATCCAAGACCGGCGCTATTTTGAATCCCCAACTGCGTTACAAGCTGCTTTTTTTCGGCGAGAAGTCGAAGCTCGCGATTTTCATGCACATTATGGGCCAGCGGTTTCTCGCAGTAAACATGCTTTCCCAGCTCCATCGCCGCCGTCGAAACCGGAGCGTGCATATGGTCAGGCGTCGAAACCAACACCGCATCGATTCGGCTATCCATTGCTTCTAGCATTTTTCGATAGTCTCGGAAGCGAATCGCCTTAGGGCATAGGATAGCAGCCTCGTTCAAAGCCACGCTGTCAACGTCGCACAAGCCAACCACGTCGACATTTTCAAGTCGAACGATGCTTTTCAAATTAACGCTCCCTCGTCCGCCCACGCCTACCTGAGCTACCTGCAAGCGTCCATTCGGCGAGTTCGCCCAGGAGCGACTCGAAAGGATTGAAAAGGCTGCGAAGGCTCCGGAGGTTTTCAAAAAATGGCGGCGCGAAAAGTGGTGTAGGGGTGATTTCATAATGAGGGATCGAATGCTAGATCGAGACCTATCATTCGCATTTTGGCGCAACCGACAAGACCGTTGCCTTATTCTTTTTGGTATATTCTGTGTTCTAACTGGGAATTTTCAGAGATGAGCAGCTACCACGCATCCATTAGAAATATTAAACGGGAGATTCACCACCGCTTCGTCGAAGGTGATCCTTCGAGCGAATTGATCTCAACCGGGTTCCACATAGGTTTACCGGAGCTGCAGAATCGCAAAGCGGGGGCTATTCAACCGGAATACTCCATCTCCTACATTCTCCAAGGCGAAGGTGAATTCACCGATGACCAAGGTAAACTCTTTTCGTTTTCGCCCGGCTGCATTGTACAGCGCTATCCAAGCATCCGCTACGGCATCCATCGTCCGGAATCATTCACTCACGTTGAATTCTTCATCATTCTACCTCGGTCGCTATTCGAGAGTTTTCAAAAAACGGGCGTCATTCAAAACCAGCACTCCGTCTTCGACGCTGGAATCGATTCGGTATTCATAAACAAACTATCGACGTTCGTACATCAATTCGAAACTTCGACCAATAGCGAAACGCGCTTCATTTTGATGGAAACAATCGGCTTGATCATCGATTGTTTCAAACGGGACCGTTCCCTGTTCCACGATACCGAAGAAAAACGGCTGATCGAACAAGCTTGTCTGCTGCTCAGCGACGGTTTTCAAGAGAAGCTAAAACTTGAAACGGTTGCCGACGAATTAGGCCTCTCCTACGAATCCTTTCGCAAGAAATTCCGTCAGCGCAAGAAGATCTCTCCCGCGCAGTACCGTATTCAGAAACGGCTCGAAAAAGCTATGGCGCTCTTGATCGAAGATCGCATGCCTATCAAAGAGATTGCTTTTAATCTCGGTTATTCAAACGCCGCCAACTTCGCCAAGATTTTCCAGAAAATCACTAGCCAGCCGCCTGCAAAATTCCGATCTGAACACCGGAAACGCATCGAACGGAACACATAATAAAAAGACTCGCCCGTTTTCAATTCTTTTACCGCAGCGACGAAGGACTCGATAAACCTATCCTTTATGTCGTTGTGCATAGTGTGCTGTGCTCGTCTAGAGCCATAATCTTATAAGTATCCAACTTTGAAACCTTGCTTTAAAATCCGTTCACGGCGAATAGCGGTGCCGAAAGCATCAAGCACGAAACGAACTTTAAATTATTGTAATCAATACCTTAAGACATCTCTCCCAACTTTTTTATTCACTTTTAAGGTTCACTCTTCGTTCCTCACCATCCACTCTTCCAAAATGTCTCCTCTCAGCACACTCACCGAAAAGATCGTCGCCTTTCGCGACGCCCGCGACTGGCAGCAATTCCACAATCCCAAAGATCTCGCGACGGCGCTTTCGATCGAGGCCTCCGAACTCCAGGAGATTTTTCTCTGGAAGCAGCCCAGTGAAGTGGCGGAAACAGTATCTAAGAAACGAGAACACATCACTGAAGAAGTCGCTGACGTCGCCAGCTTCCTTCTACTCCTCTGCAACGAACTAGACATAGACCTCATCGCAGCAGTCGAATTGAAGCTCGAAAAAAACGCCGTCAAGTACCCCGTTGACAAAGCCAAAGGCACCCATGCGAAGTACAACGAGCTCTGAGCCCCGTGGAGAAAGGCCGAAGGAAAGAGTGTTCGATAGATAGGGGAAACCCAGTGGTGGGAAATATCTCGCCTCGCACTCGATATAACCAAACTAAACGCATCGAGACAGAACGTTCACCACACACTCACCTATCCAAAGCTTTCCGAGCCGTCTCGCGCTCAGCTGTACTCAAAATGCCATCCCCGTCTTTATCAAATCGATCGACGATACGCTTCAGGATCTCACCCCGGTTTCCTTCCTGACCCGCCTGGCGGCCCCGGGAGAAACGAGCAGCTCTCGCTTTCCGCGAGGCCTCCGCTGTATGGTTTCGAATTTCCTTGCGCAGCCTGCCAAATTCGCTCGGATTCGCGGCTACCATCTGGAGAGTGACGCTTCCCATTTCATCGTCAGACTCTCTACCCCAAGCAACCCGTTTCGGAGGAGTATTCGGATTATTGATATTATCCTCCGAATTATCCCAAACCACTTCTCCATCTAGACGCGTCCCCGCGGGAAGAAAAACGTAGTCCTCGTATCGATACTGTTCCTGCCATGAAAAATCCCAATCGTCAATCGTCAGCAATTCCTTCAACTCGCCATCCGGAAGGGTTGCCGTCATTTTCATGCGTTTCCCCAGATAATGGGCATGAGAGCTGATCCCAAAAGCTTTCACATCAACCGGGAGAACGAATGAGTCCTTCTTCGTATAATTGCTTTCGCCCGCAGGAATATTGACTCCCGCCAATGCTCCGAATGCAGGAGGCAGTTGAATACCCGTAAACCTCTGTTTCGGTGGCTCTTTGGAAAAATATAATCCAACAATCGACAGTTCTGTCTCTTCCTTCCCGGATGGATGGAAATGGGTTGAAAGAATAATGTCCGATCCTTTCGGTAGATGATAAGCTAGCCCGTCCGGCAGTTTTCTGGGAATGCCTCCAACAGCCCAACCCCCGATCGAGCCCGATTTCTCCGCGCTTGCCATGCGTTTGAACCCAGGCACAGGATCCTCAGCATCACGCTTGCGAGCCTCGCCCGTGGTATCGTAGTAAAAAAGCGAATGATGCACTATGGAACGCTTACCTGGACGGAATTCGATAGCCTGAATCCATCTGTCTTCATCCAGATCGAGCGGTATCACAAAATTCCGATAGATGTCCGGCCCTTCTGCGTAGAGCGGATAGCCATCCTTCATGCTAATCACTAAATCCGGCACACCCAATTGCCAGCCCTCCGTAAATTTCGGCAAAGCAGGAACCTTCGATAGATCTCCCTCAGCCATTCCACTATCGACCCATTCGCCAATCAGAGCGATTTCCTTCTCGCTGAGCCCGCGATGTCCCTGGAATTCATAATCCTTAGAACGGGCATGCCAAGGAGGCATGTATTGGTCCTCAATCACCGTAATGATTAATTCCCCTCGCTTCTGAACATCCCGATAATTCATCAACGAAAACGGAGCCGCTTCGTTAGGCCGATGGCAAGAGGTGCAGTTTTCGAATACAATTGGAGCGATGTGTTCGCTAAATGTGATAGTCTGTTTGGTCGATGCACCTTCCCCTTGAACCGAGGCTCCAATTCCAAACACGAGAGCGAGGTAGCGTATATTTTTAAATTTCATAATTGCATATTGTAAATCATCTCCAGGAAAAACGCATTCAAAAGGAACCGGCCGATCTCCGAATGGCCATTATCGCTAAAGTAGCTAACCGATTAGATCGCTTGGTGGCCGCTCTGAGATCGTCGGCTACCAATAAAAATAATTACAAATTCGGAATGTAGCATCCAACCGCTTGAGTCCTTGGAGCCTCGACGTTTCTGTTTTCCAAAATCGCATTCAATGCACCCCGAAGATCCTTCTCGGTAATCACTCGCCGCCGTTGCCCCAAAGACGGATACAGGTTGTCGATGCGTCCACGATAAGCGATGCTCCCATCTCGCAGCACTACGACCGCTTCCGGAGTGATCGTCGCTCCAGTCTCCTTCACCAGTGCATGCGTGTCATCAAATACCGCTGTATAATCAGAAAGACTGTAATCCTTCATATGCTGCCGTAATTCCTTTTTCGTTACATCCGGATCCACGTACACCAGCATCATATTAAACCCTTTAATCCCATATTCCTCCCTGAGTCGTTCAAGCTCAGGAGCGTAAGCATTGGAAATTGGGCAATCATGAGTCACGAAGAAAAGCGCCGCACCCTTCGCTTCGCCAACCCTGAAAGGAACCTGCTCCTCACCCTCGATATCCACGATCGAGATCGAAGTATGTTGGACTACATCCGGAAGTGAAACGTCCCCTGCTCGTGCAAACGACCCCAACCCTCCAAGGAACAAGCTGAACGTAAGCCAATAAACGTAAAATCCCTTCATTACCCGCATAGCCAATACCGAAGCCAAAGCCCGGTCAATTACGAACGCCCAACAGTCAACACCGGTTACAATTTTTTGAAAGAGAGAGGGTGAGACGAGGCGAATTGCTGCGTCCCTCATCATTGAAAACTGCCCATGAACTGTCTCGGCGAAACTACGCGGATGCGGACTCGCAGAGACCTAGCCCAGGGATTTCAAAAACAATACCCCATCCTCACCTCTCGCACGCTATCCACAAATCTCTCTTTATTGCCCTCAACCTACCCGAATTCAGTGCCCAGCAGACCGATCAGTGGTTTAAAAAACCTCTCCCAATCCCAAACCAAACGTGTCGAGACACAACGTTCCATCTTTCTCATCCTCTGGAGGTGATAAAATGGGGCAGTATTCAATTGTTAACTGACACAAATAATCAAAGAGGATGATGAGTTTATTTCAAAACTCCAGATCGCTTTTAGAAAGCTACGACGCTTTGCTATTCGTAATCAACAAATCCACTACATAGAATACTGTACCGATCCTAACGAAACTTAAGAAAACCTCCTAAAGCCCTTACCCAACAAAAAACATAATGACAAATAACGATGTGATGAAAAGCGTACGCTACACTCTTGAGATTAAAAACAAAGAGGTGGTACAAATGATCAAGGATGGTGGCGTAGAACTGACCGTTCTCAACGTGGTTGATCTCCTCAAAAACGAAGAGGATGAAGGATTCGTCGAGTGCCCTGCAGAAACCGTTCACGCATTCTTAGATGGACTGATTTTGAAACGTCGCGGACCGAGCGATCGTCCCGCCAAAATGTTCTCAACGGCTAAGATCGATAACAATATGGCCCTTCGGAAATTGCGGATCGCCTTTGAAATGAAAGATACCGATATGATCGAAACAATGAAAAACGTGGGGCTTTCAGTATCGAAAGGCGAAATAGGCGCCCTCTTCCGCGCACCGACACACAAGCACTACAGGGATTGCGGCGATCAATTCCTACGCAACTTTCTCAAAGGCCTCACCCACACCTTCCGCCCCGATGACAGTAGCCCATCGGCCAACAGTCTCCCGGACGACAGCCCCTGGGCAAATTTTAAATTTTGATATCGTATGCAGTGAAAATGGGTAGCGTCTTCGTCCCACAATGGAGCTTCGAAGAGACGAGCCGGCAATCTTCCATCGACTGGCAGGGGCACCCCACTGTCTGTTCGAAAGAGAAAGCCTTCTCTATGGAGGTTGAAACGGACATGGGCATTCTGTCTTGAAACGTCTGCCCCTCGCTAAGTGATCGAATGGAAGAGCTATTTAAATGGCTCGGGCACCAGACCGCGATGCTCCATGTGCAGATAGATTTCGCGCCCGACCCAGGCATCGGTGGCGGCGTAGGCTATCTGGGAACGAGTCAGTTCGCGCTTACCCCAGTTGGAAATCTGCTCTTTTTTGGAGATGCGAAACCCCAGCAGCAAGGCTCCCATACCCCGCAATCCGAGGTTTTTGATTTTTGATTTTTTCGCGTAAGTGGCAAGTTCTACAAACCCGGCGGGTTCGAACGGCGACAGTTTGCGAAGCTCCTTCACGTCATCGCGAATAGAGACGCCCGTTTTGAGAATATTCGGATTGGATAGAATCTCACACAGTTCCGGGACGAGTCCGGTGAGTTTGATTTGAAAGAGAAAAACATGATCCGCGCTCGCTAGTTGCAAGAGGGATGGGTCGTAGCTTTCGCCGACGCGAAAGGCAGCACGGGTTTCGGTGTCGAAGCCCAGAAGCGTTTCCATGCTGAGCTTTTCGGCAGCCCGCTTTGCATCGTCGGCAGTTTGAATCACGTGGATAGGCCCTTCATATTTACGCATGGGCAACTGGTTGATTTCCGCTTTCGATATGTGCAGAGCAAGAGGGGTGTTTGTCATAGAACCTTTCAATATTTGGAGAAGGGAGGCAATTATCAATTACCAAATTCAGGCTCTGGTATCACCTTAGTAGAAGCGGCGTCTCGCCACTTTTCTTAGAAGACAATAAGCGGCGAGACGCCGCTTCTACTCTTTCATCCGCCACGCTTTGATCGGCTTCCCCTTCCAGGTCTCCGTCGCGATTTTCTTGAGAGCTGCATCAACCGCGTCGCGAGCCACCGCGGCATAGGTCCAATTGTCGCACACGCTAATCTTCCCGATTTGATCGCCCTGCAACCCCGTCTTACCTGTAAGAAGACCGAGGATATTCCCCGCCCGTACCTTCTGACGCTTCCCCATTCGGATATGCAAAGTGGCCATTGGCGCGATCGCAATCGGCGAAGATAAGACCTTCCAAGGTGGCAAGGCCTTCGTCTGGAATGTCTTGCCGAAATGCGATTCCAGCTCGTCCATGGTAGAACTATCCCGCGTACCTAATAAGGTACAGGCAACCCCTTTGCTACCCGCGCGGCCAGTCCTTCCGATCCGGTGCACATGCACTTCCACATCTCGAGCCATCCGATAGTTAATCACTGTATCCACAGAATCGATATCCAATCCACGTGCCGCGACATCCGTAGCTACCAATACGGACACGCTTTTATTCGAAAAGAGCACAAGCGTTTCGTCGCGCTCGCTTTGATCCAAATCGCCATGCAAAGCTACTGCGCTGTAGCCCAATCCAACTAACTCGTCGCGCACATCCTGCGTTTCCAATTTCGTACTGCAAAAAACTAAAGCCGACTCCGCACGTTGCTCCTGAAGCAAAAGGCGCAACGCTATTAGACGTTCTGCATCTCCCCCGCCGCACTTACAAAACAGTTGCTGAATATTCCCGCCATCGGGGTTTGACTCTACCTGAGCCATCACCGGCTCATTCATCACTTTCTCCGCTATCGACTGAATGGCACGAGGATAAGTCGCGCTAAATAGTAAAGTCTGTCGGCCTACAGGTGTCTTTCCGATGACTGCATCCACCTCTTCTTGAAAGCCCATCTCAAGCATGCGATCACCTTCGTCGAGAACCAGTATACGCAGCGTTTCCAAATTCAGCTTGTTCGTGCGCAAGTGCTTCCCTACCCGGCCCGGCGTCCCAACTACGACGTGAGCGCCATGTTCCAAAGACTTCACCTGTGGCCGCGACGGCATGCCTCCGCATAGCGTAAGAATCTTCACATTCGGGCTCATTCGAGCTAACTGCCGAATCGCCTTCGAAACCTGATCTGCCAACTCGCGCGTCGGACACAAAACCAGAGCTTGCACCTGCAAGCTCCTCGTATCGAGACCTGCCAAGATCCCCAAGCCAAACGCCGCCGTCTTGCCGGAGCCCGTCTTAGCTTGTCCGATCACATCCTTGCCCAACAAAATTGGCGGCAAGCCTTGAGCCTGTATCGGAGTCATCTCCGCATAGCCCAATGATTCGATATTTTTCAGCAGCTCTGGCTGCAAACTAAGAGATGAGAAGGTCTGCGCTTTCAAAATAGTGTCCCTAGGGACAACAGATAGCGCCCGCCACGGTATATCAACCTCCATTCGCTCCGAGGAGACTAAGAGAGTAAGTGAGAGACGTAGTGACGAGGAGACCTGGTGGCACCAGACGTCCCGGCTCGCGATCTACAGAACCGAACCAAGTGCGTCGAGACCCACGTTCCACCTTATTGCATTCACCCTCCACCATTCATCCCCTGAAAGCGTCGGCGATGTCCGGCATAGCCTAAGGGGCGACGCCTGAATCACCCTTCTTCATACTTCCCCTTGCCTCCGTGGTTTAACTCCCCTGTGTTGCTTTCAAATGAAACCAAATGTAACGCTCGCTGAAACAACCACTCCAAACGGAGCCCGTATGACGCTCGTCGAACACGACGGCAACTTTTGCATCCGGGTGAACGGACAGCCGCTGATGCATTCCTTAGTGGCTACTTCCGAGATCAAACTCGGCACCCTTGGTTGCGAGCGGCATTCAGCTAAGGACCTAAAACCTAAAGTACTGATCGGTGGACTTGGTTTGGGGTTTACCTTGGAGGGCGTTCTGCAAACAACCGGACCAAAGGCACAGGTGGACGTGGTGGAATTGTTTCCGGAAATCGTGGAATGGAACCGGACGTTTATGGCCGACCTTAATGGAGCTGCACTCAAGGACCCGCGCGTTGAAGTGCTTGAGGAAGACGTAAGAGATGTTATCATCCGATCAGCGAAAACGCCTTACGATGTTATTTTACTCGATATCGACAACAATACGACCGCTATGGTGAAGGTTGAAAACCATCAGCTTTATGAGAAGCTCGGAATACAAGAAACCTGGGATGCGCTACGTCCTGGAGGTCGTGCAGCGATCTGGTTCGCCGGGCCCGATGTAAAAGTCGAACGCTTGCTGAGGAAGGTCGGCTTTAACGTTCAGGCGGTACCGGCCAAAGTCTACGCGTCTTCCAAGAATGGAGCCTACAGGATCTACGTCGCCGATAAGCCGTTGAACGCAGCGGCAAAGACGAAACAAAGGTAGAGCGTCTCGTCTAAGATCCTGAGCGAAGTCGAGGGACTGAGGCGACAACCTTTCATCGACTGACGGGTCAGCGACCCATCCTACAATCCGGTCCGCTCAAAAACGTCCGTATTCAACAGGCTCTAAAACGGACATGGGCACTCTGCGTTAATGCGTTCGCCGCTCGCTGGATGATCGAATGATAGGGTTAACGCGTGCAGCATGAGACGGTCCGCTTTGGCTCCAACGGTATCCGATGCGTAAAGATCGCAACCGAGAATCGAATGACCAATTTCATGGGAATGTACTCTCAGTTGATGCGTTCTACCAGTAATAGGAGTGAATTTTACACGGGAAGCATCATGCTCCGGTAGATATTCCAAGACCTGATAGGCACTTTGGGATGACTTTCCGGTAACGTAACAGACTTTCTGATACGGAAAGTTTTCCTCATCCTTAATCATCGGGATATCGATAATGCCTTGCTCTTGATCAAGCTGACCGTCGAGTAGCGCCGTGTAGATTTTCGATACAGTCCGATTCGTGAACTGCTCACACAGGTGAGTATTGGCCGTTTTGCTCAAAGCGAGGACCATAATACCGGAGGTCCCGAGATCCAAGCGGTGGATCATCCGAGCACTGGGGAAGTCCTTCACCAATCGGTAGTGTACCGAATCCAAGTTAGGCGGGTTCTTCCCAGACAAACTCAAGAGACCGCTAGGTTTGTTGATCAACAGAATGTGCTCATCTTGGTACAGTAATTCGATTTCGTCGTGACAGACTGGAGCGATGAAATCGTCTTCATTGGTTGATGTTCGGTTATGAGACATGATAACGATTAATTCATTCTTATTTACAACTTAGGGACGACGCTTGAGCACGTTCCGCGACACTAAATCCTTCTCTAACTACGCGGCATGGCGCAAGCTCCAGCCCTACGTCAAAATTGGCTAATTTCTGACTAATTGCACGCTCTCTAAGAAAAAGAAACTGTAGGAAAAATTTCTATCATCCAGAAAGCCAGAGGCTCTACTCCTTGGGTCTAATGTCCAACCCTGACAACCACGGAGCGGGAATTTCTGGCGGCATGCCGCTAAATGGCTGATAGATGGGGAGCTGAATCATACTCACGCTGTGCGACTGTGAGGCGATGAAGAACAGGGCATCCGCACAATCCTCAGTTTGGATCATCGCGCCGCGATGTTCAGCCTTCGGTTGCACCGGACGCTGGTCGATGATCGGCGTATTGGCTTCACCGGGGGCGTATTCCGATACGACGATTCCATGAGCGCTCAGCTGAGTCCGAACCGTTGAGAGTATACCATGTACCGCCCACTTGCTTGCGGTGTAAGGTACGCCCGCGTACGAGTCGAAACCATGGCCTGCCGTAGAGGAAACAACCACAATCTTTCCGCCCCCTGCCTTCGCCATCGGCTTCGAGACGGCCTGAACCATGTTAACGACGCCTAGCACATTAATATCGAGCACCTTCTTCCAACTCTCATGACTGGCCAGCTTTGACGGATCTTTGTGAGCCATGAAGCGGTCCGCCGTATTGATACCAGCAGTATGTATCAACACATCTGGTACACCCTTAACGAGGATGCTATCAAGCGCCGCCGATACACTATCCGGGCATGCTACATCGCAAACCAGAGGAATAATACGACTAGAGAAACCCGAAGTCTCTTTCAGCGATTCGAGGGTCCTGCCAAGTGCGAAAACATTCGCCCCAGCACGGGCAAAGCACTTGGCAGCCGCTTGCCCCATTCCACCGCCACCGCCGGTTACGATCGCAATCTTGCCAGTCCATCCATTATCCATAACCCTTTTACGAAATCATCGGGAAACTTATTCAACCTAAAAGTTACTATAGTTCCTTAGAAAATGTTGAAATAAAGCATCCTCGGAACATGATCTTCCCGCTCAGCGGGATAAACTAACGCTTCGTGCCAGCGAGGTATTTATGGAAGTAGGGAGGATCGGCTCAACCCTTCGTTTGGGCTGCGAAGAGGACCGAGCCGGTCCTACCTACCAATACCGAAGCATATGTCCCTCGTAGCCTGCAGGGCGAAGTGGGGACCTTCGGGATATTAGACCCAAAGGCGAATAAAAGGTCCTCTCGACACTCAAAAGCTAGCGTCCGATCTCCGAGCGGCCATTATTCGTAAGGCCATTGAACGATTACATCGTTCAATGGCCGCTCGGAGATCGGCCGCTAAGCCAAATAGTAAGACAGGTATCTTGCCAGTGAAAAAAGAGGCTGGAAGCCTGTCCTACTTTCGACAATTCTTTATTTAACTAATTAGAGCTAAGAGGAAGCAACTGTAGGGAAAATCCTGCGACGACTCGAACCAGCGCTTGTCCGCTCTTTCTGGACATCGAGCCGCGAACCCGGTGGATTCCGAGGAATAAAGTCCGGACGGCGATTCTCTTCGGCGCATTTGACTTGAAATTCCTGCATGCGCATAAAATGAGAGATTAGTTGCTCGGGCATTGAATAATCGTCTAGCCCACTTCGGTCCAAAGCCAAAAGCAATTCATGGGTAGCTTCCAAGGTTGAGAGACAGCCGGCTTCCGGTTGACGTTTGATAACGTAGCGGCTCGGCGCCGCGTTTGAAAACATGATCTTCGGCAGCTGTTGCAAGCTGCGGCTATAACGCAGCATAGGACGGACAAGCCGCCAAGTGGCATCGAGCAGAAAAACGACGAGTCGGCGGCCGGAGAAATCCGCGGCACGCAGCTCACCCTTGGACAGATCCCGGGCATCCTTCCCCGGGTAAAGCAGAACGGGATAATTATCAGGGTCATGAATCAGAGCCTGCACCGCCTTGTGCTCATCGAAGGTTGCGTCAACATACAGCTCGCTGTCGGCTAAGCAAAGATGGGTAAGTCGCCCTGTATTCAACTTGATCTGCCGGTGCTCAAGCGGATGCATGAGAATTACGAACTTCGTGCGAGTCGACATGGGTGTTACATGACTGCACCAGCACAATTGCTGCGGCCTGTTACACTTGTAGCACATTTCTCGACCCATTATCGGCGGACCATTACCCCGCGCGCGACACATGACCAGAAAGAAAACCGAAAGGATTAGGGTCTGTTTGCCATATATAGGCCAACACTTATTAAAACAGGAAGCG
>Ga0315327_10000158_pt1 | contig 30851 bp, 27 predicted proteins | sample M110032315metaG_FD_203460 | JGI IMG/M metagenome (GOLD analysis project Ga0315327, IMG submission 203460) | Ammonia-oxidizing marine archaeal communities from Monterey Bay, California, United States - M1 100m 32315 | ecosystem: Environmental > Aquatic > Marine > Coastal | place: USA: California... | reverse complement strand
GTTACCAGCTGTCATCTCCGATAACATTCGAAAAGCTTCATCACCAGCTGCATACTTAATAATATTTTGTAAATCATTTGGAAGATTATTATAGGCATCAAGATTAAGAGTTAATCCAAGAGCACTACCTGGTTCTTGAACTCCAGGAGCATAATAATATTTCGCAATTTTATGAAATCCAAACGCTAAATCATTGTATGGAGCTATCCATTCTACAGCATCGATAGCTCCAGATTGTAAGGCAGGTAATAATTCTCCTCCAGGTAAATTAACTGGAATAGCCCCAATTCTAGATAGCATATCACCACCTAAACCAGGAATTCTCATTCTTAACCCCTTTAAATCATTTAAGCTATTAATTTCTTTTTTAAACCAACCTCCAACATTACATCCTCCTGTTCCAGCAAGAAATGCTTTAAGTCCGAACCCATTATAAAGTTCATCCCATAATTCTTGGCCACCACCAAAATATAACCATGCAGCATGTTCTTGAGCAGTTAACCCCCCTGGAACGCAAGTAAAAAATGGCATAGCTGAGTGTTTTGCTGTCCAATAATATGGAGCATCGTGTCCCATTTCTGCTATACCTTCACGAACAGCATCAAAAACTTCAAAAGGAGGAACTAACTCTCCAGCGCCATAAATTTTTATCTCTAATCTGCCATCAGACATTGCATAAATAGAATCGGCAATTCTTTGTACTCCTGTTCCTAATGCCGGAAAATTTTTAGGCCAACAGGTTATCATCTTCCACTGAATTTTTCCTTTTGCTATTGCTGGAGCAGACAATGAAGACGCTGCTGTGATTGCACCAACTCCAAAAGTATTTTTTAAAAATTTTCTTCTTTTCATACTTAAACCTCAATACTTCTTATTCTAACGAATCTAAAAAAAAATCTTTGCCTACATTTACTGTTTGTTTTTTTACCTCTTCTATATTTTTTGCACAAACTTGCTCCATAATATTCTCTATTTCATCTTTAATTATATAATGAGCATGAGATGCACCTTTAGCTCCTAACGCAGCTAAAGCAATAATAAATGGCCTTCCTATCATGACAAAATCTGCTCCCAACATCAATCCTTTTACTACGTCTTGCCCAGAATAGAAACCACTATCAATTAAAATTGGAAATTCATTTCCTAAATCTTTTCTTATATTAGGAAGAAGCTGTAAAGGACTTGGTGCAATATCTAATTGTCTTCCACCATGATTAGATAAGTAAATTGCATCAACAAAATTCTTTGCTTTTAATGCATCTCTATTATCCATTAAACCTTTTAGAACGATAGGTCCCTTCCATATATTTCTAACTTCTTCTAAATAATTCCAATCTAAATATCTATCCATCTGACTACCAACATATCCTTTTTTAATATTTTTATTTCCTTGACTATTTTTATATTTATCCATCGTAGCAAATTGAGGAATACCGTTCTTTAGTATGCCTAATGACCATGTTGGTGATATGGCAGCTTGAAATATTGTTCTAAGATTTATTTTTGGAGGAACAGAAACTCCAGCCATTCTTAAACGTTCTCTTCGGCTTGAAGCTGGAATATCAGAAGTTATTACTAAGACTTCATAACCACTATCAGAAGCTCTTTTTAACAAATCATCTCTTACAATTTTGTCCTTTGGAGGGTAAAGTTGGAACCAACCTTTATTACCTAAATGTTTACCAATATTTTCAATAGAAGCACAAGCTACTGTTGAAAGTGTATAAGGAATATTAACTTTATTTGCTAACTTTGCTAAATATAACTCTGCACCAGGCCATATTAAGCTAGTCATTCCAACAGGTGCTATACCAAACGGAGCATCATATACTCTATCAAAAAGTTTAGTTTTTAAGTTTGCATCTACGGTTCCTTTAAGATATCTCGGAGTTAAAAATATATTTTTTAATATTTCTTGATTATTATCCATAGCTCTGTCGTATCCAGTTCCAGAAAATAAATATTCTGCAGCAAAATGAGGCATTCTTTTTAACGCTCTTTCTCTCATATCAATTATTCTAGGATATTTATCTGCTAAATTACTCAATTTTTAACTCCATAAATTACTTAGTATTCTTAACAATGACAGAAAAACCTAATAATTCTATCTTTTTAATAATATTTTTTGCATGATTATTATTCCTTGTTTCCAAAGTTATATCAAGACGAGCAGAACTTACTGATAAATCTAGAGCAAAACGACTATGTTCTACTCCTAAGATATTAACTTTTTCCTCAGCACATAATTTAGAAATAGCTCCTAACTGGCCAGGTTTATCTGCCATTGCTATTGATAAAGTTATAATTTGTCCATTACGAACTAAATCTCTCATTAATATTGATGACAGCACTCTAGAATCAATATTTCCTCCACAAAGGAGGATACCAACATTCCTATCTTTAAACTTATCTTTATTTTCTAAAATAGCTGCTAAGCCTGCAGCTCCAGCTCCTTCTGAAACTACTTTATCTTTTAACAAAAAAATTGAAACCGCTTCTTCGATTGAATTTTCAGAAACTTTTAGTACTTCTTTTACATAATTTTTAATAATTGATAATGGTATATCACCAATATATGAAACTGCTATTCCCTCAGCTAAAGTAGTACCACCGCAAATATAATCAGTATTATTATAAACATTGTATAATGATGGAAATAATTCTGTCTCAATTCCTATAACTTCAATGTCTTTATTTAAATGTTTAGCGATAAGAGAACATCCAGCTATTAAACCTCCACCTCCTACAGGAACTAATAAAGTATCAATATCAGGATGGTCTTCTATAAATTCCAGAGCCATGGTACCTTGACCGGCCAATATAAGTTCATCATTGAATGGATGTATTTTAGTAAAATTATTTTTTTTTACTAAACTATCTACGTATTTTTCGGCATCATTTAATGTTTCTCCATGGATAATAACATCAGCACCCAAATCACTTGTTTTTCTTATTTTATCAAACGGAGTATTATCAGGCATTACAATGGTGGATTTAATTCCAAGAATTTTTGCACTGTAAGCTACTCCTTGAGAATGATTGCCAGCAGACATTGCGATTATACCATTTTTCTTTTCATCTTTATTTAAGGATAATAATTTATTAAGCGCACCTCTTACTTTAAAAGAACCGGTATGTTGTTTATTCTCATATTTAACAATTACTCTACAACCAGCTATTTCAGATAAAACATTGGAATAATAAGATTCAGTATTGATTATATAGTTTTTAATCAACACATGTGCATTAACTATGTCTTTATGACTAACAGACAATTAATATATCCTTTTGTATATATTGGTAGTACAAAGTTAAATAAGAATTAATATATATATCTAAAATTTAGTGAACATGATTATCATGTGATTTTTTCTCTTCATCTGAATCATTATTTGCGGCAGTTTGCGCTGACTTTGGAGTAGGAATGCCAGTAATACCTGCATGTGCAGAATAAATACTTAAACAAAAAATTAAAAATATAAATAACTGTATTAACTTCATCTATAAACTCCAATTATATAATTATAGTATTAACTATATCTAATAAACATATGATTTAAATAATTATATCAATAAATATGATAATTATTAATATAACTACTTCGCCTTTATAATTAATCATTTAATAAATGTAAACTATTACTAATCAAGAATAGTATATTATATACATATAATTTTGTTTTTGTTAGAAATAAGTAATTTAAAGGTATTAAAATTGGAAAACTTATGTCATTACCAATAATAGGCATTACAATGGGCGACCCAGCTGGAATAGGCCCAGAGATTATTGTTAAATCATTAATTGAGGATAAATTGTATAACAATTTTTCTTTATTGGTAATTGGCAATTCTAATTGTTTAGAATATGAAATAAAAAAAAATAATTTAAATTTAAATGTAAATATATGCTCATCTGTAAATGACATAATTAATAATCAGAAAATTATTAACTGCTTAAATGTCGGTAATAAAATAAATAATATTAAATATGGAATTAATTCAGATATTTGTGGTAAAGTATCATATCAATATATAAATGAAGCAGTAAATTTAACATTAACAGAAAAAATTGATGCTATTTGTACTGCTCCTATAAGTAAAAAAGCTCTTAAAATGGCTGGATACAATTTTCCTGGTCATACTGAACTTTTAGCTCATTTAACTAAGACTAAAGAAGTATCATTAATGCTTTCTACACCTAAATTGAATGTAATTCATGTTACAGCACATATAGGATTACTTGATGCTATTGAAAAAATAAACTCAGATTTAGTTTTTAGAACTATGGAAAGAGGAAGAAATATAACCAGAAAATTAATTAATAAAGAACCAAAAATTGGTGTATGTGCAATTAATCCTCATGCTGGTGAAGATGGGTTGTTTGGATATAATGAAGAAGAGATAAAGATAATACCAGCTATAAATAAAGCCTTAAAATTAAATTGGAATGTAACAGGACCACTTCCTACAGATAGTTTATTTTATCAAACTAGCCTTGGAAAGTTTGACTTAATAGTAGCTATGTATCATGACCAAGGTCATGGACCAATTAAAGTAATGGGTATAGATGATGGCATAAATATAACTGTTGGTCTTCCATTAATTAGAACTTCTGTTGACCATGGAACAGCCTTTGATATTGCTGGAAAAGGTATCGCAAAAGAAAAAAATATGCAAAATGCTATAATTAAAGCCTATAACTTAATAAAAAGTTAGTTTCTTTTAATTTGAATATATTGACATCTAGTATTCTATAAATTTAGTATTATTTTTTATTTATTTGGAGAATCATAAATGTCGGCATATTTATTAGTTAGAGCTGAAGTAGAAGAAAATAGTAGAGAAGGATTTGATAATTGGTATCAAAATGAGTATTTACCTAGTGCATTAAAAAAATTTGAAGACGCAATTGGAGCTTAGCGTGCATGGAGTGACATAGAAGATGGAATTCATTTAGCATTCTATGAATTTGAAGATTTAGTATCTGCTCATAAATTACTAAATTCTGATCTCATGAAAGACTTTATAAAAGAATTTGATATACATTGGCTTGGAAAGGTTAAAAGAACCAGAGATGTCTTTGAAGTAAAACAATCCTTAAAAAAATAATATAAATAATTTTATAAAGATAAATATATTAATACTTTTAAATGGCGGGAATGACGGGACTCGAACCCGCGGCCTCCGGCGTGACAGGCCGGCGCTCTAACCAAACTGAGCTACATCCCCTTATTACTTTATTGTATATATACTCGTTCAAATATATACAACCTTAATTATAAAAAAATGGTGGGCGATGACGGGATCGAACCGCCGACCTACTCGGTGTAAACGAGCCGCTCTCCCAGCTGAGCTAATCGCCCTATTTTTATATATAATAAATTGCCGATTTTTTATTAAAAATCGGCAAAGATATTAAAAGACTTTTATTTATTAACTGATTCTTTTAAGCTTTTTCCTGGACGGAATTTAGGTTGTTTAGAAGCAGCAATTTGAATGCTTTCACCTGTTCTAGGGTTTCTTCCTGTAGTAGCTTTTCTATTTGCAACCATAAATGTTCCAAAGCCAACTAGACGGACTTCCCCCCCAGAAGATAATTCACCACTTATAGCTCCAAATACAGCCTCAACTGCATCTGACGCTTGTGATTTTGAAATTCCTGCTGAAGATGCTACAGCACCTATTAATTCATTCTTATTCATAAAGCCCCCTTATGATTTTGTTGTACATTAAGTATTTCTATTCAATAGTTTTTATTTATAAAAGTCAAACTAATTAATATTAATGTTTTACTATGTTCTCATGACTTGTACTAACATTATTTTGACTATTTTTTATGAACTCAGCTTCATCCCATTTTATAGGAGAAGGTTTATATTCCAATGCATGCTTAATTACATCGTCCAAATGAGTAACTAAAACTATTTCAATATCATTTTTAATCTTTTCATCAACATCCTTAAGGTCTTTTTTATTATCAACAGGAACTAATACTTTCTTAATACCACCTCTTGTTGCAGCCAATAACTTTTCTTTCAATCCACCAATTGGCATTATTCTACCTCTTAAAGAAATTTCTCCTGTCATTGCAACATCACACCTTACTGGAATGCTAGTCAGGACTGAAATCATAGATATAGCAATTGCTGCTCCTGCTGAAGGACCATCTTTTGGAGTAGCACCTTCTGGAACATGTACATGAATATCTTTTCTTTCAAATATAGGAGGTTCAATCCCAAATTCGACAGCTCTAGACCTTACATAACTAGTAGCAGCTTGAACAGACTCTTTCATAACATCTCCTAACTGTCCCGTAATTTGTTGCCTTCCTTTACCAGTCATTGTTACAGCTTCAATAGACAATAAATCTCCTCCAAAATCTGTATAAGCTAGCCCTGTAGTAATGCCTACTAAGTTTTCTTTATCGGCTAAACCATGTCTAAATTTTCTGATGCCTGCATATTCCTCTAAATTATCAGCAGTAATATCAACTTTTTTAATAGCCCCTTTCACTATTTTCTTAATAGACTTTCTACATAAAGAAGCAATTTCTCTCTCAAGACCTCTAACACCTGCCTCTCTGGTATAATATTTAATTAAATTCTCTAAAGCTTCATCAGATATAGACCATTCATTACTATTTAAGCCATTTCTTTCTAATTGTTTTGAAATTAAATGCCTTTTTGCAATTTCTATTTTCTCATTTTCTAAATAGCCAGATAGATTTATAATCTCCATTCTATCTAGAAGTGGTCTAGGCATATTAAGTGAATTAGCTGTAGTAACAAACATAACATCAGATAAGTCGTAATCTAAATCCAAATAATGATCATTGAAAGTGTTATTTTGCTCAGGATCAAGAACCTCTAAAAGAGCAGATGCAGGGTCACCTCGCCAATCAGATCCAATTTTATCTATTTCATCCAATAAAAATAAAGGGTTTGAAGTTTTTCCTTTTTTAAGACTTTGTATAATTTTTCCCGGCATAGAACCAATATAAGTCCTTCTGTGACCTCTTATTTCTGATTCATCTCTAACACCACCTAAAGAAATTCTTACAAATTTTCTTCCAGTTGCTCTAGCTAATGATTTACCTAATGAAGTTTTTCCTACTCCAGGAGCTCCAACTAAACAAATGATTGGGCCTTTAAGTTTTTTTGTCCTACTTTGCACAGCTAAATATTCTATTATTCTATCTTTAACTTTATCTAAACCAAAATGATCTTCATTTAAAATATTTTCAGCCTCATTTAAATCGTATTTAACTCTGCTATACTTCTTCCACGGAATAGAAATGAGCCAATCTAAATAATTCCTCACAACAGAAGATTCTGCGGATGTTGCCCCCATTCCTTTAAGTTTTTTTAGTTCAGAGTTAGCCTTTGTTTTTGCTTCTTTTGTTAATTTCAACTTATTAATTTTTTCTTCAAATTCAGTAATTTCATCCTTACTATCATCTTCTTCTGAAAGTTCTTTTTGAATAGCTTTCATTTGTTCATTTAAATAATACTCTTTCTGTGTTTTCTCCATAGAACGCTTTACTCTGGTTCTTATTTTTTTTTCTACCTTGATGACAGATAAGTCATTTTCTATATATTCTAAAACTTTCTCCATACGTATGGATGCTACCAATTGCTCTAGTAACTCTTGTTTTTCTGATAAAGAAATATTTAAATGTGGTGCAATTATATCTGACATCTTAGCAATATTATTAATTTCTGCGATTGATGTAACTACGTCAGCTGATATTTTTTTATTTAATTTTGTATATGCTTCAAATTGTTCTGAAGCAGTTCTTAATAAAGCCTTTTCCTCTATGTTGTCAATTTCATTATTATCCTGTATTAATTCATAATTTGCTTCTAAATATTCCTTATTATTTAAAAATTCTTTAATTGAAACTCTCTTCCCACCTTCAATTAATACTTTAACAGTTCCATCAGGTAACCTTAAAAGCTGAAGTATTTTTCCTAATGCCCCCATTTCATAAATATCTTTATACTCTGGATTATCAAGTGAAGAGTCACGTTGCGTTACTAAAATAACCTCTTTATTGCTATTCATGGCATTTTCAAGTGCTTTTACAGATTTATCTCTTCCTACAAATAAAGGAGCAACCATACCAGGGAATACAACAATATCTCTTAAAGGTATAAGAGGTAATATATATGAATTATTTTCTTCAACCATTAGTAATACTCCTAAATTAATAAAAAAACATATATACTAATGTTGGGTATATAAATTTAAATTTCAAGTGTTAAATTTAAGTTAACTTAGAGAAGATTTAACTTTTTGATCGCCTTTTGAATAAACTACCAATGGATCTTTATTATCAGTTATAACTTCTTTCTTTATTACAACCTCTTCTACGTTATTCAACTTTGGTAGCTCAAACATTGTATCCACAAGTGTATTTTCTAAAATAGATCTAAGGCCTCTAGCACCAGTTTCCCTTATTAAGGCTTTATCAGCAATAGCTTCCAATGAATCATTAGTAAAGGTTAACTTCACATTCTCCATATCAAACATTTTTTCATATTGCTTAATAAGAGCATTTTTAGGTTTAGTTAAAATATTTATCAAAGCAGCCTTATCTAAGTCTTCCAAAGTTGCTATAATTGGAAGACGACCTATAAATTCTGGAATTAATCCGTATTGAAGCAAATCTTGAGGCTCTAGATCTAGTAAGAGTTGTTCATTTCTTTTATTATCTAATATAGGTAAATCAGCACTAAAGCCAATTGAGCTAGACGCACCTCTTTTAGAAATTATTTTTTCTATACCTCCAAAAGCACCTGCACAAATAAAAAGAATATTTGTAGTGTCAACTTGCAAAAAATCCTGTTGAGGATGTTTCCTTCCGCCTTGAGGGGGAACACTTGCTATTGTACCCTCCATAATTTTTAACAGTGCCTGTTGGACACCTTCACCACTTACATCCCTGGTAATTGAAGGGTTATCAGATTTTCTACTTATTTTATCAATTTCATCAATATAAACTATGCCTCTTTGAGCTCTCTCAACATTATAATCCGAAGCTTGAAGTAATTTTAAAATAATATTTTCTACATCTTCTCCTACATATCCTGCTTCAGTAAGACTTGTAGCATCAGCCATCGTAAATGGCACATCTAAAAACCTTGCTAAAGTTTGAGCTAAAAGAGTCTTACCACTTCCAGTAGAACCAATTAGTAAAATATTTGATTTAGCTAATTCTACATCATTAGAAGTTGGCTTATGGTTTAGTCTTTTATAATGATTATAAACTGCAACAGATAAAACCTTTTTAGCAGAAGATTGGCCAATTACATAAGTATCTAAAAAATCAAATATTTCAGAAGGACCAGGAACATCTTTTGATGACTTTAATAGAGAAGTTTTGTTTTCTTCTTTTATTATATCAGTACATAAATCTACACATTCATCACATATAAAAACAGTTGGACCAGCAATTAATTTTTTAACTTCGTGCTGACTTTTCCCACAAAAAGAACAATTTAATTTTTCTTTTTCTTCTTTTCCATTATCTACCATTTTTAATCCTAAAACTTGTACAACTTTATGATTAACTTAATCTTATCATTATCTTTTATCAACAATTTCATCAATTAAACCAAATTCTTTTGCTTCAGTTGGGTTTAAGAATTTATCTCTTTCTAGCATTTCACTAATCTTTTTTACAGGCTGTCCAGTATGTTTACTATATATAGAATTTAATCTAGCTTTTAAATCTATAATTTCTTTAGCGTGTATTTCTATATCTGTAGCCTGCCCTTGAAAACCTCCTGAAGGCTGATGAACCATTATCCTAGAATTAGGCAAAGCAAACCGTTGACCTTTTTCTCCTGCAGCCAATAATAGTGAACCCATAGATGCAGCTTGACCAACACACATTGTTGAGACCGAAGGTTTAATATATTGCATAGTATCATATATGGCTAAGCCGGAAGATACTATTCCCCCAGGCGAGTTTATATATATTGAAATTGATTTATCAGGATTTTCCGCTTCTAGGAATAATAATTGGGCAATTATAACAGTTGCCATATCATCATGAACCGCACCAGTTATAAAAATAATTCTTTCCTTTAGCAATCTTGAAAAAATATCGTATGCCCTCTCACCTCTTCCCGATTGTTCAACAACCATAGGTATTAGAGAACTCATTTCTATATCATTCTTATTATTTATATTCATATTAACCCTTTTCTAATCAAATTTATTTCTTAAGCTTTTCTTTTATTTTTTTGCTAGATTTAGTTTTTTTTGTTTTTTTCTTTGTTGATCTAACTGTAGGATCTTCAATAACATTATCCTCATATAATTTTTCTGAAGTTACTTTTATCTCATTAATAGAACACTTACTGATAATATGGTCTACAACTTTTTCTTCAAATAAAGGAGCTCTTACAGCATTAGCTGCTTCTGGATTCTTCTGATAAAATTCAATTACTTTATTCTCTTCGCCTGGATATTTCCTTGCCTCTTGCATTACTGCAGTTTTAATTTCATCGTCTGTAACTGTAATTTTATTTAAATCACCAATTTCTGCCATGAGCAATCCTAACCTTACTCTTCTTTCGGCAATTTCACTATATTCTTTTTTAAGAACAGAATCTTTTTTTCCTTTATCTATGTCATCTATAACTCCTGCTTTTCTATCCTGCTCAAATCTATCCCAGATTACCTTATTTTCATTTTCTAGCATGGTCTTTGGTACATCAAATTTATATTGCTTAGATAATTTATCTAGTAAGTCTCTTTTAATTCTGTTTCTTGCAGTTACTTTATAATTGATTTCTATCTGGTTTTTAATAGCTTCCTTAAGAGATTTTAAGTCAGGTAATCCCATTCTAGTTGCTAATTCATCATTAATTTTAGATTTTTCAGCTTCTAATATATCTTTAATAATGACTTCAAAATTTGCGGGCTTCCCTGAAAGATCAGCTTTTTGATAATTTTCAGGAAAAGTAACTTCTACATTTGCTTTGTCATTTACATTTAAGCCAACTAATTGATCTTCAAACCCAGGTATCATTTGTCCAGAACCCAGCTCTAATCTGTGATTTTCAGCTGTTCCTCCATCAAATAACTTTCCAGCCATATAACCTTTAAAATCTATTAAAACAGAATCACCAATTATAGATTTGCGTTTCTTCTTTAGTGGTGCATAGGATTTTTGATTATTGGCAATATCATCTAAAGCCTTATTAATGTCCTTTTCTTCAACTTTAGAAATTAACCTGTCAAATTTTAACTTTGAAAAATCTTCTATTTTAATATCAGGCATAACTTCAAGATTTACAGTAAATTTTACATCTGTTCCATCTAAAGGTTTTCCTTCAAAATTTACTTTAGGTTGCATAGCCGGTTTAATTTTTTTATCAGTAAAAAGTTTCCTCATACTATCTGATACTTGTTTCTCAACAATTTCACCTGAAACCTGTGTACCAAATCTACTTTTGACTATAGTCATGGGAACTTTACCTGGTCTAAAGCCATCAATTTTTGCTGTAGAGGCAACCTCTAATAATTTTGCATCTATAGCTTTATTTATTGTTTCTGAAGGTATTACTATCTTATAAGATTTACTTAATCCTTCACTTTTTAATTCAGTTACCTTCATAATTTTTCCTCAACTTATGGTGCGGATGGAGGGACTTGAACCCCCACGCCTTACGGCACTAGAACCTAAATCTAGCGTGTCTGCCAATTTCACCACATCCGCTATCAATTAAATTATATTCATAAAAATAGTTTTATATATTATATAGGAAAATCTAGCTAGAATTTAATTAAAATAATATTAATTATTATTTATTAAAACTTGTGCACAAGCATCAACTATAGCCTCAGAATCTAATGAATAGGTATTATATAAATCCTTTAAATTGCCTGATTGCCCAAATTCATCAAATCCAAGAGAAATTATTTTTTTACCAACTGCCCCCCCTATCCATGTTAAAACAGAAGAATGAGCATCATTAATTGAAACTATTACACAATCTTTACTTGAATTTTCAAATAGTTCTTCAATCCTTGATTTACTGTATGTCCCAGAAGATTTATCTTTATGGGATTTTTTCCAATTCTTATATAATCTATCATTTGAAGTAACAGATAATATGGAAATATTTATTTCATCTTCCTTCATTATTTCAACTGCTTCTAATACTTCAGGTGCCATGACACCTGAAAAAAGAATTATTATATCACTTTTTTCAGAAGATTTATCTAACCAGTAACCTCCAGATAAAATATTATTTTCTAAAGAATCATCCAATGTTCTTTTTAGTTGAGGAATATTTCTAGTAGATAATCTTATGTAAACAGAACTTCCATTCTCATCCTGCATATAACGAAAAGAGTATCTTAATATCACTTCCAATTCGTCTGCATAAGTTGGTTCAAACATAAGAAGATTAGGCTGTCCTACACCAATTAAAGGAGTGATAATAGATTGATGAGCCCCACCTTCAGGACCAAGAGAAATCCCAGATGGAGTAGCTACTAACAAAAACCGTGCGTCCTGATAAACAGCATAATTCAAGGCATCAAGTCCACGAGAAATAAATGTATCATAAATAGTGCCTATAGGAATTAGAGTAGCCCCAAACATTTCTTTAGATAATCCAGCGGCTCCAAGAGCAAGAAATAGATTATTTTCTGCAATACCCAATTCGAAATGCTGACCCTTAGGAGAGACATGCCATTTTTGAGCAGAAACAACTTTTTCATCATGAAAAATATCAGTTCTTTTTTCTCTATTATATATTTGCTTTTGATTAACCCAGCCTCCGAGGCTTGTTGAAACAGTTACATCAGGAGAGAAAGTAACTATTCTATTACTTAGGTCTGAATCATCTTTTCCAATTTCATTAATAATTCTTCCAAAAGTTTCCTGAGTGTTAGATAGTTTACTATCCTTAAATATTAACTTTTTTGGGATTTCTATTTTATCATCTGAATAAACCCTATTATTATTTTTATAAAAAGAACTATTAGATAAAAAATTAATTAAATCTTTCTTAGAAGATTGAATTCCAGAGTAATAATCCCATTCTTCTCCATTTGTTATATTTAATTCCCGTTTATACTCTTCCATTTGCTCAATATTCATTAAACCTGCATGATTGTCTTTATGACCAGCTAAAGGTAAACCAAATCCTTTAATAGTGTAAGCTATGAAACATGTTGGAATATCATCACTATCCGCTTCCATGAATGCTTCTAAAACTGCTTCAACATCATTTCCTGCTAGATTTGACATAGTATCGTTTAATTCTTCATCACTTAAAGCACTAATAATTTTTAGAGCATACTTATCATTTTTTAAATCATTATTTAAATGCTCTCTCCATCCTTTACTACCCAAATATGAAAGAGCTGAATATAAATCATTCGGACAATTATCAATCCAATTTAAAATTTTATTTCCACCTTTAATTTTTGATAAATTTTGAAGTTTCTTACCATATTTTAAAGTGACAACTCTCCATCCCATAGAAGCAAATAACTCATCAATTTTTAAATGAAGTTCATCTGCAACTACTGCATCAAGAGATTGTCTATTATAGTCTATTACCCACCAACAATTTCTGACATTTTGCTTTGCTCCCTCTAATAAAGCCTCATAAATATTTCCCTCATCTAGTTCTGCATCACCAAGTAATGCGACCATTTTCCCGGGCTTATTTTGTTTATTAATAAAATTATGCTGGTATAAATAATCTTGCATTAAGGAACCAAATATAGTTATAGCTCCTCCTAAACCCACAGAACCAGTAGAATAATCTACATCATCTGTATCCTTGGTTCTAGAAGGATAAGATTGAGCACCACCAAAGCCTCTAAAATTCTCCAATTTCTCTCTAGTCTGGTTACCTAATAAATATTGTATTGAATGAAAAACTGGTGCTGCGTGAGGTTTAACAGCAACCCTATCTTCAGACTGCAAAACTTTAAAATATAACACCACCATAATAGAAATAATAGAAGCTGAAGAGGCTTGATGGCCTCCAACTTTTAATCCATCTTCAGACTGTCTAATATTATTGGCATTATGGATCATCCATGCAGATAGCCAAGAAACTTTTTTTTCTATATCTTTTAAAACCTTCAATTCTTTATCAGATAATTTTTTAGAATTTAAAATATTTCTTAATTTTTTAGTACTCATAATTTCCTCTATAAACAATCAACTTAATAATAGCCAAATAAATAATTTTTATATTGCAAAATTTGCTAAATATAGTATAAAATTAGCAATATAATTAATATAAAAATTTAATATATGGTATAAAATTGTGATATTATGGATTATATAGAATATAAATTACTTAACTCTTTACAGAAAAATGCAAGATTAACTAATCTTGAGTTAGCCAAACAAGTAGGATTATCAGCCTCACCATGTCTAAGACGAGTAAAAGCTTTAGAAGAAACCGGAGTAATTACTGGCTATTCAGCAATTATAAATCAAAATAAAGTCAATTTATCTGTTAATGTATTTGTACAGGTTTCTCTAGAAAGGCAATCAGAAGAAAGATTGCAAATATTTGAAGAGAAAATTATGGAATATGAAGAAGTCATGGAAGCATATTTAATGACAGGAGAAGCAGACTATTTATTAAGAATAGTTGTAAAAGATTTACAAGCTTATGAAAAATTTTTAAAGGATAACCTTACTCAAATTCAAGGTATAGCCAGCATAAGATCTTACTTCTCATTAAAGCAGGTAACCAGAAAATATAATCTTCCTATAGTTAATCCTAAAAATATCTAATGAAAATTAATAACAAATTAAAAACTTCATCCATATTGAATAGAGAATCTTCCTATGCGGTTGAGCAATCTTCATCTAATAGTTTTAAACTTATGATTAATGCAGGAAAAAAAACAGCAAAAGAAATACAGTCTAACTATAAAAAAACAAAAACTTTAATATTATGCGGTATCGGAGGTAATGGAGGGGATGGCTTTATAACCGCTCAAGAATTATTAAATAAAGGTTGGGACATAGAGGTAGCTATAATTGGAAATAAAAATAAAATAAAAGATGATTCCCTAAAAGCACTTAAAAAATTAAAAATTAATACTCATGATTTTAAAGATATTCAGCTTGAGAAAATTGGACTATTTGTAGACGCAATTATTGGAATTGGTCTTAGCCGTAATATTAAGGACAATATATCTAAAGTATTGAAGATTATAGATAATCATAATTCCCCTATAGTAGCCTTAGACATTCCTAGCGGAATAGATTGTAATTCTGGAAAAATCTTAGGTTATGCAGCACACTGTGAATTAGTAATTACTTTCTCATCTCTCAAATATGGCCATATTCTTACTCCAGGATCTGAAAAATCAAAAAATATTAAAGTTATCAACATAGGTATATCAAGATCAGTATTAAATGACATATCACCTTCAATAAACTTAAATATAAAGAAATACTGGATAAACAATATTAAATGGCCAAAAATTGACGATCATAAGTATTCGAGAGGCTTTAGCTTAGTTGTGGGAGGCCCAAAAAATATGACCGGAGCAGCTCGATTAGCTGCAATATCTGCTCAAAGAACAGGAAGCGGAATAGTTTGTGTTGCAGTAGAAAAGAATGCAGAACAAATATACTTTATAACACTATTATCTCAAATTGTTAAAACATATAGAAATATTGAAGAATTTACATCAATTATTAATGAAAAAAGAATTAACTCTATAGTAATAGGACCTGGATTAAAAGAAAATAATAGTTCAATCTTAAAAGTAAAGAGTACTTTAAAAACTAATAAAAAAATATTATTAGATGCTGGAGCAATTTCTTGCTTTAAAGGAAAGTTAAAAACTTTTAAAAATATAATAGCAGACAAAGATGTTATTATAACCCCTCATGAAGGTGAACTTAATGCTATTATGCCTGAAATTTCAGGTAATATTATAGATAAAGCTCTGAATGCTGCAGAGCAATTAGGATGCATAGTTGTCCTCAAAGGAGCAACAACAGTGATAGCTTCACCAAATAATAAAGCTTTAGTAAATTGTGCAGGCTCAAAGTGGTTATCAACAGCAGGAAGTGGTGATGTTTTAGCTGGAATTATTGGAGGATTATTATCAAATAAAATGGACAGCTATTTAGCAGCAGCATTTGGTGTATGGCTTCATTCTGAAATTGGAAACTATTTAGGACCAGGATTAATAGCTGAAGATATACCTATTTATATTAAAAAAATTCTAAAAAAATTATTATAAACATATATTTAACGAAACAAATTAAAATTCTATTTGAAGTCTAGCACCTATAGAATTAAAATCTTCACTTATTGCTCCTGTTGATTCTGTATGGAGAATATTAAACATAGTTTTAGTGAAAGCAGTCATATACCAGTTTATTCCTAATGTGTAAGAATTGGCTTCACCTCCATCAATATTTTCATCGCTTAAATCAATTTGACTTGCCCTTAACGCAACTTCCCAAGCCCCTATTCCACCATCCATAACAGACAACTTTGGTTTTAAACGCCAAAATTGAGCAAAATAAGCATTATAATTTCTAGCATCGTCAGTAATCATATAACCTAACTGAATAAACCCACCATTAAATTGGGGATTTTCCTGTGTTTTCCTACCTACTCCTAAAATACCCCACTCACTCTGAAGAGAAAGCGGGCCTTCTACCATAGCAAACTCATAACCTAAATAATAATAATTATCTAAGTCAGTTATAATTCCTGTATCAACTATAAAATCTCCGCTAACGGCTGTTTCCCCCTTCGATCTAAAACGAAGAGTAGAATCTCTTAGCCCATTGGTGAATGTATTACTAGAATTAGCAGTTCTATAATAACCAGTAGCACCTAAATGGAATGCCTTAAGGCGCTCTTTATGGGGTTGCCATGCCAACCTTCCATGAACCCCCATTCCTTCATCATCAGTGCTAGCATTTTTGTAAGGTTCGCCATAAAACCCAAACCTTAAATAATAATCATCTCCTCTATAAGTAGCGGCGACTCCCATGGAAGGAGAACCTGCTCCATAAATAAAGGTTGCTTGAGGCATAGCAGCTTCCATAAACTGTCGCTGAGATGAAAAATTTGAAGCATCTAAACCAACAGAATTTCCAAATAAACCGACGAATAGCCACCAAGGCTTAAACCCCCTATATATTGCCATAGCAGCTCTTAATCCATCATGTGGATTATCGCCACTATCAGCATAATCATATGATAAAAACCAAATCCAATCTTTTTCAGAAACACCAGCAAAAGTTAAACCAGCTCTTCTAACTATATATCCATCAGATAAATCGTTATTAGTATTATAATTAGCTTCCTGGTTATAAATTGCCGATTCAAGTTGAATTAATCCCATTACACCAGCAGAATACTTTCCATCAGCTGATCTTAACTGAGGTAAAGGACCAAAAAAGGCTGTTTCAGGATTATATTTTTTATTTTTAGACACTGAAATTACATCTTCAGATTTATCAGCAATAATTTCTTCTTGCTTTTCCTTTAACTCAGTAGCTCGAGAATTATTATTCTCAAGTAAAGGCAAATTATTTTTTAGCTCTTTAATAATAACTTCTAATTGATCTATTCTCTTAGCTTGAGTCTCTATTATATCTTTTTGAATATCTAATTGCTTCTGTATATCATCATTATTTGCATAAGAATACTTCATTAAAAAACAAAAAATAATTAATATTCTAAAAAAAACAATCATTATTATCCTCCAAATTTATTATTATTTTCTATATTATTTTGCAAAAGTATACAATTAACTATATAACATAACAGATATACATCTATAGAAAAAAACAATATTAATTATTGCATTTTCCTATAATTAGTTTTAAAGTATATTTTTTATATAATCAAAATGAGACCTCAATGACAAATAATGCATTTAAAATAATTATATTAATAATAATTTTGTTAAGTTTTTCAAAATTAATTTATGGGCAAGAAAAATTAGATGATATTGAAATCATTGGTATATCACCTTTACCTGGAATCGAAATAGACAGGAATAGAATTCCTAATACTAGCCAATTAATAAAAAAAGAAGAGATAAAGGAATCTTTATCAAGTACTTTTGCAGATCTAATGGGTGAGAAGTTATCTGGTGTAACCGTAAAAGATGTGCAAAATAGCCCTTTTCAAAAAAATCTAGACTATAGAGGTTTTACTGCTTCTCCTCTTCTAGGTGAGTCACAAGGACTAGCTGTTTATTTTAATGGAGTTAGAATTAATGAAGGCTTTGGTGATACGCTTCAGTGGGAGTTAGTCCCTGAGTTAGCTATTGAAAATATAGACCTCATGAGCTCAAATCCCGTTTTTGGATTGAACGCATTAGGAGGCTCAATATCTTTATCTACAAAAAAAGGAATTAATTATATTAACAATAATGGGTCCATAACCAATATATTAGAAGCAGGAAGCTTTGATGCATCTACTACTAATTTCGAATTAGGCGTGGGATCTGAAAATACAGGTTTATATATTGCAGTAGAAAAATCCTATGACGGTGGTTGGCGAGATAATAGTGCTGGGGATATAAAAAGACTATTTATGAATTTTGGTATTTTAAAGGATAATTATGATTTAGATTTTTCATTTACTAGTGCAGAGACAGATTTAAATGGAAATGGAGTAACACCCACAGAATTATTAAATGTTAGAAGAGAATCAGTTTTTACTTGGCCAGATTATACTTCAAATAAAGTTTACTTAGCATCTTCTAATGGAAACTACTATTTAGAAAATGATGCTATAATCAATGCAAGCGTATATTATAGAAGATTAATAAGAGATACTTTAAATGCAGACGAGTTAGATGCAGAGGAATGTGATGAAGATGATGAAAATGGCCATCAAGCTCAACTTATGTCTGATTTCGGTGTTACTAGTTCTCCTTTATGTGGTGATGATAATTCATCAGGGGATTATGGAATTCTTATAGACAACAATGGAAATGCAATTGCATCTGATGAAGATATTAGAAAATATGGATTAATTAATAAATCTTCAACAATGACAGTAACCTGGGGAGGAGCTCTTCAATATAATATAAATGAAAATTTTTATAATAAAAATCATAATATATTAGTAGGCACTTCAATCGATAAAACAAGAACCACCTTTCATTCTCGTGGAGAACTAGGCCAGTTACAACATAACAGAACGGTAACTAATGCATATAATGCCCAAGGAAATATAGTTACATTAGAGTCTGAGCAGGAACATACAGGTGCTAATGGTGGAAAAGAAGATGCTACAAAAAGAGGTGACGTAGGAAATGCTCAATTAGCCTCTAAGGTTGACTACTATGGCATTTACGCCAATGATACCATTAATGTAAATAATGAAACCGACCTGACTATATCATCTAGAGCAAATCTTGCTTATGTAAAACTATATGATCATTTAAAGACTTCTTTTACAAGAACTGAAACAGTTACAGGAAGTCATAGGTACTTTAGATTAAACCCTTCTATAGGAATCACTCATAAATATAATAATAGTCTGGCTCTACGAGCCAGTTATAAAGAAGCAAATCGTGTGCCTGCGCCAGTAGAGTTATCTTGTGCTTCCCCTACTGCTCCATGTAGGTTGCCTAATGCATTTGTAGCGGATCCGCCTCTAGAGCAAGTAGTTACAAAAGGAGTAGAAATAGGAGCTAGAGGTAAAATAGATAATTATCAATGGGAAGCCACTGCTTACCACTTTACAAATGTTGATGACATATTATTTGTAAGTACAGGAACAGGTGTATCATCAGGATACTTTAAAAACTTTGGAGAAACGAAAAGACAAGGTATAGAATTAAATATTAATTCAAATTTTAAAAACTCATTAGGAAACCTAAGTATCTTCTCTAATTACTCATTATTAAGTGCTACTTATCAATCAGCACATACTTTGCCAGCAGCAAACCACCCAGCAGGAAATAATGATATAGAGAAAGGAGATACTATCCCTGGTATGCCCAAACATACCTTTAAATCAGGAATAAACCAAAACTTATTTTCTAATTTTAATATAGGTATAAATATGCTGTATTCATCTGGAGTTTATTTAAGAGGAGATGAATCCAATCAACTAAAGCAAACGAATCCTTATATGGTATTTAATGCTCGAAGTTCATGGAAACCATCAAAAAGTATAGAATTATTTGCAAGAATAGATAATCTCTTAAACTCTAAGTATGAAACTATGGGGGTATTAGGTGAGGCTAGCTCATCCGAGGTAAATGTCCCAATAAGCGAGTTAGGCGACACTGGAAGCGGAACTGCAATTGGACCGTTAGACCCAAGATTTTTATCTCCAGGTGCCCCACTTGGAATATTTTTTGGTGCTAGTATCAAATGGTAAGAACTTAAATATAATATTTTTGAAAATTTTATGGAAACTTAAATGGATGTCAAAAACACAGGAATTAATTTAATTAGTTTAATTTTTAAAGGTGGCCCTGTAATGGTAATACTTCTAATTTTATCCATTATATCACTAGCCATAATATTAATAAAAATTTATCAATTTTATAAATTAGGTATTAATAATTCTAAAATAATAGAACCTATTTATAAATTAATAAAAGATAAAAACACTAAAAAAGCTTCAGAATTATTAATTAATATCTCGCACCCTTCATCAAAAATAGTATTAGCTATATTAGAAAACAAAGAACTGCCTTCCCAAGATATGGAAGATAAGATAGGTATTACTGGAGAAAAAGAGATAAGGAACTTAGAATATCTTTTAAAACCTTTAGAAGTAATATCCAATATTGCTCCATTATTAGGGCTTCTAGGTACAGTTATTGGTATGATAAATGCCTTTTCAAAATTAGAGAATGCGGGAAGCAAGGTTGATCCAGCAATATTAGCTGGTGGTATTTGGGAAGCATTATTAACTACAGCTTTTGGTTTAATAGTAGCGATTCCTGCTTTAGCAGCTTTTTATTGGCTGGATGGAAAAGTTGATAAAGCAAGAGAAGATATTCGTCATGTAGCTATCAAAACTATAGTTATAATAAAAAATATAAAATAATGAATCTTCTTAGAAAACAGAAAAAAAGTATTGATATTAATGTAGCTCCTTTAATTGATGTAGTATTCCTTTTATTAATATTTTTTATGCTGGCAAGTGAATTTACTGATTTTAAAACTATTGACATGATTTCCCCGAATTCAAGCAATAAAACTATTCAAAAATCAGACTTACCTATAATTATAAATTTATCTAAAGAAGGAATAATAAGTATAGATAATAATGAAGTTACCTTAAAAAATTTAGCAAAAAATATTAAAATTAAGTTAAAAAACTCTAAAGATGAAAAAATAATTATTTCCACACTAAACGATACTAAAATTAATATTTTAATTGAAATAGTAGACACGATTAGAAGTATAGGTATAGAAAATATTGCCTTAATTACTAAAGAAAAAAAATGAATATTCTTTTAAAATCCAAAAGAAAAAAGAAATTACCTAACCTTGTACCTTTAATAAATATTGTTTTTCTTTTATTAATCTTTTTTATGTTATCAGGAACTCTATCTAAAAAAGATTTTTTTGAAGTTAACCCTCCTTTATCATACACTGGTTCAAATGCTGAAGCTCCTGAAATGACTATTCTTATTTCGGAAAAAAATATGATATCATTAAACAATCAAATAATATCTCCCAATGAATTAGAAAATAAATTAAAAAAATTATTAAATAATAAACATATCGAAGAAGTTCTTATTAAAGCAGATGGAAATGCGAAGTCTGGAACACTCTCTAAGGTTATAAAAATTATAAGAAGTACTGGTATTAAAAGAGCTGCTATTGTTACAAAAAATAAAATAGAATAATGAATAATTCATCTATTAATTTTTTAAACAATAAGATTATATTGTTAGGAGTTTTACTAGCTATAATGCTTCATGGGTTATTAATTCCTATTAGTTCTCTCATAAAAATAAATAACATAGAAGAAATTGAACCTAAAATTATTTTAGAATTAATAAATGAAATTAAAGAAACAGCAAAACCTATTATGAATAAAATTAAAAACCCGGAAGTATCTAAACCTCAAAATATAATAAAACCACCTACTATATCCCCCCCACAAAAAGTAACATTAAAACCTATAGAAAAAGTTATTATTCCTGTAGATTTAACAGAAGATATTATTTTGCTAAATAATTTAAAACCTATATTAAATAATAAAATTGATATACCAAAGAGAGTTAATAAAATTGATAATATAATAACTCTTAAGGATCTACCAAATATAATAAAACCCAATCAAATTAAAAGTATTGATATACCAAAGAGGATCAATAATATAGATAATGAAATAACACTTAAGAATCTACCAAATATAATAAAACCCAATCAAATTAAGAATTTTTTAAAACCAACTAAAAAACTAAATAAACCAAATTTGGATCTTTCAATAGAATTATCTATACCCACCAAATTAAATAATAATCAGGTATCACAGATTAAAAACTTATTGGTAAAACCTATAAAGGAAAATAAAACAAACCCAGATGATTCCATAACAGATGTTATTAAAAATGATATAAATGAATATCAACTTTCCTCTACAGATATATCTAATTTAAATAATTACAAAAATAATATTAGATCAGTAATTCAAACTTTTGCTATTCTAAATTACCCAGAAAAAGACCGTAGAAGAAAAAACGAAGGTATTGTTCACCTAATATTCAAACTAAATGTTGATGGTAGCATTGACTATGTAAAGAAAGGTCCAAACACAAAGGCTACCCCCACATTAATAAAAGCTGCAATTAATTCTGTTTATAAAAGTGCGCCATTTGAACAAATAAAATTACTAAGCAAAAAAAATGAATTTGAATTGAACATAGTATATAAAATAAAATAAATATTTATATTATAATGTTGATTTAGTTATTTTATACTATATGGTACAAAATAACTATTATATAGATTATGAGGTAGCAATGAATTTTAAATTTTTTATTATTTGCATAATATTATTATTAATAAATAATATAGCTTCTGCAGAGGTAACAGAAGATATGAGAAAAAGAGCAAAAGAAGCAGGCGTTGAGATAGTTCGTGACCACGATGTTAAACGGACATATTACTCAAATGATATATTATCTAGAGATACTCATATGAATATGCAGATTGCATTTAGATATTCTCAATCTGGAAATATTGAGAAAGCAGCACAACTAGAATTAATTTCTGCAAATAGAGGTCTTGAATCTGCCCAAGTTGCAATTGGTAAAAGATATGTTCACGGCAACGGTATCGAACAAAACGTTATAGAAGCTTATAAATTCTTTAAGTTATCAGAAGATGGTACTGCAAATAATTTATATATAAAAGTTATAATGGAACATATGACTAAAGAACAAATTAATGAAGCTGAAAATTTAGTAAAAAATTTTAAAGCTACATACGAATAATGTTATTCATGAAATTTTGTGAAAGTGTTTAAATCTTCTCTAACAGTTCTTAACTTATTTACTTCAGCATTTTGGTCTTCATAACCTAAACTCATTCCACAATGAATAATATGACTATCCTCTATATTAATGATAGGAGAAATAACGTTGTGCATTTGTCCCCATGCTGCTTGAGGACATGTATCTAATCCATAAGCCCTAGAAGCAATACAAATATTTTGAATAAACATTCCATAATCTAACCAACTCATCCATCCTAAATCTTTTTCAATAGTAAATATCAAGCCAACAGGAGCATCAAAAAAATTAAAATTTTGGACATGAAATGATTTTGTTTTTTCATAATCACCTTTTTTTATATCCAGTAATTCATATAAGTCCCATCCAACCTTTCTCCTTCTAGCTAAATATGGTTCACGAAAATTTTCCATATAATGAATTCTTTCATTTTTTTTATCAATTTTAGGATCAAAAAATGCATCAGAAGCAGCTTTACAAACCTTACTTTTCGATTTTCCAAGCAATACATGTACATTCCAAGGTTGAATATTTGTTCCACTCGGAGCCCTTGCTGATACATTTAATATATCTTCAATTACATTTTTACTTATTTCAGTTGATAAATATTTTCTAACAGATCTTCTTGATGTAATTGCTTTCTTAACATCTTCATTCATATGGTTTATCATTTAAACTCCAAAAATATAGTAATTAAATATTTTAAACTATTTTGTTATTAAAGTATTTGCAACGTAATATATAAATTAGTTATTATATATATTTGAGAATATATTAATTAATTTCTAAACATTAAGGAATACAATTATGCCATACATCAATATTACAGAAAAGGTAAATAATTCTGTACACACAATACTTTTAAATAGGCCTGATAGATTAAATGCATGGACTGAGGACATGGCTAAAGAAATTAAACAATCTATGGATAGTGCTTCAAAAAATGATGAAGTAAAAGTTATAATATTAACTGGAACTGGAAGAGGGTTTTGTGCTGGTGCAGATATGGACTCATTAAATACAATTGATGCTGATGAACGGGCAGATAAAAATTCTGAATCTCCATATCAAGCATTTGACAGTTCATGGCCTCTAGATTTTCAAAGGGCACAGACATGGTTTCCAAGCGTACCTAAGCCTATAATTGCAGCTATAAATGGCCCTACTGCAGGATTAGGATTAATATTATCCATGTGGTGTGATATAAGGTTTTCTTCTAAATCAGCTATTTTTTCAACAGCATTTAGTAAAAGAGGTTTAATAGCTGAACATGGCTTAAGTTGGCTTTTACCTCGTTTAGTAGGTATGGGGCATGCTATGGATATGACTTTAACTGCAAGAAAAATATCAGCTGATGAGGCAGAAAAAATTGGTTTCGTTAATAAAACGTTTAGCGATGAAACTTTTAATGACGAAGTATATGCATATGCAGAAAATATGGCTAAGGAAGTTTCACCTAGATCAATGAAAATAATGAAAAAACAATTATGGCAAGGTTTACTACAAGGCTTAGATGAAGCTGTCGGTATTGCAGATAATGATATGGTTGACAGTTTTTCCAGTGAAGATTTTAAAGAAGGAGTTGCTCATTTTATTGAAAAAAGAGCTCCAAATTTTACTGGTAAATAATTAAAATAATAGAATAGGATTAAACTATGTCATTAAAAATTAGTATAATTTATGGCTCTACTAGAGATGGAAGACTAGGTATAAGGTTTGCAAAATATTTACAAAAGCAATTTATTAATAGAAATATTAATGCAGTATTAATAGACCCACTAAATATCAAACTAAAAACTTTAACAAAACGATATAATGATTATGAGACCGGTTCTGCACCTAAAGAACTAGAAAATATTCATCAAGAGCTAGATTCCTCCGATGCTTTCGTAATAGTAAGCGCTGAATATAATCACTTTATGCCCCCTGCTCTAGTAAATTTACTTAACCATTTTTATATTGAGTATCAAAGAAAACCATCAGCAGTTGCAACTTATTCTGTATCACCTTTTGGAGGAGTAAGAGTTTCATCTCCCTTAAGATCATTTTTAGCTCAATTAGGAATGCCACCTATTTCTGCTATGATACATGCTCCTTTTGTTAATAAAAATTTTAACGATGAAGGTGAACGAATATCTGATGATAAGGATGAACGGCATAAAGAATTTATAAAATTTTCTGATGAAATAGAATGGTATGCAAATGCATTAAAAACTGCTAGAAAGACATAATGAAAAAAAGTTTTACTATAACCTTTTTGTTCCTGTTTTTAAATTTTTCTTTATTAATAGCTGATGATAATATAAACCTTCCTAAAACTATGATATGGTCAACTTATGGCTTAGCTTCTTCTAGTTACCCTGAAGCCTCTGCTTTTGCCGATGCTTTAATGAAAAATTATAATGTAAGGGTAAGGCTTAAACCTTCTGGTACTGGAATTGGAAGACTTCTCCCTCTAAAAAAGAAAAAAGTAAGTATTGCATTTTTAGGCAGTGAATCTTTCTTTGCTAGCGAAGGTATTTATGATTTCGCTAAAAAAAAATGGGGACCTCAAAATTTAAGAGTAATTCTTGCTAGACCTAATACATTCGGTATAGCTGTACCTGCAAATACTGATATTTATAAAATTGCAGACCTTAAAGGAAAAAGAGTAGCTTATACAACTGCAAATCCTTCTGTAAATGTAAAAGTAGAAGCTATCATGTCATTTGCTGATCTAACTTGGAATGACGTAAAAAAAACCGTATTTCCCTCTTTTACTGCTTCCGTTAAAGCGTTACAAACGGGTAAAGTGGAAGCAGTAGGTGCAGTACCTAGTGGGCCAGGTGTTTATGAATTAGCCGCATCCAAAAAAGGAATAAGATGGTTAGATATGCCAAAAAAAAATACAGAAGCATGGAATAAACTTCAAAATATTATTCCATTTATGCATCCTGAAAGAGAAACTCTTGGAGCAGGTCTAAGTTCAGATAATTCTGTTGAATTAGGAGGTTACCGATATCCTACTCTCACTGTCTACGCCGATACTAGTGAAGACAATGTTTATAATTTTGTAAAAGCTATAGATTTATCTTATGAATTATTTAAAAATGTTACCCCTGTTATGTATAGATGGAAGCTTGATTTAGCCGTAGGAACGCCAGTAGATGCTCCTATACATAAAGGAACCATAAAATATTTGAAAGAAAAAAATCTTTGGAGTGATGAAGATGAAAAATGGAATAATCACAGAATTGAAAGATTAAATACTTTACTAAAAGGGTGGGAAAAATTCCTGACCAAAAATGAAGATCTTACAGACGAAGATTTTAAATCTAAATGGTTAGAAGAAAGAAAATTATTACTTGCAAAATTCCTCATATAATAGTTTTCCAAAACTAAAAATTATTCTTAAATGGATAATTATAGTTCTAACTTTTTTAGGATGCTTAATTACTATTAACCAAATTTTTAATATCGGTATATTTGGCTTTAGGCCTGTTTCAAATAGTTATTTATATCTTTTAATAGGTATATTCCAACCATTAGTATTTCTTCTCTTTCCTTTTAATGAAAGGTATAAAGAAAAAATATTTTTTCCAGATATAATTGCAGCAATAACTATATTTTTTATAGGTATTTATTTCTCCATAAATGCTGAAAATATCTTAATGTCTGGATGGGATATAGAAGCCCCTACTTTTCCTACAGTACTAAGTATTATTTTTATTATTTTATCTTTAGAAAGCTTAAGAAGAACGGGTGGACATTTTATATTCTCTATAGCTATTTTCTTTGCTTTATATCCTATCTTCGCTGATAAGATGCCCGGAGCCCTATGGGGAAATGCATATACATTAATAGAAGCAGCTAGGGCTCATAGTATGGGTTTAGATAGCTTAATAGGTATTCCAATGAAAGTAGCTGGAAGCCTACTTATAGGATTTTTAATATATGGTGTTGTTTTATCTGAAACAGGAGGCGGAAAATTTTTTATAAATATTGCAGAATCCCTTATGGGGAAAAAACGTGGTGGCCAAGCCAAGGTAGCTATACTAGCATCTGGTTTTTTTGGAATGTTATCAGGAAGTCCTACAAGTAATGTAATAACAAGTGGCTCTCTTACCATTCCGGCAATGAAAAAAGCTGGATATTCGGCAAAATATGCCGCTGCAATTGAGGCATGCGCATCAACAGGCGGAGTATTAATGCCTCCAGTTATGGGAACAGTTGCTTTTATTATGGCCTCTTTTTTAAATGTTCCTTATTCAGAAATACTTTATGCAGCATTAATTCCAGGTGTAGTATTTTATATAGCACTTATGATACAAATCGATCTCTACGCAGCTAAAAATAATTTAAAACCAATTAATATAGAAGACATTCCTAGTTTAAAAAAAACAATTTTTAATGGATACTCCTATATATTATCACTAATTTGTTTAATTTGGTTACTTTTAGCTTTAAAATTAGAGAGTGAAGCTCCTTTCATAGCTTCTTTATTATTATTAATAATAACTATTATTTCAAAAAATGTCATATTTAGCTGGCAAAATTTATTTTTAAAAATAGGTGAAATAATAGGCAGAATAGTATCTTTATTATCAGGAATAGGCGTTATTATAGGAGCCATGTCATTAACGGGGGTCGGAACCTCTCTATCAAGAGAATTAGTTTTTGCTGCTGGTGGAGACATTTATATGATCTTAATATTTGGAGCTTTAGCATCATTAGTTTTAGGAGTTGGTATGACAGTAAGTGCTTGTTACATCTTTCTAGCTATAGTGTTAGCTCCTGCTATTATCGAGGCTGGCGTTACTCCTATAGCCGCTCACTTGTACGTTTTATATTGGGGTGTACTATCATTTATTACTCCGCCTGTTGCTATAGCGGCTATTACAGCTTCTACAATATCTAAAAGTTCTGCTTTAGAAACCGGTGTTTTATCTATGAGACTAGGTTCAATCTTATTCTTTCTTCCAATTTTATTTGTATTTGATTCAGCAATGCTAATGAATGGTTCTATTATAGATATAATTATCTCCTTTATGACTGCAATTTTTGCAATAATATTAATTTCTGCAAGTTTTGAGAGTTATCTATATTTTTTTGGATTAATAAATAAATTTTATAGAATTTTAATTTTCGTTTCTGGTTTGTTAATTCTGCTCCCCATTTTTTATACTAAAATTATAGGATTAATAGTATTTTTAATTTCTATTAGTTTATTAATCATATATAAATACAAAAAAAAATAAATCTTAAATAAATGATGAAACGTATACTAACTGAAGGAAAACAAAATGATTAAAGCATTTTATTATTCAAAGGCTTGGGCTATTTGGGCGTACGGTGGTTTATCTTTGTTAATTCTTTCTTTATGGTTACAAGTTCAATTTACAGTTGCTTTTAATAGTTGGTACGGCAGATTTTATAACTTATTACAAACTTCAGGCGATTATAAAGATAATCCTCAAGTGGGAATAGATCTTTTTTTTGGACATTTAACTTCTTTATCATACATAACTAATAACTTTACAGGAGATCCATCTTTCGCAGTTTTGGCATTTCCTTACATAATAATTGCAGTTTTTACTAGTTGGTTTACTAGTATTTATGGTTTAAGGTGGAGACAAGCAATCACTTTTAATTATATTCCTAGATGGAGAACAGTTGAAACAGAAATTGAAGGTGCTAGTCAAAGAATACAAGAAGACTGTAATAGATTTGCCCGTATAGTAGAATCTTTAGGATTGCAAATAGTTAGATCTATAATGACACTAATAGCTTTTATTCCTATTTTATGGGGCCTAAGTGATAAAGTGGCCATACCATTTTTACAAAATATAAATGGATCTCTAGTATGGGTTGCACTGGTTGTTTCTGTTGGTGGTTTAATTATTTCCTGGTTTGTTGGATGGTATCTTCCTGGTTTAGAATATAATAATCAAAAAGTTGAAGCAGCATTTAGAAAAGACCTAGTATTAGGTGAAGATGATAAAAAAAATCACGCACAACCAGAAAAATTATGGGAATTATTTTTAGGTATAAGATTTAATTATCAAAGATTATACCTTCATTATGGATACTTTAATGCATGGATGAATACATATGACCAAATTATGGTTGTAGTGCCCTATCTCGTTGTTGGACCAGGATTATTTTCAGGACTAATTTTACTAGGAACAGTAGTTCAAGTTAGCAATGCTTTCCAAAGAGTCCATGGAGGGTTTTCTTTATTCCTTCACAATTGGACTACTATAACGGAACTGCGATCTATATGGAAAAGATTACACGAATTTGAGGACAATCTAATAAAATACGAAACAAAAGAACAAAAAATTTAGTTTCATACCTTACAATGAAGGTGGTATGGTTTCCGAAACAGATCCTCTTACATTCATTTCCTTATACCAATCATTCAATTCATCAGAAAATATATTATATGGTGAACTTGGATTTCGCCTGATAGTACCTATTAAAATAATCGTGCTAATATCAGCTAAATTTAAAACTTTAGTATTAGAACTCGATAAAAAATTAATATTACTTTCTATTACTTCTATACCTCTTCTAATTTTTTTCTCGAGTGCCTCTAGCCAATCAGGTAATCTTGTATTCTCTTCTCTTCTATTCTCAATACTTATAAGTCGAAGAGAATCAATTATTTCATCTACTAAAGCATTTATTTTTAAACAGTGAATTTTTATATTATTTTCTTCTGGAATTACTGGAGCCTCCTTTCCTATACTGTCAAGATAATGTACAATAACTGTACTATCATAAATACATTGTCCATCATCAGTTATTAAAGTTGGCACACGTCCTGAAGGATTAACTTTTATTATATTATTATCTATAAATTTTTTTAAAGTTTTATCTTCAAAACCAATATTAGCAGTTACTAATTTTATATTACTGTCAATTCCTCTTTCTATTGCAGCAATCCTTACTTTTCTTACCCAAGGTGACCAATCAATACTGTATAATTCCATTCTAATTCCTTATATTATTTCTGGATCTAAACAAGGCCCCTTAATAGCAGTTGACCCAGCCACTGTAGTCCTTCTAAATACCCTTCTATATTTATTCATATCATAAGGGACAGCCCTATGTAATAAACATCGATTATCCCACATTAGCAAATCACCTTTTTTCCATCTATGCTTATACTTAAAAGCTGAATCTGAGACTATATCAACTAATTTTTTATGTAAACATGATCCTTCTTCTTGAGTCATTCCACCAATTTCATTTCCTGCGTTAGCTGTAAAAAATAAAGACCTAGAGTTATTTCTTTCAGGATGGAGCCTAATCAATGGATGTGAAACAGGTGGAATATTTTCTTTTTCAAATTCACTAACAGGAGGAAGATTGGGAAACATTCTTCT